>Ga0222713_10006422_pt1 | contig 11183 bp, 18 predicted proteins | sample C33_649DmetaG_FD_165061 | JGI IMG/M metagenome (GOLD analysis project Ga0222713, IMG submission 165061) | Estuarine water microbial communities from San Francisco Bay, California, United States - C33_649D | ecosystem: Environmental > Aquatic > Marine > Unclassified | place: USA: California... | reverse complement strand
TGAATTTATTGAGCATAATTGGTCGCAAAAATACATTATTAAAAAATTAGTAATGTCATCTACTTACAAACAGTCGAGTTTGATTGATGCAAGAAAATTTGCAAAAGACCCTTCAAATGAATTTTATTATCGCGCAAATATGCAGAGATTGGACTTTGAAGAGTTAAGAGACACTATTTTGACAATTTCTGGCAAATTGGATAATCAAAAATTCAATCAACCAATAGATTTATTTAGCGATAATAATAATAGAAGAACAATTTACGGAATGATTGATAGAAGCAGATTCCCAGAACTTCTCACCACATTCGATTTTGCCACGCCAGAAATGACAACCGGAAAACGGTTTGAGACGACAGTTCCCAAACAAGCTCTTTATTTGATGAATTCAAATGACATGATAAAATATTCTGAAAGCATTTACGCAAATTACGAATTCGCAAAATTAAAAATAACAGAAGATAAAATTAAATTTTTATTTAATTTATTTTACCAGCGTGATCCATCAAAAACAGATATTTCAATAGCTAAAAGATTTTTCAATATAGACGATATTACTTTGGACAACACAAATATGTCTCCAAATGACGACAAAAAGTACAATAAATGGGAGCAATATATACAAATATTGTTTATGAGTAATGAATTAATTTATATAAATTAGCTCTTGACTTCTCGCCAATAAGCTATATCATAAGTATATGGTTGGATGGGTGAGCGGCTTATACCAGAACTTTGCTAAAGTTCCGTAGCTTTAAAAACTACCGCAGGTTCAAATCCTGCTCCAACCGCCAAATTTTAAATTTTTATTTTAAAAATACGTAAAAAAGACCTTGACATACCTTTAAATATGAAGTCCATTTTCCACCATTGTCTTTTAATCAATGCTTTAAAAAAGCAACCAATATAAAGAAAAATATGGAAAATGTTTTTCATATATATAATTACACTATAAGCATCGTTAGTTTAATGGTAAAATAGAAGTCTTCCAAACTTCGGTTGAGAGTTCGATTCTCTCACGATGCTCCAATTTGCGGGAAGTAACTCAGCTTGGTAGAGTGCTTGCTTTGGGAGCAAGATGTCGCAGGTTCAAATCCTGTCTTCCCGACCATTGGTAGGATGCCAGAGTGACCAATTGGAACAGACTGTAAATCTGTCGGCTTATGCCTACGAAGGTTTAAATCCTTCTCCTACCACCATTTTTTCTTGACTAATTGCAAAATTAAGAGTAATATATAAGAACAATTTAAGCCAGTTTAGCTCAGTGGTAGAGCAACGGTTTTGTAAACCGTAGGTCGTCAGTTCAAATCTGACAACTGGCTCCAGTTTTTTCAGAGTAGCTCAACGGTAGAGCAATCGGCTGTTAACCGATTGGTTGCTGGTTCGAATCCAGCCTCTGAAGCCAATTTTTCTTTTTATTTAAAAATCATATAATACTATGTATGATAAATTTAATATTTTTAAATACAGCGGTTCTTATAGTAATTTATCTAACAGATGCCATAATTGAATATGGCGGTTTGTTTAGACTCTCTAAACTTCTGAAATTAAAAGAGTACCAAGAAGCAAGAGTTGATTGCGAGCAATTGAATTATCCCACTTTTTTATTGCTAAGAAAAAATAATTTTCTTACAAGACTTTTTTCATGTCCACTTTGTTTTGGATTTTGGTTATCTTTGAGCTTGACTTTCGCAAATAATCAAGTAGAATCATTAGCAACAGTGTACTTGAGTTCATTGTTTTTATTCTTTATTTTCAAAAAAATTTATGGATAAGACGTTTGAATCACCGAAAGATTTTTATACCGAGCTTAAAAAGAATCAGGAAATTTTTTCCATGTTCCCCAATTACACAGCCACATTTGAATCTACAATTGGTGGGTGCAATTGCACAAAAAAAGTTCGTGAAAAAAATTTAGAAAACGCTTATCTGAATTTAGACAGATCATTTACAGATGATAAGCTGCAAGCGATGCAGCAATTTTTTTCTGTCAAAAAATTCATTTTTAAAAATCAAGGCTCAATTTTTATGACTATTGAATGATATGAAACCTATAAATAATGCTCTTACTATTGTCAAGCAAAGATGCGTACTTTTCCCTTCTATGAAGACAATTTATTTGGAAAATATCAAAACATGGTTTGACAAAAAGCAAATTCCATATCATTCTAATAAATAATAGAATGATTCTGCAAGGCTATGACACTACTAGTCAACTTTTTAACAATATTTTCTGTTTTCATGTTCATTTGTTATATATTTCTTATTTTTATAGCCTACTACGATAGAACATTTAGACTAACTCCAGCGATTAAAATTCTTGGCCCGACTGCTCTTTGTTTTTTAATAGCTAAATTTTTAATGTAAAATGAAATGTAAAAATTGTCTCAATAAAATAAAGAAAAAAGGAGATTGGGAGTTGAACGCGCACAGCGCGATAATTTGCCCAAAATGTAAACTCAAAGAGCGCGACTTTGATAAAATGGTTTTTTTATTGCGGCAGATGCAAGAAATTCTTGAAGAAGTAGAAGATTATGACGGCGATATTGACTTAAAACGCTTTTCTAAAGATATAAAAGATATTTTAAAAAGACAATGAAAATATTATTTAATAAAATTTACGGAAATCAAGGGCATAAATTATATCGAACCCTGAGCTTGGGAGCCTCTTCAACTCTCATGGAGTTGACAATGCAAAAAATTATAGATATAGTATCTCCAGTAGTCCGTCAACAAATTACTTGGAATTTAAATCATAAAGTGTGGGCAACTGAAAACGATTAAAAATCTTTCAAATAAAATTTATTTTAGTCCTAAATATGAAGTTTATAAAAAACTTGTCGAAGAAGATAATTGCTTTTGGACCGCTCAAGTAATAGTGGATAATGTCTCTCAACAAGTTAGCGTTATTTTGGTTTGGCTCATTTACTATAAGTCTTTCACCTATGAAATGCCTGACTGATAAACTTTATCTGCAAGTCAGACGGCAATTCGGAGCGCGAACCCGTATAGAACCTAAGTGGCTAGTCTGGCAGCAATCTTATATGCGAATTTATGGGCAAGTCACTATACAAGTTAATAGGGAAGTCAAGAGTCGAGTTGTTGAAGCACTCTATGAAAATATATAATGAGCTATGAAACAGCATGAATTGAAATTTAGGATTTGGAATAAACACGCTAAAGATTGGGTATTGAATACCGGAGAAGAACAAAGTCTTGTTTCATTTGGAGTGTTTAATTGTCTCATCAACAGCTTTGGCAATGGAGCTAATCTACATATTCAGCAATACACTGGACACAAAGACAGGAACGGAAAAGACATTTACGAAGGTGATATTATTCAACTCTTGTTTGGACAAGATCACTCCATAAAAACTGGTACGTTCGTGATTAAATATTGGGAGCCAACCATGCAATATGTTTTCGACACAACGGTCGAACCACGCCAATATCTTCAAGACCATGCTGCATATAATATTGCAGAAAAGCTGGCTCGCAGCGACATTGAAGTAATTGGGAACGTCTTTGAGAATCGAGATTTGCTGAAATGAAATACAAAGGAAAATACATGGCACAAACAGTCGGCATCGCTGGCGTTACTAGTTTTTATGGAAATACAATAAAACAAGTTTTTAAAAAAGCTCATATAGTGCCGGAAAGAGACAAGCCAAGGGAATATGGTCTTTTTACTGTTAAAGACAATAATATTGTTAGAATTTGCGCGAACGGAAAGAATTATTCAAGATGATAAAAATAAAATGGACTGAATGAAATCACTTGACTTTTTATCAAAAAGAGAGGAAGTTGAAGAACAAATTCCTTATGACAACAGTATCGAGGAATATTTGAACTAAAAATATGAAAGCTGAATTATTAAATTATTTTGGTGACGATTTAATGGTAGTTAATGCTGCTCGCGTAAGTTATGGCAAAGTAAAAGACCTTTTTGATGAAAAGGATGAGAAATTAATTCAATATCTAGTAAAGCATAAGCATATAGCTCCTTTTAGGCATCCACAACTGCAATTTAGAGTAGAGTGTCCAATTTTTGTCGAAAGACAATTATTTAAACATCAAGTTGGACTCTGTCTTTCGGGTGACACCGAAATAAGTTTTATAAATTCATCTAAAGGTATATCTAAAACACCAATTAAAAAACTCTATGAAACATGGTCTTTTGGGCGAAGTCATCAAAAGACAAAAAAAGATGCTGAATACTCTAAAAAAAGAATTAAAAACAAAAAAATAAGAGTTTTAAACGAAGATACCGGAGTTTTTGAAATCGGTAAAATTAAAGATATTTTCTACTCTGGTAAAAAAGAATTATTTTTAATTAAATTGAAAAATGGAAAGAGTATTAAATGCTCCAAAGACCACCGCATTTACACTAAAGATGGATGGAACACGATCAAAAACGGACTTAGAGTAGGAGATTTAATTGGAGTCAATGGAATCAAAGTCGTAGGGAATGGTCTTTATAGAAATAAAGAGTATCTATTGAAACTTAGGAATGAAGCACTTTCAGTTTCAGAAATGGCTGAAAGGTGTGAGTGCGGATACGACAATATTAGAAAATGGCTCAAAATCCATAATCTATGTTTTTCAAAGGATGAGAGGTGTTTCAAAACGGGAAATACTCCTTGGAACAAAAATAAACATGGTTATAAATTAACTATTTCAGAAAAAGGACTAGAGGGTAAAAGAAAAAGCACCCCAAAAGGTAAAAAAAGTCATTTCTGGAGGGGAGGCATAACTAAAGAAAGAGATTTAATTGGTCAATGGACTAGGAGTGTGTCAAAAAATGTGTATAAAAAATACAATTATACATGCCAGCATTGTGGTAATTCTAGCGGGAGACTTAACGCTCATCATATTATTCCAGTGACGCAAGATATTTCAAAGGCTTATGATTTCGATAATTTAATTTGTGTTTGTGAAAACTGCCATAAAGAAATACACAAGTCTATTGAAAGTGAAGCTCTTTTTGCCGAAAAAGTTTTGACTGAATCATTCAAGCCTTTTGAATACAAAAAAAGAATTGGTGACAGGTCAAAATTTAGAACAAAAGTCCATTTTTCAGAGATAATTTCCATAGAAAGCATCGGTGAAGAAGATGCTTATGATATAGAGATCGACCATAAATATCATAATTTTGTTGCTAATGGAATAGTAGTTCATAATTCTGCAAATAGCATTAGTGGGAGATATGTTGATTTTAGTGATAAATATTTTAAGATTAATAGTTTACGTTTACAATCTAAATCTTCCAAACAGGGAAGTGAGGGTATTTTAGACCGCCCAGATTTAGTGGATAAAATGAATAAACATAATGAAATAAGCGCGGCTCTTTATAAAGAGTTGTGTGATGCTGGAGTAGCTAAAGAACAGGCTCGAATTATTTTGCCCCTAGCTTTGGAAACTCAATTTATTTGGACTGGTTCGTTATTAGCATTTTTTCATTTATGGAATTTAAGATTAAAACCAGACACACAAGAAGAAACGAGATTATGCGCGGCAGAGATGCTAAAATTAGTAAAAGAAATACCTAATAATCCATTCAAACATACCATTGCCGCTTTCGAGCTATGAATTTTTTTCACGACATTCCAGCCTATATTGACAATGAATTATCTTGCGTGGTGGAAATACCAAGAGGTTCAAATGCTAAATATGAATATAATATTAAATATGGATTTTTTGAGTTAGATCGGTGCTTGGTTACGGCGATGAATTATCCAGCCAATTACGGCTTTATCCCAAGAACAATTGCCGTCGATGGCGATCCGGTTGACTGTATTATTTTCACTGATGTTCCTTTAACTTCTGGCACAGTGGTTAGAGGAGTTCCCGTCGCGGCGTTAAAAATGTTTGATAAAGGAGTTGAAGATGACAAAATCCTTGTGATACCAAAATTCAATAAAAGATATGCAAACTACAAGCAAATAAAAGAAGAGTATCTTGAAGTTTATAAAGACTTTTTTCAAAATTACAAAAATCTTACAAGCCGAAACGTGGAAGTGGTCGGATGGGAAAACGAGAAATATGCAAAAAACATAATTAAAAAAGGCATATCCTCCTATAACTCAAACAAATATTAATTCTTGTGCCGACGCGATTTTAATGACCAAAAACTGTAGAAAATATTAGAAGATAAATATAAAGAGGCTCAATCTTTGATAGATGGAGTTTATGAACTTGTTGAAATCTTCGATGCAAAATATCCTGCTCAAAAAAAATGGAAAGAAGATTGGCTAAAAAAAGCTAGAGAACACGGCGCATCATCTATTTACTAATGAACTTTTTTTACGACATTCCAACTTATATTGACGATGAGCTATCTTGCATAGTGGAAATACCAAGAGGCTCAAACGCCAAATGTGAATCAAATCACAGTGATTCAAGTTAGCCAAGAAGAAATGGATGAAATAGTGAATAAAAAAGACCATAATTAATGTAATAAATAATATGGATAAAAAAGAACATTTAAGGGATGAAAAAGTATTAAGAAAAGCATTAAATGAATTGGGTGAATACTTTGACACAGTTCAAATATTTGTGACGAGACATGACCCAGCAGAAGAAAATGGGACGCTTGAATACAATTGTGGCATCGGAAACTACTACGCAAGACTTGGACAGGTTAAAATGTGGCAAGACTCCCAAATTGATGGAACTATCTTTTTCGGACCAGAAGAATCTGACGAAAATAATGAAGATGAAGATGAAGAAGATTAGTTTTTTTAGTTGACGCTACACAAATATAAAGGCATATTGTAAAAATGCGAAATACACCAAATTATTTGTCGGAAATATTCTCAAAGCCAAACCTTTCAAAAGACCGAGAGCAAGAACTTGCTTTTAAAATAAATGAAGAAAGCTGCCTCAAAAGTAAAAATGAGTTATTCGAATCTAATTTAAGATTGGTTTTGAGTATAACTAAGAAGTACTCTTTTAAAACAGAATATGAGGATGATATTTTTAATGAAGGATGCGTTGGGCTATGGGAAGCAGTAGAGTCTTTCAAGCCTATCGGATTTAGGTTTTCCAGCTTTGCCAGTCATAAAATAAATTTCAAAATTCTTAGTTTTTTAGCCAAGAACGCCAAAACAGTCTATATTCCTGTTGCTTCTTTTAGAATTTTAAGAAAAATCAAAAATTATATCAATGAGTACGTTGAAACTCATGGGCATGAACCATCGTGCAAGCAGATAAGCGAAGACCTTGACATCAAACTTGAGAAAATAGAATTGTTATGCAATTCTTGTGACTCAAAGTTATCTTTTGATAAAAAGTTTAATGAAGATGAAGAAGGGTCGCTCTACGATACATTTACGGAAGAAGCGTCTTCAAATAAAAGCAATTTAGATGAACTGCAAAAACATATACAGCAAGCTATGGAATCTTTGACCGAAAAAGAAAAACTCGTAATTTCAAAAAGGTATGGAATAAATAATGACAATAGTGCGAAATTCAAAGAAATAGGAAAGACACTTGGCCTGACCAAGCAAAGAGCAGAGCAAATCAATAGATTGGCTCTTGACAAACTTAAAAAGTCATTCGTTATTACAGGAATAAATTCTCCAGAATATGTTTAATTATGCAATATACATTTCAAATAAATTTCATTGGAAAACTGCAAGCAGATTCACCAGAACAAGCGAAAGAATTAATTAAAAACGAAATCAGTAAACTAACTCCAGAAGATTATTGCCAAGCTACCGATTTTTATTACATAAATGAAAACGGTTATCAACGTGAATGGCTTTCAAAAAGTAATGAAAAAGTCTAATCCAACTGAAAAGGAATCTTTGCAACGAGTGGTGGAAATAGCCAAGCTCAATGCAGAAATCGAAAATACTTATGACATGGAATGTCTTGAAAGAGCAATGTCATTTGTCAAATACTATGATGAAATTATGAATTCTAAAGGATACGAAATCGAAGGACCATGATTAAGTATATTGTAAAAGGCCAAAATTGGGAAAGACAAGTTGAAATAGACGAATCTCTATTCGATAAAAACAGAGATGCCTGTATCGAAGCGGCTACGCAAGTTATGGAGCAAAGCAGCACGTTTCTGCCTCACGAAACAATGGGCGTATTTCTTGATGTTTACAAAAAGGCAGATGGTTATTTAGGTGGTTCTCATTGTTTTTTAAAAACAAGCGATATTCTTAGAAACGCATCTTTTTACGAATGTGCCGATTGGATAGAAACTTTATATAATTAAATGCACATACAACAATTTTTTGGAATCAAAAACAAATTTTCTAAAGATGAGTGTGACCGAATTATACAGCTTGTAAAGCACTCTGAAGAAAAAAAAGCCAACGTAATTAACCCAGACAAAAAATATAACCCATTTATAAGAAATACTTGGACTAGAAATTTTTATAAAAATGAAAAAAACTCTTGGGTTTATCAAAAAGTGTGGGATGCGATAGATTCGATAAATAAGCAAACTCTTGAGTTTGAAATAAATAGATTAGAACCAATTCAATATTTAGAATATAAATTCGGCAATTTTTATAAAATCCACACAGATAATGGCTCGAACGAAGTTTCTTGTAGAAAATTAACTTTAGTATTGCAATTATCTGACCCGAAAGATTACATTGGGGGAGGCTTGCAGATATGTACCCCAGATAAATTTTTGGCAATTAAAGACAGAGGCTCAGTAACGATTTTCCCTTCTCACTTGCCACATTTGGCTAGACCAGTTTGGTATGGCTCAAGAAAGATTTTAGTAGCTTGGGCTAGTGGTTCTATGCCGCTTAAATAAATCTTTGACAAGTCTCAAAACATCGTTTAATATACGAACGACATGAAGACAAATAATAGAATCAAAAATCAAGATTGGTGTAAAGTAAAATATGGATGAATCATCAATTTTATTTATTCTAGCCATCGCTTCATTAAACATTCCTTTAACAACTAATAATTTAAAATATGTCTCCAGCAAAAAACACTACTATTACGAATAAAAACGTGGCGAATAAAAACGTGGCAAATAAAAATGCTAACGTAATAAACGCGAATAAAAACTCAGGCATGGATAATACCAAATTATCAGAAAGGTACCGCATTTGTTATGATGCTCTACTTGAAAAAGAAATTAGCTGGAAAAAAGATGTTATTATAAATAATACTGGTCAAAAAGACCGTGTTGTAGATGAGTTTTGCCAAAAAGTAATCGAAATGGCTGAAAGCGATACGCCTTTGAATTAATATGCCCCGCCCAAAAATCGACTTTAAAAGCGAGAGCCTACTTCTTAAAGCTCTATTAAGAGCAGGAAGATTAGTGTAAATTATGTTGATGACGCAATTAAATTTGTTTGACTCTATTGCACAAATCAAAGGGGCCACAAAAGTTTGCAATAAATGCAATAAAGATTTACCATTAACAGATTTCAGTTCTCATTCTGGTGCGAACTACCTCAGACCAGAATGTAAAAAATGTAACTATAAATTATCTAAGATTCGATTAGAGTTAAAGGCAAAATACGGAAATCCTCCAAATGGCTACAAGTGTCCTGTTTGCTCAAAGACTGAGCAAGAGGTAGCTGGCAAAGGAAATAATAAAAACGGAGCGTGGGTGTTAGACCACTGCCACAAAACAGATGCTTTTAGAGGATGGCTATGCCACGCTTGCAATAGGGGAATAGGATGCTTTAATGATGATGCCAAAATTTTTAAAAACGTAATAAAGTATTTAGAAAAAAATGAGCCAAGTGCTATATAAGACTAGATGCTATCTTGTTGGACACATGCAGTATCAAGATGGGCAGGAGTGGAGAACGAAAGCGGAAGCGAAACTTAATCCACGAAATATAATAACATTTAATCCATACAAAAAGCCTTTCATCAAAGATTTAGATGAAAGCAATGAGCAAAGAAAAGTATGGGACTCAATGATTGAGAAAGAAAACTACGATGAATTGAGTGAGCAATTTAAAAAAGTCAGAATTTATGATTTAAACTTGGTTGACCGTTCAGATTTCATCATAGCCCACATCATTCCTAATGTCGCTAGTTGGGGAAGCGCAGAGGAACTTGTAGTTGCAAATAGAATGAAAAAGCCCACTTTCATTTCTGTCGAAGGCGGCAAAAAGAAAACTCCACTTTGGATGTTTGGAATGTTTCCTCATAAGTATTTTTATGACAGCATAGACCAATTGCTAAATAAAATTTGTCAAATAGATGATGGAAAAATAGAAATAGATAGCGATAGATGGAGGCTCCTTTCTCCAGAATTGAGATAAATCATAATTTCTTGTATTTTCGTTGACACGACAAAAAAAATGTGGCAAAAGATGATGTATGTATTCACTTTGCTGCATATCAAACGAACTCAAGTCAACTCATTCGTTTCAAACGATGACTTGGAAACGATTCAATGACCTTGGTGCCGACAAACTTGCACTCAGGGAATTGTCTAGCCGTTGGCTCAATAACGTCAAAGTAACTCATCGTATCATTCAGCATTGCGCCGACAATGGCTGGAATTATCGTGTATCTTCATCGCTATTCCCTATCTTGACGCATCCCGACTTCAAATATAGTCATTACGAAGCTCCCGACTTTGAGGCTATTCTCGACGAGTTTCGCGCAATTCAAGCCGCCAAATATCCAGTTCGTCTTTCTACTCACCCATCACAATTTGTAGTTTTGGCAAGCAACAATCAAGAAGCTGTTAAAAAATCAATTGACGACCTTGAACATCATGCTTGGATAATGGATTTGCTTGGTTGCGAACGCAGTTATCAAAATCCTATCAATATTCATGTAAATTGTTCTGATGGTGAGCCTTGGGAGATTGCTGACCGCTTTGCAGCTAATCTTGCCACATTAACCCCCGGTGTTCGTAGTCGTCTTGTAGTAGAGAATGAAGACCGTGGAATTTGGAATGTATCTAATCTTGTAAAGTATTTCTATGAACGTCACGGTATCCCCGTCACGTACGATAATTTGCACGACAAATGTAATCCAAGTGATGCTGGATTTCTTGTTTGCGTGGCTACGTGGGGCAAATACAAGCCTTTATTTCACTATTCAGAATCTCACCCAGACAGTTCTAATCCTCGCGCTCACGCCGACATGCCGACAGACTTTCCCAAAATTAAACCTGTTGATTATGAGGTTGAGTTAAAATTAAAAGATTTAGCTATCCGCGAGCTTTATCG
>Ga0222713_10006421_pt1 | contig 11184 bp, 8 predicted proteins | sample C33_649DmetaG_FD_165061 | JGI IMG/M metagenome (GOLD analysis project Ga0222713, IMG submission 165061) | Estuarine water microbial communities from San Francisco Bay, California, United States - C33_649D | ecosystem: Environmental > Aquatic > Marine > Unclassified | place: USA: California... | reverse complement strand
AATCCATTAACATCCATACAAAGAAAAGGTTCTTTTAGCGCAAAAGATAAAGAACTTTTAGAGGCTATGGGTTATGATGTTAGGGGAATGAATAAGGGTGGAACCATCAAAGCATCAAATGGAATGACTGTTCCTGGGAGAGGTTCTGGAAGCGTTGACAGCGTTCCTGCAATGCTTGCTCCTGGAGAAGAAGTCATTAAAACTTCTTCAGCAAATCTTTTTCGCCCACTTCTAAAAGATATTAATGATAATGCTGGAAGAATGTGGTCTGCACTTTCTAATGCTATTGGATTACAATCTAGAAATAATCTAAAACAAGAAGAAGTTAATACAAAATTTGAAAGTTTAATTGGTGATTTTAACAAAGAACTAGATTATCTCATAACCCAGAAAAAACTTAAAGAATTGGGGAAGGGTGGTGGTCGTGGTGGTGGTTCTATGAGAAAACCAGTTCGACCTCTTAAAAAAGGTAAAGGTGGTGGAACTGATGTATTTAAACCAAAACCAAGACCACAAATTAAATCTTCACCAAAATCCATACCAACTTCAATTCAAACATATAACGTAAAGAAACGCTCTTCTTCTAATGGGCAACCAACCGTTATTAATATGCCAATGCCAGCAGTAAATCTTGCTGGAAATCGAACACCAGAGTCACCAAATACAAATGTGCAAGAATCTGCATATGCTCCCATTTCAATTGTTTCTTTTGATACTGGAAATCCATATATTTCTGAAGCATTTGCATCTTATGGAATCTTTATTTGAGGTAAGTAAAAATGGAAACACAAATAAAGGCATTAAAAATAAATTCTCAAAATATTAAGAGTACTTTAATTAATAGGAATAAGGAGTTAAAAAAGCTTAGACTTCAAGAAAATAATCTGTTCAATCAACAGCAAAGTGAAAGACAAAAGGAACAGAGAGAATCTTCTTTAGAATCTCAAAAAAGTGGTGGGGTTTTGGGTGGAATTGGTGCCAGATTATTAGCTGGTCCGATGAGTTTATTTGATAAAATTAAAGAATTCTTTGGAAATATTCTTCTTGGAATATTGGTGAATAATCTTCCAAGAATCTATGCAGGAATTCAAAAATTTCTTGATGATAATAAAAATATTATTGAAACAATAAAAACAGTATTAAAAGTAACGGGTAATGCAATAATGGGTTTCATTGATGTATTCAATGCAACAAAAGATATTGCTGGGCAAATTGGAAATACTATAAATCAAATCAAATCTGGTCTTGATGAGTTGTCTGAATTTGCAAGCAACATAGTAAATGAGACATCAATTTTAAACACGGATATTTTGAGTCTTGATAAAGATTTTAAAGATGAATTTAAAGATGAATATACCGCTAGAACAACACAGCAGGTTCGTGAAGATGTTAAGACTGAAATAAAACAGTCTGGAGTAACTAAAAAACAATTTTCACAATCACTTAACCAATATAGAACAGTAAAAAATCAGAGCGAACCAACTCAAAAGGTGTCAATACCAGGAGTTGGATCATATCAAAGAGTTAAAAAAGGATTCTGGGAAGGTGGAATGTTTGGCGGAACCAAAGAAGTTACAACAGATGCTTTTGGATCATCAATTTCTCCACAAGAATTTGATACTAGATTTTTGGGTGTTGCTGGAGATGTTGATAATTTATTTCAAGGTTACTCAGAGGGTGGTACAGTTAAACCAACGACTTCTGGAAGTGCATTAAAGGGTCAGTCATTTTCTGGCGAATCTGGAACCGCTAGAAAAGCACGAGAATCGACCCAATCTTTTTCTACTTTTGAAAATAATGCAATCGCACAGAGTAATATTATAGGTGTTCAGGAAGAAAATAATAAAAATTTTGAAGAAATGATCAAAAAGTTTAAAGAACTTTTTGGAAAAAAAGATGAAGGTATAGTTTCATCGCCATATGCTCCACCAACGAGTGACCCTAGACAACAAGCACCTGTTATACCATCTCCTTCTGGATTGCCAGCAATAGATGTAAATCCAAAAGATGTTATTGGAACTGTTGGATACACTGGATATACAGAACCAAAAGGACCAGGAGGTTCGCATATCCATATTCAAAATATGGATAATTATGAAAATGGAGTACCACAAGGAGTCAAATACAGTATATTGGTTAATGGTGTTCCGATGCCACAGAAACTAAAATTTACTTCTGGTATTGGAATGAGATGGGGTAGAATGCATAAAGGTGAAGACTTTGCTGGTGATCCTAACCAACAAATTACACTTACTGGAGGATTGAAATTTGTACAATACATACCAGATCAAGGAGATGGTTATGGTAATAGGGTAATTATTCAAGCACCGAGCGGGGTTAAATATTCTTTAAATCACTTAAATTCTGGTCCATTAAATATAAATGAGTTGATTGAAAGACAAAAAAATAGTGCAAAAGATCCAGTTAAAGAACAAGCTGGAAATTTACTTAAAGCACTTGAGAGACCTGGAGAAGTACCTGAAGTAAAAGTTGATCCAAACAATCTACAAAAATTGAAAATTGCTCCCAAATTAAAAAATAGAGGAAAGGGTGGATTAGATAAACTTTCCCAAACTTTTGATGATGGTGATGGTTCAGTAGTAATGATAATGGCACAACAACCAGTGATCGTTCCGGGACCGACTAGATATATTACAAGAACAATAGCACAACCTATGCCTTTTCCAGTTGTAATGCATCCAAAATCATCTGGACTCAGGGGGTTAGTATAAGATGGAAAGTTGGTCTAGACCTTCAATTATAGAGGAACTCGTAATTGATGATGAAAATCTTGGAGAAATTGATCTGAGTGGAGGATTTGTCTTATTTTCTTACTATGAATCTTTATTTTCTCCACATATAACTGCCACTCTAGTGTATATTGATACTGGTAATGCGGTTAAAGGACAAAATGATACTCAAGAAAGATTGGGAACAATATACACATCTGCATCTAATTTTAAAGGTAAAAAGATAAAACTAAAAATTAGACATGATTCATCAACAAATGGGTTAGAATTTTATACTTATCCATTAGAAATTACACAAGCATATTCTCTGGCATCTGATAATAAGAGAAGGTTGTATGGATTTCGTTTAGCATCAGAGTATGCAACAAAAAATGAGAATACTGGAATTCAAGAAAAGTATTATAATTCTATTTCAGATTCCGTTCAAAATATTTTAGTCAATAAACTTGGAGTTCCGACTGACAGAATACAAAAAGATAATACGAGAAACTCTGAAGCATTTAATGGATTGGATAGAAGACCTTTTGAATTGATTATGGATTTATGTCGCATGGCAGCACCAGAAAGTGGTCCTGCTGGTTACTTTTTTTATGAATCTATTGATGGATTTAACTTTAAATCTGTTCAGGCGTTATTAAATCAACCGATCGCTTCAACAGGTGGTTATATTTTTGCAGATGTTGCTCCTAATGGTCCAGAAGCAAACTTTAGAATCTTAGAGTATAATCCACCTCAAGAAAGTGATGCACTAAATCAAATTAGAGGAGGTAATTATAAGTTAAATCTTATTACTTTTGATTTAAATACTCTCACATTTAATGAGCAAATGATAAATCTTTCGGAAGAAATTGAGAGCAGCATTGGTAGTGACGAACAACCACCAATCTATCAAACTTCAAACAATCAAGAATATGGAAGAACTGTTTTTAATATTCTTGACAGTGGAAACAACGAACAAGGAATATCAACTTCGATAAACAATGATCCAAAGCAATGGGTTACTTCAATGATGAGATATGGATCCTTATTATCCAATACTTGTGATATTGTTGTTCCTTGCAATCTAAATTTAAGAGCAGGAAATATTATAGATTGTTCTTTCCCACGATTGGGATCTGATCCAGCACAAGGTGTATCAGATGAAAAAATTAGTGGTAAATATTTAATATTACATCTTGCACATCATTTTAACTCAGATGGTCAGACAGGATCAACAACGCACATTACAATGGTTCGTGATACTCATGGAATGTACAGTAGTTCGGGAGAAGAATAATGTTTAGTCCAGAGTTTTTTGGTAAAGCACCACCCAGACTATTTCTTGGACAGATTCCATTGAATCAAGTTGCAAACAAGCGTGAAGAAAATAGATGGGGAGATAGAGTAAAAGTTAGAATTGTTGGTTATCATTCTCCAGATGGTAATGTAATTGCGGATGATGATCTTCCTTGGGCAATAGTTTTAAAACCAGGATCACAAGGTAATCTAAATCGAGGATCAACAGGTCTTGTTGGTGGCGAATGGGTTATTGGGTTCTTTCTTGATGATGGTGGAAATAAGAAAAACTTTATAATTATTGGTGTTCTTGGAAAAAGTGATGATGAATTTGAAGTCACCGAAGAACAGACAAAGGAATGGAGAAGTACTAGGTTTGGAAGAACACTTGATTATTTTGGTGAGATACAACCACAACCATGGCAACTAAAAGCAGGTGAAAAACCTCCTCTAGACAAAGAACCAACCCAAGTCTCACCCTCCCAATTCGGTCTTGGTCCAGATAGTGAAGCAGCTGCTGCAGCAGAACCAGAACCAATATATACTGTTGATAATTTACCTCCCGCAACGTTTATAGATGGAAGTTTTGTTGAAGATATTGCTGGATTCCCAATAGGTCGAGTTAATCCTGATGGAACGATCACTCTAGACTAATAAATATCAATTAAGAAAGTATTAATTATGGCAACTCCTAACGCAGTAAATAATAATTTAAATCAAGCTGGTAAGACCAATAATAAACTTTCTATCTCTCAAACTGTTCTGGCAGAAACAAAAAAAGCATGGGATCAAGAAATTCATACTACTGGAGATCCATGTAAAAATAAAGATGGAACTGATAGTATTGCTGTAGAAATTGAAAAACTTTTTATTAGATTAAAAGCAATTCAAAAATATGGAGATTTTATTCTTAATACTGTATCAAACTCAGTAGAAAATATACAATCAACAATATCAGCAATCACTTCTGCTATTGCGGGAATATTAAAGAGTCTTGTTCAGAGACTAAGAAACTGGGTTTTAAATAAACTCAAGGCACTCATTGAACAGGCATTAACTTACATAGCAACTAATTTAGCAAAAGAACTTAAGAAAGCAATAGTTAATAGCATTATTGATCAAATTTTCTGTGCTTTTGAAGAAATCATCGGTGGACTAGTTGGGTTAGTCGGAGACTTTTTATATTCACTTATTGGTCAAATTATTAATACTCCAATTTGTGCTGTAGAATCTTGGTTAAATGCTCTTACCGCTAAGTTGGTTAATGACATTGATAATGCACTTGCTCCAATTTTTGATTCTATTAACGACATTCTTTCTGGAGTTGGAACAATTGCTGGATCTGTTTATGAGGCAATTGATTTTATTCTTGGATTACAAGGATTCTTATGTGGAGCACCAAACTGTCCTGAAGTAACTAAATTTAAACTTGGTCCTTGGGGAGGACCAACAAAATCATTCCGCGATGATTTTTCAAAACTAAACTTTGATAATAGTTTTGTTGCGGAGGGAGCAAAGACTGCGGATGGTTGGTTAGAAGATTTTTTTGGTCCAGATTCTGGAACACTAAATCAATCACCAGGGTCTTGTTATACTGGAGCATTTGAGTGTGGAATTCCTCAGATTGAAATCTTTGGTGGTGGTGGATCTGGTGCTGTTGCTCAGGCAGTTGTTAATACAATTGGTGAAGTTGTTGGTGTCAATCTATTAAATGGTGGCAGCGGATATGATTCCGCACCATTTGTAAGTATTGTTGATCCAGCAGGATGTGGTCAAAATGCTTCTGCATATGCGGTTATGCAAACTGATGAAGATGGATTTCCAACGGGAGTTGTTGATGATGTTGTATTAAATAACCCTGGATATGATTATGATGATAATTATAATGGTGGAGCACCAGTTATTACATCATTTAGTGGAGCACCAAATCCACTAGTTGTTGGCAATAATGTCGCACTCTCTTGGAACGTTACAAATGCAGATACGGTTTCACTTGGAATAGCAGGATATAATGATCTTCCATTAGTTGGTTCTATAAGTATTCCTGTCAGTTCTGATGATGTAACGTTTGATCCCAATAGCAATGAGACCACAATCACATATACCCTAACAGCAACAAAGGATAATACAAGTTCATCGCCACAAACAACGACAAGAACATTTATATTGACAGTCTTACAAGATACAACCTCAGGTACTCAAGGATCAACAAACACTAATCCACCAGTAATTGATTCCTTTACCGCATCAGATACAAATGTAAATCCAGGAGACATTATTACTTTATCTTGGGAAACCACAAATGCAACGTCTGCTTCTTTAGACGTGACTGGATTTAGTAGTGTTTCTGTAGATGGATCTGTAAGTATTGTAATACCAAGTGAAATTGAATTCCCAGAAAACGGGTCTAGTATTACAAATACATATACACTTACAGCAACAAATAGCAATGCGTCAGAGGGTTCTCAGACGGCAACTCAAACTGTCTCTGTTGAAATAGGGGAAGAATCAATTAGTACCACTCCTGGTAATTCTGATACGGGTGGTGGTTCTGGTGATTCTACTGGCACTGGTACTGGTGCTGCTGGTACTGGTACTGGTACTGGTGCAACTGGTGGAGGTGGAAATACTTCTGGAACTGGAAATAATGATGCAGTTGCAGTATTGGATGATATTGATATTATTGGAACTGGTATTGGGTATACTAATGGAGACACTGTATCAATTGAAGATGATACGGGTAGTGGTGCAACTGCACAAATTCAAACTAATCAACTTGGACAAATTGTAAGTATAAATGTATTGAGTGGTGGATATGGATTCACTAGGATTCCACAAGTTAGAATAAATAGTTTTGCAGGAGCAGGGGCTAAATTTAGACCCAAACTCAAGTTTATACCAATAAATCAATTCTTATTGGAACAAGAATTACAAGTTATTGATCCAAATAAGTTAGTTCAAGTTGTCGATTGTGTTACTAGGTAATGGCAGAAAAAGCACCAGACTATACAGTTACAAATAATCCACATGCTCTGATACATTGTGGTCCCATTGCTGCAGATGATGCAGGTGATGATGGAAGAGATCTAACTTTTGCAACATCTTCCAATTGTCAGGTTGTTTATTCCAAATCTGGAAATAAAGATGAGCACATTCAGGGAACTAGTGGAGAAGTATGCGGTCATGGTATAGATCCAACGCAAAGAGGTGCTGTCGCAAAGGCAATTGTTGCAAAAAATGGTGATATTTGTCTAACTGCTCAGGGAGATATACGATTAAAAGCAAGAAATGTTTATATTGAAACTTCTGGACCACAAGGTGAAGGAAACTTTATGCTTTCTGCAAACGGTTTAATTGCACTTGGGACTGGACATGAATTTAGAGCTACGGGTGGAAGAATGTGTTTTATATCGGAAGCAACTATAAATTTTGCTGGAAATGTTGTCATTAATGGAGATCTTTCAAAGTCATCGGCACTCAGTACTGCAAGTTTTGTAAGTTCTCTTCTTGCTGGGAATTGGGCAAGTGTAATAACTTCATTATCAAATACTTGTAAGTAAGAGGAGGATAATAAAATGATTGATAATATGTCATTTGGATCCATTGATGTAATGAATCCAATTCTTGGAGGTGCTTTAAATCTTCCAACTGGATTTTGGGAACCAGGATCACTGTCAGCATATAAAGGACACTTTGGCACATTATCAACAACAGTTCCTTTTTCTGCTTCATTAGTAGCTGCACCATCACCAACTTCTCCACTCTCAATTAACACGATTGGGATGGAAGTATTAACCGGAGTAAGAAACTTATTTGGAGTTGATACAACTAGTGGACAAGATATTAGTCTTGGAGCACTAAATGTCGAATGGTCCGCTCTAGGCAATCATTTTACTGGTGCAGAATTTACAATATCACCAAAAGCGGAAATGATTTCGCCAACAATTCCACTTTCCGCTGCTGATGGATCTTTAAACGGTTTTTGGAAAGTCAATGGTTTACCAGTTTCTGGGGAACCAGACTTAACTTCTGATGCTCGTCTAAAAGAAAATATAGAAACTTACGAAGGTGGTCTATCAATTATTTTGGGATTAAGACCAGTTCGTTTTAACTGGAGAGAAGATAAGTGTCCAGATTCTTTTTTAAATGAATATAGAGAACCAGAAACAGGAGATGGATATCCTGGTAAAGTTAAAAGGCAATATGGTTTAATCGCACAAGAAGTAGAAAAGATTGTTCCTGATGTTGTTGGTGAAAGAAAAATGTATGATGAGAACTATAAGTTGATTCGTTATGAAAAACTAGTTCCTATTCTAATTGCTGCTGTTCAGGAACAGCAGCAACAAATTGAAGATTTAAAAGAAGAGATCAGGTCACTTAATGAAAATAAATAAAAAATATTGAACTATAAACATGGATGAGTCTTTAAAAAATCAGGTTATTGAGATTTTTGAGAGAGATCAGTCTCAATTAAGTGGTGCTCTAGACAATCAAAGTACGGTTATTGCTCCAACAACACTAGAAAAGATTAGTATCACTCAAAATAGTGATGGTATTTGGAATAAAACAGTAACTAATGAAGAAAGTGGATTATATGATGGAAATATAGATTCATCATTAAGAAGTCAAGTTAAGAATGAAGCAGAGATCTTACAAGAATTTTGTAGAGCAGTTGATAATCGGATATTACAATTTAATTCTCAGATTAACGACAAGAAAGATTTAATTATAATTCTTTCAAACGAAGCATCGGCAGGAAATTGTTGGCCAGGTATTGCTTATAGTACAACAACAGCACTTGGAACTATTAGAAATACTGTTTCTGCAGCAACATCTTCATTTGTTCGTAGTGCAGTTAGTGTTAATAATGAGATAGAGAATATTAAAATCTATCCAAAAATGGCAGGACCGCAGAAAGATTATAATGCTCAGAATGTATTTGAACCAGATACAATCTTTGCTATGACAACACCATATGCTGGATATGGATATAAAAATCTAAGAGATTCAAATTACTATCAAAGTAATGATGGTGCTTTGGCAGGGTCATTGACAGATGGTAGTGGATCCGCCATTGGTACTGGAAGATTTGACCTATCTACAACTGAGGCAGATCATAGTGCCCCAGCAGTAAATGTTTCCACACTTAGTGGATACAGTAATGTAACATTCTTTGCGTATGCTGGCGCTGGAGTTGCTCCAGAAGCAACAGATACTTCTGTAACTGCTGCGAGATGTGTTGCTATTGCTAGTAGTATTTCTACAATTTATGATGAAATCTTAGAACTAAGAAAACAAAGAGATTCTCTTAGATCTGATTTGAATACAATCAAGAAGAAGAAAATGGAAAAAGAACTTGCTTCTTGGGGAATGTATCGTGTTGAAAATGAAATATCATCTAGAAGTTCTTCCAATTCATCTGTGATTTCCGCCGTTAAAAACTTTAATAGTGATGGTACGGTCAATGTTCAATCACTTGTTCTTCATTTAGATGCCGGTGATACTAGTTCTTATAATATTAGTGGAATTAACACGGCATGGAGTGATCTGAGTGGATATGATAATGATGCTACTCTTAATCCAATTGGTTCTCCAGCAACTTATGAGTATTCTGATGGAGGATTTTTGACTTTCAATGGAACCGATGAATATGCAGAAACAATTACAAAAGCAACAGATATTATTGGAACTGGTGATTGGACTATAGAAACCTGGTTTAAAGTTAATGGACCTCCAGATTGGGATATTTACACCAATTCTATTGTTGATACAAATTCTTCATCAAACACCGGTCATATGTTGCATGTAACATATGGTACTGCATCTCCACATTTTGTTGGGGTGACAACAAATACATTTACATATTCATCTCGTCCAACTAGTGGAGATTCCTACACACATTTACAAGGACCAATAATTACTAATGGTCTTTGGTATCATGGCGTTGTAGTTAGAAATGGAACAACAAATACGAAATTATATGCAAATGGTCAACTAAAAAATACCTATAATGGAGATTTCCCAACTGCTAGTACAGGAAATGTAAAAATTGCTAGATGGGATGATGCAACAGTAGATGCTAATATTTCTGTAGCGGTTATTAAGATCTACCAGAGATCTTTTACAGATTCTGAAATCAAAGATAAATTTGATGGTTCTAAATCTAGGTTTGGTTTGATTGGATGACCAGTTTTTTGACTGGCACAGTTGACACCACACCCTAGATGCCCTATAATATGGGGGTAATCAACAGAACACCATGAGCAACACTGAATGCGTTCAAGGCATCGTTATTGATGTTTGCACTCGCTCCTTCCTTCTTCTGAGCGATGAGGGCAATGAAAAAATGGTTGAGTGTGAAACTGTAAACGAGTTTATGAACGTTCTTGAAGTAGTTACTGCGAATCTGGAACCCCACCAAATTGAGTATGCCGATCTCGCAATTCAAGGAGAAGAGTATTGATGGAAGTATTTACGGTTAAAGAGTGGGAAGAAAACTTTGATGCTCTCCTGGAACGTGTAGAAAACGGAGAGCACATTGGCATCATTGGAGAAGACGGTAAAGCAGCGGTTATGATGCCTGCCGATGATGAACTTATACGAATACACACTGAGTTAAACAACGAAGCTCAGTAGTATTCTGGGGGCATAGTTCAACGGTAGAACAGCGGTCTTATACTCCGTATTAGCGCCAGATTAGCGCGAGGTCTTGGTTCGAATCCAAGTGTCCCTATTACATATACTTTATTATAAATAGGTGTATGTATATCTTCATAACACTATAATGTTTACTACTATTACTACTTGTCAGGGTTGCGGATGCGACATTCTAAATGAAAGAGTGTCCAAAGGACGACTAAAAAAATGGTGTAGTAATGCTTGTAGACAAAAATGGCGTTATAAAAACGATCAAAACATTATTGATAGAAACACCTACACCGAACAAAAAGCAAGAGGTTATTCCAATAAATGGAAAGCACTTCAATATAAAGGTGGTAAATGTCAATCTTGTGGAGAAAGTAGACCAGCAACTTTATGTTTTCATCATAGAGACCCCTCTAAAAAAGAATTCCAACTTGATGGTAGAACTTTTGCCAATAGAAAATGGGAACTAGTTCAAAACGAAGTTGAAAAATGTGATCTTTTATGTCAAAATTGC
>Ga0222713_10006420_pt1 | contig 11185 bp, 8 predicted proteins | sample C33_649DmetaG_FD_165061 | JGI IMG/M metagenome (GOLD analysis project Ga0222713, IMG submission 165061) | Estuarine water microbial communities from San Francisco Bay, California, United States - C33_649D | ecosystem: Environmental > Aquatic > Marine > Unclassified | place: USA: California... | reverse complement strand
GTTCTCCGTTAAGAGAACCTTAGTTTTTTGTATATAGTGAGATTAGAATTCTAGAATAGCGTAATCGTATTCTAATGTAAGTGAGATTTCAACAACATCGTTTGATGACCAATCCAAATCATTGAATGTAGCTGCTTGGATAAACGCACCTTTTAATGTCCATTGTTCAATTTTATCACCTACTGGTCCTAATAGATAGCACTGAATATCTTTTTTGTAAAAATCTGCATATCCATCTCTACCAGTTAAAGATTCATGTGATAAACGAACCCACTCCATTACTGCTTGTGCACCACTTGGAACGATTGGGTCAAAAAGAGTAATCTCTATTGGTTGCCAAGTTCCTTTACCTTTTAACTTTCTATTAACGTTGATATGATCTAACGTAATCGTTTCAAACTGAATCGATGGTCTGTTAGCTGTTTTGATAAGATATGAAGGAATACCATCGATTTCCATGATAAAACGATTTTTCGTTTTTGGTTCGAAATTGGTATAGAACATATCATTGAATTCTAATACTTCTGCCATTTTATTTTTTCTCCTATTATACTAATAAATATATAATTTCTTTTTTTTTAATTTCTTATGCTGTAAATGATGCTCCGGTTGGTAAGATGTTGAAATCTAACACAATGAATTCAGCGGTTTTAGTAGGTTGTAAATAAATTTGTCCTGCTAAAATGTTTCTATCAATTACATCAGGTGTGTTGTTGGATTCATCCATTACCACTCTGAACGCATATAAACCTTGTCTTTGTTGAATTGCATCTAAATAAGGATTAACCGTATTTAAGAATTTGTTTCTAGTCGTTGCAGTATTTTGTTCGAATACTAAGTAACGAGATGTAGAAGCGATATATTTCTTAACTTTGATTAATAATCTTCTTACGTTGATTCTATCTAATGCAGATGCTTTATCTTGTAAAGTTTTCTGTCCAAATGCCACAATACCCTCACCAGGGAAAGAAGCGATTGGATTAACTTTATTCTCATATAAGAAATCTCTTTCCGAATGTGTTAATCTATCTAATACTGAAACTGCTCCGATGATTCCACCTCTATTCAAACCTGCTGGTGCAAACCATTCTGCTGCAACTGCATCGTTCGCTGCGTAAATTCCTGGCATCAATACTGATGGTGGAACTGCAGTTAATTTGTTGGTGTTTCTATCGATTGTTTTCATCCACGGGTAATATGTTCCAACGTAGTTAGAATCGATTGACTGTGCCTGCTCTACTGCCAAATCTTGACCTTCTGCAGGACCAGTTACATCACCGATGAAGAATGCATCTTCACGAGATTCAACCATATCAATAATCTTATCGAATACATAAGAGTGGTGGTAACGCACGATACCCGGTGCAACTACTAAGTTAATATCAAAATCATCTGGGTTAGAAACCGAATTGATTGCTTTCAAATATGCAACTGAACCATTTGATGTAGATGTTGATAAATCGAATCCTTGTGAATTACCTGCTGAAATATCAGTTCCTTTATCATTAGAGATTGTTGGAGTTACGCCATCAAATCCACCTTGAAAACCAACTACGAATTGTCTTTTATTAACATCTGCTGTTGCAGAACCAGTTAATTCATATTCTAATTCAGTATCGAATGCGAATGCAGTGTTTGTTCCGTTTCCTGCTCCGTTTGGAATTGGTGCTAAGAAATGAGAGTTGTCAATTTTAACCAATGTTGATTCTAAATCAATACCACTATATTTAGTAGATGATGATGCTGTGTTAGAATCAGAACCGGTTGTAAATACTACTGCTGGAATGATTGAATCATCACCTGCAATTGGAGATTGGTATGCTTCGTGTCCAAATGGTCCTGCGATGATTGGGAATGAACCCTCTGGTGCAACTTCTACTCTAACTATCTTAGAACGATTTGCGTAATCACCATTTTCAGTTTGTTTACCATTTGCATCGATAGTTACGTTTCTATCACCAATTACCTTTAAGATATAGTTTGGAGATGCAGGGTCTAAATTAACGTTATTATAAGTTTCTAATACTGATTTTCTTTTATCTGTATCAGAGTATGCTCTAATTGATAATGAGAATGTAGCGTAATCAGTTGCATTAGATTCACCTGCTGCTTTTACGTTATATACTGATACTTTATATTCTTTGTTATAGTTTGAACCATCACCCAACGTATGTAAACGGAATAGGTTACTTCTTTCACCCGAAATGATTTGTGATTGAATCCACGGAGTAGATGCATAAGAAACATCTTGGTCTGTAAAATCTTGATCATCTAACCCTACTAACACAACCTTAGCACCTGCAGATAATTCTGAAGATAATAATGTTGCAGCGTTTTCAAAATATTGTGATACATACACACCTTTAGTTCCTCTTGGAGATTCACCGAATACATCCGATAAATCATTACCTGCTGAAGGTAATACTGATGAAGAGATTGTTAAGTTATATGCTGAATCTGAACCACTTACTGAAATATTAAATTCAGATGCAGATGGTGCAGATTGGATTGATGCGGTAATAGCATCACCATCACCAGATGTAGTCCAGTTATGTGTAGATTTTAATACACCCACTAATGTAGTTCCTTCAGAACCACTAATAGCGATACCTTTTGGTTCTACTTGTGTATAACCACCAACATGACCAACACGAACAATTGTCACTGTCCCTGCTTCACGTAAATAGTTTTGAACGGCATATCCTGTATAGTAATCACCATTGGGTACACCGAAAATTGATTCAAATTGAGATTGTGTATTAACAATCGTTGGAACGAATGCAGGTCCTTTAGCGAAAGGTCCGATGATTGCTGCTCCTATTTCTCCGATTCCTTGTGATAAGAACGAAAGGTCATTTTCTCTCGTAAATACACCAGGTGATACAATTTTTTCTGCCATTTTATATTACTCCTGTTAAATTTTTTGTTGTGTAATGATACACATATAAGTATTAGCTACTTTTTGTAAAGATTATTTTTATTATTCCGTTTCTAATGAGATTGGTGTAAACAGACCAGTATTTGGGTCATAATTACCATCACCATACTTCTCATTCAGAGTTTTAAAAAGATTTGTTTCAAATTCTACCAATTCGGAATGTGTAGTAAGTAATGTAGATTCGATTGTATCAATCTCATCTAATTTTTTCTTTCTTTCTACTTGTAGTTGTCCTAATTCTAAAAAAACTTGTGAAACATCATCTCTTAATTTGTTAATTTGTGAGATTTCCTCATCCGTAAACTTAATTTGTTCTGCCATTTTATATATTTGTTAGTTTGTATTCTATATATATAAATATATGGATTTCTCCCAAACGTAAAATTATCTAGTAAACGTTAAGGTTGCGTATGTTCCTTTTAATCCTTGATCGATAGCTCTAACTCTAATATACCACGTTCCTGCAGTTAATAAAGTATTTACCTCAATTGAGTTTGTGCTCCATTCTGTTTTAGTAACCGTTGGTGTAGTAAATGATGGATTATTTGCAATATCAATATCGTAAGCAGTAATACCAGTTGTTCCTACTGATGCTGGTGCTGTCCAACTTACAAATGGAGATGCATATGCTAATGATGTTGGTGCACCTGGTGATGCTAAATCTGTAAACGTATTACCACCTTTGTTGTGAGTAATATAGCCATTTACCATATATGTATCTTCATCCTCAACGTCAATCGAAACAATTTCAGTTGTTTTATCAATAGTATCAATTGCTGTGATATTAACTTCAGTTCCATCACCTTTGATTAATTTATCACCAACTACTAAGTTGAACATTTCTTTGAATAAGTAATCACCTGTAATTGAATCTTTTACTAACATAGGGTGTTCTGCAGTTGCAGTGACTTCACCATTATTAATATTATAATAACGAGATGCAAATGAATATGTTAAACCAACGATGGTTACGTCTTTTTCAGTTTTTGATAATTGAGATGAAGACCAATCTAAGAATGTTCCATCTGAATCAGTTCCTAAACCACCGATAGAGAATCCTTTTAATACATCTCCTTCGTTCAAATCACCTGCCTCTACAATTGTTCCATCCGATAATAAGACCGGTGAATCAATCGTTAAACACAATGCAGTTGAATTACCATCATATGAATCTACCGAATAAACAGTCTTATCTTTATTTGAGTTATAACCAGTTGCGTGATCGTTAAATCCATCAGCAAATATAGAACGAATAGTATGGGTTTGAATACCCATCAATGAAGTTTGAGCCCCAGCACCTTGAGGATTCATATTTGAAACCGTAAATGTTGCAGATGCACCACTATTAGTAGTTAATGAAATATAACTACCTGCAGGGACACTCCAAGTAAAGTTTGCACTTCTTGCACTAATTCTACTAAAATTAGAACCAGCTCCATTAAATCCCAATGTATATACTTCAGATGTTCCTTCTACTGCATAAGTGTATCCACTTATTGAACCAACTGAATCAATTGCAAATGATGACAATGAGATTGGACCGGTTGTGTTTCCTTTTGCTGCTGATAATGATTTAGTAGTCTGACCTGTAGCAGAAGCTAAACCGTTTAAACTTAATGTGTTTCCTGATGTTAATGTTGCCATTTATTTGTTTCCTATATTATTATAAATATAAAGTAATTGGTCTACCCATTTATCTTTATCGGTGAATTTATTTACCATATATGATTTGATTTCATTGAACCAATGATTTTTTTCATCATATTCAGTATTTATTAACTTACTATAAATATCATTAAATTCCTTTTTAGATGATGCACGATATGGATATTCTAAATCTTTACACCAATCCTTATGAATTATTGGTAATTTTCCATTATCAACTGCTTCAAATATACTATAACCAAATGGTTCGGATGTAAAACATGAATGTGATATTCCCCAATCCATAGTATAAAAGATATTTTTGAATTCTGGTTTGTAATGATATACTTTTGATTTAGAAGTATCAATCTTTACACCCTCTCTCCAAATTGTATTAAACTCTACCGAATTTGTAAAAATGTAAGATTTTAATCCATCCAAATAATGTGGATTTTTTCTACCCTCGCATCTTGCAGCAAAACCCAACGTATTAGATTTAGATAATAATAAATTATTTTTGAATTCGTAAAAATTTGTAATATTTGTATTTGGAAATAAAATATCAAATAACCCTACCCAAATTGTATTAGATGACCATTCATTTACTTCTCTTTCCCATTCTGAACTTAAATAAGGATGCCATGCAAGTGATGCATCAGTTCCGATTTGTGATTTTAATATATGGTCTACCGAATTATGTAAAACGTTTGAATGAATTTTATCTTTATTATCAACTATACATTTCATCGGAGTATAATGACCATGTAAAATATTTATTCTTCTTGCACCTTTACATAATTCTTCAAATTTTTCAATATCATCCCCATGCCAATAAGTTTCAATGGGAAATTGGTAATCTTCATTGCCTTTAGGTTTGTTTCTATGAATTAAAAGTATTGGTTTTACATCTAATTTAGGTGCAATTAACTCCATCCATAAATTTACCCAAGTATCAGAACCGGCATTTACCCACGGTCCTCCGCCAGTAGTGTAATATACATCATATTCCATAATTATTTTTTAATAATAATTTTACCACTAAAATTACCTGCGAATGAAATTGATAATGAATTTTCGGTTAAAGATTCTACTATTGATGGTTGTTCTTGTCTTTTGGTTGAAGTATTCCATGCTTGAACTAATGGAAATTCTTCATTTAAGTTGTGAATAATCGTATAAGTTGAATTACCACTTACAATTTCTTTATGAGTTGTTAAATCTTCATTTGAAATTATATGACCACCTTTTGCAACTACAATATATCCACTATGAGGTGATGATAATTTTATTGTCGTTGTATTATTATCAGTAAGTTTTACCGATTTTGGTATAATTTGTGAATCATCCGTTCCATATACTGAAACTATGATGTTTTTTGAATTGAAATTATGATTTACTGCAATTGTTTCTAAATTATCAAACGAAGAAGTTACGGTTGTAACTTGTGATATTTCAACTGCAGGTAAATTTGTTAATTGAGAACCATCCCCTATGAATGAACCAGAGTATTGACCTGTAAATGAACCTGAAAATAGTTCACCTATGGTGTTTAAGTATCTCTCGTCTAAGGATGATGTTAATTGTGCTGAGGATGAAACTAAGTTTGTTCCTCCAAATGTTAATTCCGAACCATTACCTAAGAAGTATGATGCGGATATGATTCCGGTAAGTTGTATAGAACCAGATGAAACTGAATCAGTTGTTATTATTTGTTGGACGGTTGGAATTCCGTTGTCTTTTTCAAAATAAATCCTACCATCGTAGGTATTTATAGCCAACTCCCCTAATTCTAGAGTTGCGGTTGTTGGGATTTTACCCTCTACTGCTGTTCTTTTTAGCTTTACTACTTGTGCCATATTTATGACTTACCGTTTTCATTATTTAACTACTCGGTTATGTAATAGCCCCTTCTTATATAAGAAGGGGCTTTAACCTTTATTTTTCTATTATTTTATTGCAATTTTGACTTTAATTCGTCAATTTGTTTTTGTTGTTCTTTGATTGCTTCAATTAAAAGACCAGTTAATTTAGCGTAATCAACACCTTTATAACCATTTTCTCTATTATGAACCAATTGTGGTAGAACTTCTTCAACTTCCTGAGCAATAACCCCTACCGTTGGTAAAGATTGTTGTAATTCATCAGCGTTAGAATTCCATTCCCAAGTTACACCATTTAATTGTTGAACTTTTTCGATTGGATTTTCGATATTCTTAATATTATCTTTTAATCTTCTATCTGATGATGCATAAGCGATAATATCACCCGTTGCGGATACACTAGCAAATGTTACTGCTGATGTAGTAGCAACTGCTTGTCCGATTGAGAACGTTACTGCACCTGTTGCTCCACTTACACTAACACCCGTTCCTGCTACTGCAGAAGTTACACCGGCGTTGGTTAAAGTAATTGTGCTTCCCAATGCAACTGAACCACCACCACTCATACCTGTTCCCGCGGTTATGGTTACTGATGAGTTAGTAAGAGATGAGTTAGCAATATTAGAAAGAGTGTTTGTTGCTCCACTAATTGTTTTATTTGTCAATGTAACACTTGATGCTGCAAATGAACCAGTATATATTTCTAAATTAGAAGTTTCAATTTCTAATGCAGTTAATCTTGCAATAGCACTTCCACTTGCTGTTGATAATTGATCTAATCTACTAGTTTGAGTAGCGTTAGTAGCATTACTTGAAGTTACGAATGATGCAAACGCAGTATCATTTGTTGTATCAACTGAATTAATTAACGTTACGATTTCAGCAAAAGTATCTTTATCTGCATCTGCTGCTGATAAGATTGCATCAATTCTAGTCTTTTCCGTAACAATTCTACTATCTACTGAAGAACTATATGTAGTAAATCCAGTTGTAGATGAAATAGCTACTTGAGATGAACCACTTACTACACCTGATGGTAATAATGGGGTTACTTGAGATGAACCACTTACAATACCAGTTCCACCTAAAACTTGAGATGAACCACTAACAATTCCCGCAGGGATTGAAGAGATTGAAGCGTAAGTTATTTGTGATGAACCACTAACAATACCTGCTGGGATTGAAGAGATTGAAGCGTAAGTTATTTGTGATGAACCCGAAACGATTCCGGTTCCACCTAAAACTTGAGATGAACCTGAAACTGAACCTGCAGGTAATAATGAAGTTACTTGAGATGAACCACTAACAATACCTGCTGGGATTGAAGAGATTGAAGCATAAGTTACTTGAGATGAACCTGAGATAATTCCCGTTCCACCTAAAACTTGTACCGAACCACTAATAACACCTTCGGCATTTAATTTAGTTTTTACTCTAGCATCTGTATAATATAAGTTTGTTCCTTCAGATACGTTTGTTGTAGTATTACCACTTACGTTTGCTAAATTTACTTGAGATGAACCAGAAATAATTCCTTCACCTAATGTATTTAAATATCTTGTATCAAATTCAGTTGTAAGTTGAGATGAACCAGAGATTACACCACCCGGTAATAAAGAAGTTACTTGTGCAGAACCCGAAACAATTCCCGCGGGGATTGAAGAGATTGAAGCATAAGTTACTTGAGATGAACCAGAAATTACACCTTCAGCGTTTAATTTAGTTTTTACTCTTGCATCAGTATAATAAAGGTTTGAACCTTCAGATACGTTTGAAGTTGTGTTTCCATTTACACTTCCTAAATTAATTTGCGATGAACCACTTACTACACCAGTTGGTAATAATGGAGTTATTTGTGCAGAACCTGAAACAAGTCCTCTACCTTTAGTTTCATATGAACCCGTTACAGATTCGATAGAAGTTAATCTAGCGTTTTGTGCTGTATTTGCAGTATCATTTGAACCACTATATGATTCTAATGAAGTTAATCTAGCGTTTTGTGCTGCATCAGTTGCGTTTGATGAAGTAACAAATCCTGCAAAAGCAGTATCATTTGTTGTATCAACTGAATTAATTAACGTTACGATTTCAGCAAAAGTATCTGCATCTGCAGTAGATGCTGCTAAAATAGCATCAATTCTTCCCTTTTCAGTAGAAATTTTACTATCTACTGAAGAACTATATGATGAGAAGCCAGTTGTAGATGAAATTACTACTTGAGATGAACCAGAGATTACACCTTCGGCATCTAATTTAGTTTTTACTCTAGCATCTGTGTAGTATAAATTCGAACCTTCAGTTAAGTTTGAAGTTGAATTACCACTTACGTCTGCTAAACTGATTTGTGATGAACCACTAACAATACCAGTTCCACCTAAAACTTGAGATGAACCTGAAATTACACCTTCTGCAGTTAATTTAGTTTTTACTCTTGTATCTGTGTAGTATAAGTTTGTTCCTTCAATTACATTTGAAGTTGTATTTCCACTTACACTTCCCAAATTTACTTGAGATGAACCAGAAACGATTCCTGCAGGTATAGATGAGATTGAAGCGTAAACTACTTGTGATGAACCAGAAACGATTCCTCTACCTTTAGTTTCGTATGAACCAGTAACTGATTCGATTGAAGTTAATCTAGCAGATTGAGCATCATTTGCTGCATTACTTGCAGTATAGAATGAAGCAAAAGCATTATCATTAGTTGTATCAATTGAATTAACTAATGAAACGATTTCTGCAAAACTATCAGTATTTGCATCTGCTGCTAATAAAATAGCATCAACTCTTTCTTTTTCAGTAGAAATTCTACCATCCAATGAAGAACTGAAAGCAGAATAACCAGTAGTTGCTGATATGTTTACTTGAGATGACCCACTAACTACACCTTCTCCGTTTGTATTTAAGTAACGAGAATCTAAATCGTTAGTAAGTTGAGATGAACCAGAAACAATTCCAGTACCCCCAAATTTTAATTGAGAACCATCACCTATGAAAGTTCCACCGGTATAAGTTGTTCCTTGGAATGAACCACTATACGAACCACTATATATACCATTATCAGGTAACGTAAACGTTGAACCATCGGCAAAGGTTAGTGAACCTGAAATTATTGGACTGTGTAATATCATCTTTTTTTATCCTTTTTATTATATTATAAGTATATAATTATTTATTAAATTGAACCCCCATCGATTTGTGAAATTATTGTTCCAGCTGCAGTACCTGTTACATCACCACTCATTGTTATTTGTGCAGAACCACTAAATAGTCCCAACAAATTAGCTTGATTTGTGATTGCAGTTCCTAAACCTTCAACTTGATTTGAAGTAATAGAACCACTAACAATGTGGCCACCTCGTGCAACAACTGCATAACCACTTCTTGGAGATTCGAAAGTGATTGTAACCGTATTGGTATCACTATGTCTTAAAGTTTGTGGAATTACTTGATAACCATCTTCATCGAATACTTGTGCAATTGCATTTGGAGTATTGAAGTTGTGATTGACTACCCATGTAGATGAGTTTGAGAATGAACGTTGAACGGTTGCTGCTTGATCAACGGTAATATTTGTTAATTGTGAGCCATCGCCTGAAAAATATGATGCTGTAATGCTTCCATTTAAGTTGATGTTACCTGCGATTGCAGTTTCGGTATTAGTTGATACTAATTCGTTGACTTCATCAACACTACCACTTTTACGAATAAAAGCTTTACCATCATAAACGTTTACTGCAATTTCTCCAGTCTCTAATGAACTGATTGTTGGTTTCGAACCAGAGGTGGTTGACCTCTTTAAACGGATTATTTGTGCCATTTGTTATACCCTATTTATTTATTTGTGATTTTAAATTTTCAATTTCTTTTGATAAATCTTTAATACCTTCGATAAGAAGTGAAACTAACTTATCATATTTAACTGCTTTGTATCCATTATCACGAGTATCAACCAATTCTGGAAGGATTTCTTCAATTTCTTGAGCAATTACCCCGTAATCTTTACCTTTATAAATATGTTGTTTCTCAACATTCCAGTCAAAACTATACCCACCAATTTGATTAATTTTCTGTAAAGGGTTTAAAATTGGTTGAATATTATCTTTTAATCTTCTATCAGATGATGCGTATGCAACAATATCACCACCTGCATTTATATCACCACTTACACCCACCCCACCAGTTACGATTAATGCTCCAGTAGTTTTATCAGTTGATGCAGTAGCATTTGTTATTGTTATTGCATCAGAGGTAGTTGCACCTGCAGTGGTTACGTTTTGTAATGTTTTTGTAATTTGTGATGAACCACTAACAATTCCACTTCCACCTGTAATAGTTGGTAAAGTTATAGAACCACCCAATGTTACGGATGTTCCTGCAATTGTGATAGTTTTATTAGAACCTAATTGAGAACCATCTATTTGAGATGAACCACTTACTATGCCCGCAGGAATTGATGATAGAGATGTGTAAATAACTTGTGATGAACCACTTACTACACCAATTGGTAATAGAGGAGTTATTTGAGATGAACCACTAACAATACCTGCTGGAATTGATGATAGAGATGTGTAAATAACTTGTGATGAACCACTTACTACCCCATTTGGTAATTGTGATTGTAATGAACCACTTAATACTCCATTTGTAGCATTTATAATACCATTAAATGATGTTGCAGTTATATTATTTGCTTTGAAATCTGCCAAAGTAAATGAAATAT
>Ga0222713_10006416_pt1 | contig 11189 bp, 15 predicted proteins | sample C33_649DmetaG_FD_165061 | JGI IMG/M metagenome (GOLD analysis project Ga0222713, IMG submission 165061) | Estuarine water microbial communities from San Francisco Bay, California, United States - C33_649D | ecosystem: Environmental > Aquatic > Marine > Unclassified | place: USA: California... | reverse complement strand
CCCTCGACTGTTTACGCGTAATATAACTAAACGACCACTGATTGCTCGGTAGACAATTGACCATATGTTTGAGTGTATTTTTCATTTCTATTATAATTATATCGTTTTTCTAAAAAGTTTTAAATCTTGTACAAATATACAAATGTTTTTTTAATTGACAAGTTTTTTAATTTATTTTATTTCAAATGCGCATCTCATAGGTCTTTTGGTCTTGATTGAATCTTCAGGATTCCCAATTACAACGCCGTCTTTAATTGTGAATGCGTGTCTTCTAACTAAAACAAAGAAAGTTCCCTTTGGGTTTTGTTTAACAAATGTACCAACAGTCATATTTCTTTTTTTCGTTTCACCTTTAACTGTCACATCATACTTTAAGGACCCAATCATCTGATTATTTTTTCTTTCCCCAATAAGGCAAACTTTTTTACCATTAACTTTGAATAAACTGTCAGCCATTTTAACAAGTGTTGGTACAGTACCATAAGTTCCTTTTCTTGGTTTTCTTCCAAATTCATCGGCGACATATCTGTGAGCATAATCATAAGATACGTCAAATGAAGATGCAAATGCTCTTACAACACAATCATTTGTTTCTCCTTTAGCAATTGCAGAATCACTATATCCTTTGATTGCGTTTCCTGTGGCTTCGTACGGTAATTTGTTTTTCATACTACAAAGATACAAAAATTTTTTTAAATCAAACCATACTGATGTAATTCATACAAAAATTTTTCATAATCTTCTGAGTTTATGAACTCTTCATGAATTTGTTGGTGAATGTCTTCCATAATACAAATATAAATATTTTTCTTTTAAATTTCAACTTTTGTAGTTTAGTTGGATATTTATAGATATAAATCCATTAAACTATGAAAAAGGAAGAATTAGAAATAATGATTAATGAAGGAAAATCATTAAACCAAATAAGTAGAGAAACAGGTAAATCACTAACGACAGTTCGATATTGGGTGAAGAAACTAAAAATCCCTTTTAAAACTAAAAGTTTTTTAGAACAAGGTATTAAAGAATATGGGGAATTTAGGTATTGTCCAAGATGTAAAAATGAATGTTCTATTGATCAATTTTACGACAGAAGAGGTAAGAAAAATAGTTCAGTATATTGTAAAAAATGTACAACAGATCAGGTTGTTGAAAGAACTAAAACGTTAAAACAGAAAATGGTTGACTATAAGGGTGGGTGTTGTGAAATATGTGGATACAACAAATACATAGGTGCTTTAGATTTTCACCATATAAATCCTAACAAAAAGGATTTTACCATAGCAAAAGTTAGACAATATAAGTTTGATGAGATAATAAAAGAGGAATTGGATAAATGTATGTTAGTATGTTCTAACTGCCACCGTGAGATTCACGGTGGGTTAGAGGTGGTACACCCGCCAGGATTCAAACCTGGGGCCTAATCATTAGAAGTGATTTGCTCTATTCAGCTGAGCTACGGGTGCATATTGTCAAACTTCCTTTACCTCGTAGGTATGACCTGAATCTGTATTTTTATTCAAAATATTGACCATTTCTTGAGCTTTGTTTTCATTATCAAATTCCCAAACTTCACCTTGGGTATCTAATAAAATCACAGGTAATGTTCTATCAGTTTGTGTCTTAACGTGTTTAATTATTACATACATAACACAAATATAAAAATTAAATTTGAACTAATCAACGGATTTTTATGTTAGCTTTGGGTTTTGTTTCAGATAGATTTGGTTTTGGTAACTTGATCTCTCTATGAACCTGTCTTTGTTTGATTTCAAAAACTTCATTACGTTGATTGGTATTTTTTTTAAGGTCGTTAGTTTTTTTATCAATTTTAATATTAGGTTTTTTTTCAAAAATAGAATTTAAATTACTATAATTAATTTGATTTAATTTTTTTACTTCTTTTATTTCTTCCTTTTTTTTCTGTGGCTGAGGTATTGAAGATTTTCTTTTTTCTAAAACTTTTTGTATTATAATATTTTTTTGATCGGGTGATGAAGTGTACTCATTTTTTTTAATGACGCTAATTTCGACCTTTTCGATTTCTTTCTCAATTATAACTTCTTTAGGTTTTGTTAGTTTATTTTCTAATAGTTCGTTGAGTTTTTTAGGAGGAACAATTGAGTTTAAATCTATTTTAGGTTCCAAAATCGGGTCTGATTTGGACTCTTCTACCTTCGTTTTTAGGTTTTGGTCTTTGATATTCGGAAGTATGGACTTTTTTTTTATATCAAATCCATCTAAGGAATTAAGATATGATATAGAACTTGTTTTGAATACAGTGTTTTGAATCAGATTTACTTTTTCATGTAACGGTAATTTTGATGCGATCGATTTTATTTGGTTAATGTGATTTACATCATCAGATATTTTTGATAAATTAATTTTTTCTAAAATTTCCTCAAAATAAACTATATGTTTTGGGTCTGACATTTCCAATATCGGTAACGATAAATTTATTTTTCCTACCTTATATTTTTCTGATTCTAAGATTAAACTTTGATTAACATTTAAATTTCTTAATAAAAAAGATCTAAATATTTTTACTCTTTCCGAAAAATCAATAATATGACTTTCATCGTTTCTAAGAATATCAATATTTTTTTTGAAATTTGAATTTATGTAGACCCAGTTATTTTCATTCATGAAAAGTTTAGTTATTAAACCAAAAACACTATTATCTATAAGTTTTTCATCAGGATCTATTTGTAAAATTATATCATTCCAACTAATTTTTTTATCATCTTTCAAGTTTTCCAAAAGATTATTAACGTAAAATTTTTTCACATTATTTTTAACTAAAGAAAATCTATTATCATTTTTGATCAATTCTGATACAATTTGATTAGATGAGTCAGAAGAATTATTATCAATAAGAATAACTTTGAAATTTGTAAAATACTGCTTTTGTATAGATTTTATACATTCTGCTATTGTACTTTCCGAATTTTCTATGACACAAAAAACATTTAGTTTCATTCTAATTTAGTTATTTTATAATAAATAACAACAAAATTTTTTTTTAATAAAAAATTACATATTGTATTTATAAAATATGAAATTTACAATACCAAAATTTACAATCCACAATTATATTCCTTGGGACTCTAATAAAAATATAGGGGTATCTTATAATAAAATTTTAAATTTAGTCGATGAGGATGATTGGGTTTGTTTTTTGGATGGCGATGCCGTCCATACAAGTCCTTTTTTTGGATCCAGGTTAGAAGAAGTAATAGTTAATAACTCTGACTACTCTATGTTTACTTGCATAACTAATAGAATAGGGTGCCCTTATCAAATTGCACAAGGTGTTAATCAAATTTCTGATGATCAAAAATATCATAGAGAATTTGGTGAAAAAGTTTGGAATTCATACAAAACACAAGTAGTTGATATTACAAAATTGCAACTATTAAGTGGAGTTTTGATTCTTATACAAAAGAAAGCTTGGTCAAAAGTAGGAGGATTTAAAGAAACAGGAATGTTAGGTGTGGATAATGATATTCATACTAAATTTAAAAATTCTGGTTTTAAAGTTGGTCTCATGAAAGGAATCTATGTCCAACATTGGTACAGAGGGGGAAATATAAACAATAAAAAACATTTGTTATGAGATATAAATTTTTAGACGTTGGTTGTAAAATTGGCGGTTCATTTCAAGTTGCAAAAAGTTATGGCTTTGAAAAAAACGAAGGTTTAGGTATTGACATCAATGAAACTCATGTTAAAAATTTTATAGATGCCGGGTATAATGGGTTAGTTGCCGATGCAACTAATTTACCTTTCGATGATAATTCATTCGATTTGGTTATTTTTAGTCATGTTTTAGAACATTTACCAACTGAAGAATTAGGTAAAAAAGCTTTAGATGAATGTTTGAGGGTATCCTCAAAAAATATTTTTTTAGCCCTTCCTTTTTTTGATGAAGACAATTATTTGAATTCTTTAAATTTCAAAACTTATTATTCCGATTGGACTGGTCACACAAATAAAGTTCACTTAAAAACAATTTTAGAAAAATATCTAAAAAATTACAAATATGAATTGACGCTAAAAAAGAAAATAACAGATAGTGGTTTTTCAGAGATTTTACCAATAACGGCCCCAAAGGATTCTCACCACTATGATAAAAAATTACATGGTGATAAAAAAATTATTTCTTTTGATCGAGATATTTGGAGAGAATATATCATCAAAGTAGTAAAATAGAAATTAGATTTATGTTTTCAGTTATAATGCCCACGATGTGGATGAGTGATAAAACTTCATGTATGATTGTTGAATTATCAAAATCAAAGTTAATTGATGAAATAATAATAATTGATAATAATCCTGAAAAATCAATTAAATTAGATAATTTGTCAGGAAAATTCAAGATTATAAAAAATAAAGAAAATATATATGTAAACCCTTCTTGGAACTTAGGTGTTAAAATGTCCAAAAATAATAATTTGATTATTACAAATGATGACTTGTGTATAAAAAATATAGATAAAGTTTTAGATAAAATACAATCTTCAGAATTTGATCTAATTGGTTTGGATTTGGTTAATCTTAACAAAGATTCACAAGTAATGATTAAAAGTAAAACTGGCGAGATGGAAAAAGGTTTTGGTTGTTTTTTTTATGTTAAAAAGAGTAAATTTGTACCAATTGACAATGAAATTAAAATATGGTACGGTGGTCTTATTTTCAATAACATTATAAATAACAAAGGAGTAATGTCATTTGGTGATATCGATTTTGAGTTATCAAAAACAGTAAAATCCACAAATAATTTATCCGAAATTCTAAAAAACGATAAAAATGTATATCAAAGAAAATATAAAAATAGATATTAATACAAATCAGATTTTTGAATTAATATTACAAAAATTAGAAAATAAAGAACCTCTATCTGTAGTTAGAATTGGGGATGGCGAAATTGCAACATTATTCAACGACCCCAATCATGAGGGGTGTGTACAATTTTATAAAACTCATTTAGGAAGATTACCAAAAATTAACTATATGAAAGAAATAAGTAATAATTTGAGGTTGTCTATTATCAATTCTGATATTATAGGAATACCCCCCGAAAATATTGAGCGAGGGCCAAATCCGTATTGGTCAATATCTAAAGACACAATTTCGAAGATTCTTAATGAAGCACCAACTAATAAAAATAAAAAGTTTTGTAGTATGAATATTCATTATGATTTGAGTTCTACAGGAAAATTAGATGAAATTTTGTCTAGGGTAGATGAGGTTTATTTGGTAACATCAAGAGATGTAAAATCACAACTTTTAGAAAAATTTCATAACATAAAAAAAATACATGTTCATAAAATACCAGGAGAGTACAAATATGAAGACAATAAAAAGTATGAAGATTATTACCCAACAATATATAAAAAAATTGAGATGGATTTCAAAAATAAAAATTTATCTGGAAAATTATTATTGATTGGCGGTGGTTTTGTCGGAAAAAACTTAGCTTCTATTTTTGCACAAAGTGGTGGTGTTTCGATAGATATAGGAAGTATTTTTGATCTTTTTGTTGGTAAAATTACAAGGGGACTTGGTAAAGGACCCAATAAATACGGAAAACCTATCTTATAATGAAAATTGTTATCTATAGTGTAAACACCGGGTCTTACGATCAATTTATGGATCCCCCTATTATTGACCCCAACGTAAGATATATTTTGTTTACAGATAATAAGTATTATCGATCGAATATTTGGGAAGTTAATCATGTCGATTTCATAGATCAATCTTTAGATACCAGAAAAAAAGCAAGATTTGTTAAATTGAACCCCCATAAGATTTTACCAAAACACGACATAAGTATATGGGTAGATAGTTGTTACAAAACAAAATTTTCAAACACAGAAAATTTTTTAAAAGAAATTTCTTTCAATGATGGAATAATGTGTTTCAAACATAATGAACGAAATTGTATTTATGATGAGGCAAAGGTGGTTGTAAAAGATAAACTTGATTATGCTAAAATTGTTGAACAACAAATGAACAGGTATAAATCCGAGGGATTTCCAAAAAATTATGGTTTATTTGATAGTGGATTTACAATTAGGTCAAATAACGACTCAGTAAATAAATTTAATGAAAAATGGTGGTTGGAATTGAATACAAATAGTAGTAGAGATCAATTATCACAAGTGTACTCTTCATGGGTAACAAATATAAAAATAAATCCGATCAATGTCTTGGGATCTATTTATGACAATAAATATTTAACAAAAAAAATCAAACACCCAAAAAGATGGACTGTAAGTTGATTATTTTAATTTTCAAAGATTCAACCAATCTAAAATTAAGTTCAATTTATTAGATCGGTATTTTTTATCCCAAAAATTAATAAATTTTGTTACGCTTTTGAAAGAATCGTCTTCTATTTTTTTTAAATGATTTCTAAGTAAGTGAACTTCTTTTTTCTTTTCTTTTGATTCTTCAAAATTGTATGAGATTGCATATTTATGTGTAAGTAAATTTTCCTTATCTTGTTCACTGACCAAATTTTCACACAATATAATTGATTCACAACCACAAAGAGCCGCCATAACTGAAAAGTATGTTGCACGATCATTTGTAATAAAATATTTTTTTTGATTCAATTTTTCTCTTAACCAATCAAATCCATTTAATCTAAATCCTTCATAAATTTCTTCTGAGTTATACTTTTTAACAGTTAATGGGTCCATAATTGATCTCGGGTATTTATCAATATGGGCATATCCTGATCTTTTTTTTCCCAAATCGTATAATTTATCCAAATTGGTATAAAAACATGTTAAAAGTTTCTTTTCATCAACCTGTCTTTTTGTTTTGAAAAAATTATTGAAGTAAAAATACTCATCTGTAGTTGACCAAGTTTTTTCAACTTTTTCTTTTGTGTTGTACATTATCCACCTGCAAACATTAGAAAAATTATATGGATTGCCCTCTATAATTTCAGGATAAATGACCACAATTTTTCTTTTTTTTAATTTAGGTAGATCATCTATTTCTATTAATATTGACCCGTCAATATTATATTGACTATTCAAGACATAAACTTTTTGACCTTGTAATATTAAAATTTCAATTAGACGTTTTATAACGTATGACCCACCTCTATGATCAATTTTTTTGTTTGGGTTGAACCCTACTAAATATTCTACAGTTGACACTTTAATTAATTTTTTCTTTCCAAAAATCAAAGAAATCTTTTAAGTATTTTTCTGATAATTTTTCTAATTTTTTTAGATGGTTTTTCAAAAGATCTATTTCATTTTTTTTATTTGTTTTGTTATTTAAAGAAATTGCAAATTTGTGAGTAGGTATTAAGTCGTTAACATTTTTATCCGTAAATATTACAGAAATACAACCACATAGAGCAGCAATCACAGAAAAATATGTAGAGTCATCTTCAGTTATAAACATTTCTTTTTTATTAAACTCTTCGACTAACCAATTAAAGTCATTTTCTAAATACCCTCTTTTTAAATCCACAGAGTTATATTTTTTTACAAGATCATTACTTAAAAAAACTCTATTTGATTTATCTATGTGACAAACTCCGTCTCTCTTGTAATTCTTGTCGATACATTGATTCAGTTTAAAGTCAAAACAATTTAAAATTTTTTTATCCGTTTTTTTAGAAGTTTCAAAAACGTCCCAAAAGTAAAAAAACTCATCAAGGTCACCCCAAGTACTTTCGATGTCTTGTGTTGTATGGTATAAAATCCATCTACACACTTTACTCATACCGTATGGATTTCCTGCAATTATTTCAGGATAAATACAAATTGTTTTATTTTTGTCAAGGGAATGAATATTATCTGTATTTATTAAAATTGTATTTTCAGACATATATTGTTCATTGAGCACATAAACGTTACAGTCAAACTCAGTTAACTTTTTTGCCAACATTTTTATTACAGTCATTCCCCCACTTTTTTGTACGGGAAAAGAACCGCAGTTATGTCCTATTAAAAAATTCATTTTACCTTTTTTAAATAATTTCACAATTTCTTTATAATAGTCGCCAATCCATCAATTAAGATTGTGTCATTTCTAGTTACCTTTGTTGATAAATTATATTTTGTTTTTTTTTGTTCAATTAACTCAATTATTACCTCTATCTCATCGTCAATAAAGCATGGATTTTTAAATGAAAGATTTTGTTCTAAATAAATTGATCCCTGACCAGGATAATCATTTGCTATCACACTAGAAATATACCCCCCTAACAACATGCCGTGTACAATCCTTTGTTCAAAAAAAGTTTTTTTTGCATACTCTTCATCTAAGTGAATTGGGTTGTAATCTTTTGACACTTTGGCAAAATTTATCACATCTTCCTCTTTTACAGTAAATTTTTTAGAAACTCGCATTCTAAATCTATTAAATTATTTTTTCTATCTTTAATTATTTTAGCGGGAACTCCTCCCACAATTTTACATTTCTCAACATTTTTTACTACTAGTGAAAGAGCTGCAACCGCGGAATAATCAGATAAAATGACATTTGGTAATATAACACTTCCTGCACCTATAATTACGTGTTTTCCTATGATAACTTCCCCATTTATTACATTAGTAAATTTTTGATCTACAGTTGGGTTAGTCATAAATTCACCACTATAATCATCAGTAGAACTGTATATTGAGACCCTTGATGACAATCCAGAAAAATTGTTCATTACTATTCTTTCTTGACCTATTAATGAACAAAAAATTGCAATATGGACGTTGTTACCAATTTCAATTCCACCTTTACCGGCACTTATAACGCAAAAATCATCAATTCTAACATTATTACCAATTTTTATTTTTTTTGGATTATAAATAGAAGTTTTTTTTGATATTTTCACGTTAGATCCTACGGACTCAAATCCAAAATTATGTAGTTCTGATTCAGTATAAAACATAATTATTATTTTTGTTCTTTGTAAATCTCAAATTGAGACAAATCAGGATACGGAAGTTCCAAATCCTGATTATGTTTAGGAGTGCCGTCTGTATTATAAAATTGATTCATTAATAGTAAACCACGAGTTGCTAATTCTGGCATCATATAAAAGTTCCACCCCAACATATCAAAATGATCGTCGTGATACGAACATTCTCTTCTTCCACTGTATCTTGCTCTTTTGAACCACAAGTAAGCATCGTAGTCATCAGTTAATATTGCACCTCCTTTTGAAAGTTTAAAATGTTTATAAGGTCCTGTAAATGAAATACACATATGTGTGTTTGGTTTATACATGTCATAAGTAAAACAAAGAGCCGAGTCCCAAACTTTACTTCCTCCTAAATTATATGCCCCTTTAATTTTTTTCCCTTTTACAGGACTAAAATTTACTTTGAGTCCAGCGTGAATTATTTCACAAGGTACCGAAGGGTATGTTCTCGATGGAATTGTAATTAAATCATCAGTTATGTTTTTTGCAACATTTTTTTCATAATATAGGGCCAAAAAAAGTCCGTTACTTTGGTTGTCTAAAGTAATCACGTAAGGGGCTTTAGTATAATCACTTAGTGATTTTTCAAATTCTTCAGTTATTTTATATACACCGTTTGCCATATTTCAAATTTAAATAAAATACATTTATAAATAAATATTTAATTAAGGTATTCTTAAGTTTATGTTTGGAAGATTTACTCTTCTGTTTGGTTTGTTTTGAATGTTGGACAATAAGATTTCTCTTGATTTATTATTTTTATTTTGACTTATTTCATTTCTCAAATTATTTCTTTCATCTTCTCTTTTTATATTTCTATTTGGTTTGAATTTGAAGATGTCAGTTTGTTTTGGTCCATTTTTTATTGGAGTTTTTTCAACCACTTTTCGAGGTTCTTTTCCAAAGATATTTTGTATTGCAGATAACCTACTTTCTTCTTGTTCATTAATGTTTTTATAAAATTCTTGATCAGTAATTTTATAGATTCTAAAATTTTCAAAATTATGCTCGTTAACTTCAATACAACTTGAGGTAACTATTAATTCTAATGGCTCAAAACTATTTGTTTTTATTTTTTGTCTAATCATGTGAGAGTATCTTTGTCTAATTGCAGATCTCATTCCTGTTTCTTTGGTTGCTGTTAAATTTCCTCCATGAACTCTATAAAGAAAACAAATTCTTGGTGAAAATTGAATTTTGTATCCGTTTTTATTTAATCTCCATTGGAATTCAGAGTCCGCAGCACATATCCAAGGTTCAAAACCGTTCATTTTGTTAAAGACACTTTTTTTGATCGCGAATACACCTTCTCCATATGTATTTCTTTTTTTTGACAAATCTAAGGTATCCAACTCAGATTGATTTTTAAAAATAAAAGACATTGGTTTTACAGAATCCACATCTTTGGTTAAAAAATGTAAAACATCTGAAACCATATTTTTTGTCATAATATCGTCTGAATCAAAAAATATTAGATTTTCATAAGTGGATTTTTCTACTAAGGAATTTTTTGTTATATAGGTACCATTTCTTTGTTCGAAGAAAAAAACCTTCAAGTTTTTGTAAAAAGAATATCTTTCCATCACTGATTTTAGAGTAATTTCACAGGAGTCAATTCCCAATAAAATTTCATACTCCACATCAGTTGATGAGTTTATTACTGACTCAATACATTCATGGATATAATTTGGGTTGTTGTAGGCGGTTATAATTATTGAAACCATAAAAAAGGGTTATTATAATAAATAACCCTTTTTTTAAAATAATAAATTAATTGTGTTAACAATTATTAATTGAAATACCCATAGTGTTATATGTGGCTAATCTTTTTTTTGCGAGGGTTCTTTTTTCTTTGTCAAATTTGTCTTTTATTGACAGTTTACCAAGATCTTTATAAAAATTTTTACATAAACATTTCTGACCCTTAGTTACCAAATCAGATCTTAATTCTTTGGAAACTAATGTGTTTAATCGATATTTACCATAGACATCCAACACGCTCAAACAATTTAGTTGATCAACAGCACCATCCAATACTTTATTTATTGGTGATAAATCAATATCAGGAATTGCCCCTAATCGTGTGTATCTAAAAGCATACATTTGGAGTGGTTTGGTAAAATAATTTTGGGGTTCTTCTAAGACAGTAACAATTACTTCCTGAAATAAATTTTCTACGTTTGTTTCTGGATCACTTAGAGAATCATAGTTCATTTTGTTTGCCACTTGAGTATTTTTA
>Ga0222713_10006413_pt1 | contig 11192 bp, 13 predicted proteins | sample C33_649DmetaG_FD_165061 | JGI IMG/M metagenome (GOLD analysis project Ga0222713, IMG submission 165061) | Estuarine water microbial communities from San Francisco Bay, California, United States - C33_649D | ecosystem: Environmental > Aquatic > Marine > Unclassified | place: USA: California... | reverse complement strand
GATTATGGGTAATCATAATTGGAGGCCAAGGAAACGAAGGGGTAGAACCAGGAGCCGTAACATAAACCTGTTGTACTCGGTTTGTACCGATAAGACTACCATTTCTGTATTCTTCGATTTTATAACCAGTTCCAAATGTATTATTAATTGTAGGTGCCCAAGTAATCATTCCATTATCCTGTACTTGATAGTAACCATAATTGTTCAACTGATAGAAAGGGGCTAAAGGAACAAACACATTGTTCGCATGATAATCAATCGCATCATCCATAACAACCCGAACAGAATCACCATCTAAATCGAAAGCGAAAAGGATTGAAGTCGCGGTATCTCCCGTAACCCATTTGACTGGAAGATAATTAACAATCAAAGGTGCTGAGTTCGGAATTGTTCCTGATGGATTTTTCTTATAATCTAAAGATATTGTAAAATTACTATTCATCGATGATGAAGCATTTGATAACATACCTCTACAGCAATTTGTGTAGATTAATCTATGTTCACCTGAGGTCATTGTAGTTACCACAGAATAAACAGTTGTGTTGACTCCTTGCCATGTTCCTGTACTGGTTTGAGTAAGCGTGATATTTGAGGAATTCTGATAAAAACCGTTTACTTTAATCAAATCATTTAATGTTAAAGTCGTTGGGTTACCAATACCCTGAGGGTCACTGAATAATGTTACATCGATAGTGACAGTATCAGTATAACCATGTTGAATGGTGTTTATGAATCCACCCAAAAGGTGAGATGCTTGTGTCGTAAATGTTGTAAAAAATAACGACAACAATAGTAATATTTTTTTCATTTTTTTCATTTTTTAGTTGTGTAAAATTGTTACATTAAAGGGGAATCGTACCACCTCTTTATTCATTATAATCTCTAAAACACCGTAGTAAACACCGTCAGGTACATTAGAACCATCCCAATCATTATTATACATTGGTGATTCGAATACAACGCCGCCCCATCTGTTGTAAATTATCACGGGTCGATGGTCATATAACAACAAATTTTTGATGACAAATAAATCATTTACCCCATCTAAGTTGGGTGTGAATACATTTGGAATTATAATGGTTGGTGGTTCGGGTTGAATACAATTAATGTAATTACTCTCACTTGTGTACCCATTGTTACTTGTCACCACCTTTATGTTGTAATTACCAACCTCTAATGTATCCGAATAGATAAGGTAAGTTGTGTCTGTAAGTGGTGTTTGATTCCACTTGACCCATTGGTTTTGATAGTTGATGAAAACATCGTATGTGGGATTTGCCCATCCATCGTATTGATTCCACAACAAAAAAAGTGAATCACATTGTCCACCACCTCTGAGCCATATAGATTGAATGGAATCTGATGGACCAAAAACAAACCCACTGTAACGGAAATCAATCTTGTAGGAATAACTCTCACCATCCACATTAGTTGCTGTTAAATCATCGTAATATAATTTTTTCCAATTGGTTACGAGTTGACGAAAAGCATACTGAGTTCCATCCCAACGGAAGATTCCATATCCTTCAAAGTAAGTGGTGTCAAAACTTGATGAATCTATAGACCATTCCAAAGATGTATGGTTGTCATTGATTACTGTAACATTCTCAAATTTCCAAACAGGTTCAAAACAATCGTCAACTATGATAACCAAGGTATCGAACTCATCCATGGGAAAACCACATTTGTTGGTAAGGGTATTACCATCATTACCCGTCTTTGAATAAAGAAAATATCTACCATTTACTAAGAGGGGTTTGAATAAGGTTACTTGAATGTCTTGGGTTTCGCCGTTGACATCACAAACACCAGTAAGTTTTTTGACAGGTATGGGTTGTCCATTTGGATTGGTTAATCTGAAATCACTACCATCTTGAGCAATCGATTCACAATCCAACTTTACCAAGAAATGAAGGTCAATCACAGTGTCACCACAATCATAATCCACCGCGGGTAACATTGTAACGGTGTCAATATATTGACCTGGGAAGTTATAGTCCAAAACAACACCTTGTTGGGCTGCAGGAGAACAGTTGGCCGAAATAGATATCATCATATCTCTTGATGCTGAACCTACAGGATACCAAACATACCAAGTAGAATCATATCGGTATTCTGTAATCTTAATACTCATCACATCAATTTCCTGTTGAGTGGGTAGGAATGAAATAGTTCCTGTTTTGGTATTCAGATTGAAGTAAGTCGAAGTTACTGGTTGAGTAGCACTCCAACCCGCATCAAAAGGTATATTAGTTTGGTTAGGATATGCATTTTCACGACAGTTAATCATTTCATAGTGAACACTGTCCCCATCGTATTCAATACTCTTCTGTGACCATGTAAAGGGATTACCAACACAAAAAGCTCTTACTGGTTCTGATATGAAAATAGGTGAAGAATTTTCACCCAAGGTATTATCCAAGTTTGCATCAAAGAAAAACCCATCGTTACCGAAACCATTGGAAGTATTGATATTGGTAATTCCTGGTGGTCTACAACAGTTCTCATACCAAAACTTGAAAGTACTACATGCACCTGGTAGGGTTACATATCCTTTATATGTATAAATCTCCAAGGTCTTTGTACCTGAGGAGCCAGGTGTTACACAATCAAATAGTGTGGGCGCAACCAACCCTGACCCAGCTTGTAGGGTCATAGGAATATTTTGGTTAGCAAAACAATTTGAACTGACAGTAACCGTTTCAGTGGTGGGCATTCCTATACCCGTGACATCCCGATAAACCCTGAGGATTACTTTGTAATGACGAGCGATACCTGTTGAGTCTCCAATATATCTGTATTGGATATCTCCTCCTGCCAAGTGTGAACCAAAGCTGACAAATGAAAGAAGAAATAAAATGAGGGTGAATATATTCTTCATATACATAAATATCAAAGAAAAACCCCCACTTGTCAAGTGAGGGTTTAACCAAAACAATAAACAACAAACTATGAGTAACCACCCATATTTTTTTAGTCCATCAAAGAACTTTCAAGTTCAGAAAATTCCTTTGGACAACCAATTGACTGCATCAATCCAACATAAAGTTGTAGATACTTTCTATTGATGTAGTCCGCCCTATTGTAGGCAAGTTGGAGGTTGTTTGAAACAACCGCTTGAACGAACCCACCACCAGGGTATCCCACATTCCATTTGGTACATAGAACACTTTCTCCAATGTTCAGAATGTGTTGGTATTCCTCATCACTGGGTGTGAACCCATGAGTCAGATACATTTCACGAGCACAATAATCTTCGACAAGTTGACGAACGATTTGGATTTGTTGAGTAGGAGTCATAAATGGTTTTTAAAATTCAACAAGTCAAACTTACAACATAAACTTTATTCTGCCAAATCTTCTTGGAAAATAATTTTCTGTTGTTTCTTCTCTTCAATGAAGGCAGTAACTCGTTTACGAGCCACTTCAGTGTAATTAGGTGAAAGTTCAATTCCAATCCAACGACGGTTAAGAACCTCAGCAGCAACCAAACTTGTTCCACTACCCGCAAATGGGTCCAAAACAACATCGTTGTTATAAGTCAAAATCTTAATTGCTTTGGTTGGAATGTCCATCGAGAAGGTAGCTTTGGTGAGGGACTTGGTATCTGCAAAATAATTCCATTGACCAAAAACCAAATCAATAAACTCACGCTTTTGTTTTTCGGTGTAAACTTTCTTTTGTTTAACGACTCCCTCCTTTTCAATATCAACCCATTCAGGTGTCCATTGGGGTTCCCCTTTTACCTTTTTAATGTGATGTTTCTTATACGCCAAGATTACACATTCTTTGGGATTGTAAATGTAAGGAGAACTTGGACTCATCCAACTACCCCAAGCGGTTGTACGACTACGATGGGGTGATTCCTCCTCCAAGTCGACAATACCAAAAAACTGATACCCAATTTGTTTCATGACTTGCCATACTTCACTTACCATGAAAATTCTCCCCCCCTTTTGTTGACGATTGATTTCATAGGGAATATTCAGAGCAATTCTTCCATCGTCTTTAAGGACACGATACGCTTCGAACATCCAATCTTTGGTAAAAGCTAAGTATTGGTCAGGAGTCATATCATCATCATGAACATCATATTCGATGTTAACTCCATAAGGAGGTGAAGTAACGATGAGGTCAACACTACCCTCAGGAAGTGTTTTCATTACCTCAATACAATCTCCATTGAGGATTTTACCTGTGAAATTTTCAATCATTTTCTAAATTCATTAATAATGGTAAACACAAACATAATCAAAAATATTGGCCATCCAAGGATGATTAATAATATTTCTGAAAAAACAACTTCTTGTTGGGTTACAACCATTGCGTAATGGAATAACATCCCAAACAACAATCCCCACATCAAGTATAATATCATCGACCCGATTCCATCAATTGGATTTTTCTTTCCAAGTACCAAAGAGCCTTTTTCAAATCTTGAATCTCTTTGTCTGTTCCTTTTTTTCCTGCTCGAGCAATATACTTAAAGGTATTCCCAAGGTGGAAGTCCATATCTAAAGCTTCAATTACTTTAATTACCTCGTATGGATTTGATTCCCCTCCGTAATGTTGGGGGTGATTAACATATTCGTAAGTGGCTTTTTCTTCTGACATTTTATTTTAGTTTGATAATAGGACAATAATAGGTTTTCCAATCAGGATGCCAATAGAACCACCCATTGGCGGTTTGTAAGTCGGGACTGTCGATGTGTTCCAACTCTAAGGTCTCGAATTGAATATCTCCATATTTCTTGACAATGTCGTAATGTTCTTGAGTCATGTGAAGACCTTGTTCATCACCTCGAGGATTGTTGAAAAAGGAAAATATACCATTCTCAGTTAACATGTTTGGAACATTTTCTACAAACTCATAAATCTGTTCATCCCATGTGTCAATATAAATCCCATCAAACTTGGGTAGATACTTCATAAACCACTGCCAATCTCCATGTAGGATTTTGACATGAGGTTTAAGATGCCAACCATCCTCCATCATCTTGGTGAATACATCAAGGTGGGGTTCAATAATCCAGTGTTCTGTGATGGGGTAGTTCTCAATAGCGGTATCAATAATTCCCATTCCGAAACCCACATTGAGAACTCGACCCCCATTTCTACAGATTACCTCAGCGGCTTGTTCCATGATGGGGCGTTCCCATTCCATCATAACAGCCTGTCCTGTTTCGTCCATCAACCTACCATCTTCAGTATAAGTGAGAACTTGTTGACGATAAGGTTTATTCATTGTCTTGTCGGTACTCTTGAAGAAGTTCATCTTCGGGAAGGATGTCTCCGTAGTTACTCAAAACTTCTTTGACCTTATCATATCCCACTTCGTTTTGCATGGTGTTGTTGATGTTATTGAGAGTCAGAGCAAAGTCCAAGGTCTCAGAGATAACACGAACAATCTTGTAAGGGTCACCGTTAGATGCAGGACGACGGTCCTCAACATAACCTTTCCAATCCTTGGCAGTAGCCAAAGGAACTCGTATTGAAGAACCTCGGTCAGAAACACCCCAACTGAACTTATCAATAGATTGGGTTTCGTGTTTACCTGTCAAACGCAAGTTATTATCTGAACCATAGTTTTCAATGTGAAGGAGGTGACGAGAGTCAAACGCTCTAAAGATATTTTGGAAGTAATCTTCACCACCTTGGTCTCTCATTCGGTCGTTTGAGAAGTTACAGTGAAGTCCTGAACCATTCCAATCACCTTGGACAGGTTTGGGGTGGAATTCAATTTTGAATCCGTACTCCTCACTCATTTGAAGGAGGATGTAACGAGCCATCCATAGGTCGTCACCGGCTTTTAATTTACCTTTACTGAATACTTGGAATTCCCACTGACCGAGCAAAACCTCAGCGTTGGTACCAGTGATGTCAATTCCTGCTTTAATACACATCTCCATGTGGTTGTCAACAAACTCTCGTCCGTGAACTTGTCCATTCCCTACACCACAGTAGTATTTTCCTTGAGGTTCAGGATATCCGTTCTTAGGGAATCCAAGAGGTCGACCGTTGTGATAAATGGTATATTCTTGCTCAAATCCAAACCAAAGGTCCTCTTCCTCAAATCCGACATCTGCCCGCGTGTTAGTGATGTGGGGGGTTCCATCAGGATACATGACTTCACATAAAACAAAAAAAGAATTCAAATATCCTTTATTGAGAATGTTTTCATAAACTCTAACAGGTTTAAGAATACAGTCTGAAAACTTACCTTCGGCTTGACTCGTTGAGGAACCATCGAAACTCCACTCAGGACAATCTTCCAAAGTAATTCTACTTTCCTCGTGAGGTGTGTTTATTACTTTAACCTTGCTTCTAAGGTTTGGCTCTGGAGTGTATCCATCAAGCCATACATATTCTAATTTAACTTTCATTCTACGAATTTTTTATAACATAATATTGGTTTCCCAATTTACTCTCCTCAATCAAACCCTCTTTTATTAGGTGTTGTAATATTTTTTCAGTAACATCCATCTCGTTTCTAACAATGTAACGAGCAATATAAGAGATGTGAACAGGTCTACTTAACTTACTCAAAATCATTTTGAGGGTGATTGAATCGATTTCCATTATTTTTGTTTTTTGGTTTTTTTCTTTTTGGGTGTTTCCTCTTCAGTTACCGAAGTACCTTCTATACGAGAAACAGTCTTCCATTCAGACTTAGGAATAAAAGTCCAAAGTCCTGTTGATACCTTTAAATCGGCCTCTTTATCTTCGACACGAGAGATGTGTCCTGATTTGTAGTTGTTGTTGTCTTTGAGTGCTTTAATACATTTCATGTTTAATCAATTATTTCTTGTGAAAACATATTAAACATTTCATCATCTGTCAAACCTGAAAGATAACTTTCATAAACTCTAACCGATAAATTATCATTAAACAAGAAAGCATCCCCCCCTTTGAATAGAGAGGTAATGGACTTTTCTTTTAATTTTTGAATTAAGAGTTCTTTGGTAATAATTCGTTTTGTAAATCCCATGACTCAAAGTTAAGAAATTATTTTCGAACTATCAAAATAATTAATTTCTTTTATGGGGATGGACTGAAGAATGTATCCCACTACTTTTCTTTTAATCATGGGGATTAGTGTTTCTTCCATCGGGAACTTGTTGTTACTCAGTATTTCAAATAGGGGAAGCTTAAGAACTTCGTCTTCGTCTTGCCATGAATTTTTTTCCAAACAAATATCAAATATTTTTAATCCTTGGGGGTCTCCTTCCCAAATTAAATCAGTATACAGTTTGGTTTCCTTTTTGATTTTTTTGAGATGGTATTCCCAAATCATTACTTTTTTGGTTTCAGTGACAGGGAAATAAATAAAACCTCTACCACTGTTGAGGTGTCTTCTGTTTTTCTTGAGAGTAAGGGCTGTGGATTCAAATACTATTGACCATATAGACTTTCCTATGTTGAAAGTATCCATGAGTCTGTTACCTGAATATATTATTGTTTTCTCAATCTCAGAGAATTCTTGTTCTGTTAGACCAGTAATTCTTTTGGGATACAATTCTTTTAGAAGAATTTCATCATCAGGGAACTCAAATTTTTTCCTGGTGAGAAGGAGTGTCCTTTCCTTCATCAGAGATTGTAGGTTGGCTAAATGAAGAGATAATTCAACAAACGAGGGATAGATTTCGAATTTCTCAAAATCTTGTTCACACTTCTGAATAAAATCTAAAAGAGTATACTTGTTGAATTCAAAATCTATGGGTTCTGAAAACATCCACTCAGGACTTAGTTTGAAGTGTTGCTGTTTTTTTCTACCCATATTAAAAAAATAACTAAAATAAAAAATTAATCAAACCTGATGATGTAAAAAGTAACTCCATTAATGTATTCCTCATGTACCTCTCCGTCATATGGTGATATTGAAATATATCCATCCGATGAAATGATGTCATCAATAACCCCCTCTTGATTTATAAATCTTGAAGCTATACCATACTCTTTGAGTTCTGACCAAGGGTCATCTTTAACATTATCCAACATAAGTTCTATATGGTCATCGATTTCCTCTTCAGGGAATTCCCCTTGGGGGTCTTCCAATATTTCTTCCATGGACACGACTAGTTCATCAATCCGTTTGGATAAGTCAGAAATTATTTTTTCAATTTCACTGACTGTTTCTTCATTTTTTTCTTTGGAGATTACCTCTTGGAAAACATTTTTTCGCTTTTTCAATGCTTCATATTGAGCTTTGTAAGTTTGAAACATTTTCTTTTGGTCGTTGTCCAATTCTCGTTTGCTTTCATCGAGATAATCCTCAGGGGAACCATAAACCCAATCACTATAAGTTTCTTTAAAGAAATCCATCACTTCATCCATATCTAAATTAGATTCTATAAGGGATTCAGATAAATGGTCATAACCTTCTGAATCCAAATATTCTTCCAAGTTTAGTCTGGTTGCATGTTCTATATCATAGTCATCACCAACAACATACATTCTACCAAGTTTCGGAACCACAAATTCCGTCATGTGGTTGTAGTAAAAATCTCCCGTAGGCTCCATATCATAAACATCAGCATAAGAGTCATATTGTGAAAGTTCCTCTTCGATTTGACTAAGTTGGGCTTCTAAATCGGGACGACCATTATTTCCGGCGTCTTCAATTTGTTTTTCAATTTGAAATTGTAACTCTTTCAATCGGTCAAAATTCTCCTTGTCATCCTCATCGAATTCATTTAATTCGTTTTCACTTATTAAATGATTAAGTAGAGCATAAGCCATTTTACCTTGGTCAGAGATGTCCTTTGACTTCAAAAGGTCTATGTCCCAATCCCCTTCTCTTCTTCTATAATCAGCTGCGTCCATAAAAATTTACCCTTTATATTTGATAAATACTAAAACAAAGGTATATTTATAAGTATAAAAATCAAAATTCTATTATTATGGGCTGTGGATGTAAAAACAAAGCAAATCAAACCCCTGAGCAAAGAGCGGCTCAAGCAGCCAATCAAAGAGCCTCAGTACAAGAGAGCGTGAAAGATGCCATCAAAAAGACAGTAGAAAAATATTATAACAAGTAGTAAATAATCGTTCTCTTGAATGAAAGGGGTGGAGAAATCCATCCCTTTTTGTATTTATAAAGGTATGAATAAGTATGAATTCTTAGTTCAAAAGTTCAACGATGGAGAGTTAGATGATTTCTTGGGTCCAATCGGAGGGAATATACAAGCATTGATTGCCCTGATTGACAAACATGGTTACTTAGAGGACATCGATTTGGAGGATGATATGAATGTAGATTTTCATAACGAAGTTTATTACTACATCTCACAAAACTATCCCGATATGTTTCTTCGAATGATGGATGAAATATTTGATGAAATTTCCATTGATGAAAATGGGAAAGTTTATTTAACTTTAGATAACCGAGGTGATTTGGCAGAATTATTTTGTGATTATGGTCGCGACAGTCTACCGAGAGATAGAATCGAAACCTATTTAGAGGGTGACTGGGATTATGGATTCTTTGACAATACAACAAACGACATTTATAGAGATGTGGTTGAAGATTTGAATGAGAAAAATTTAGAATTTCTTCTTATCAGAGTCTTAGAAGAAGTAAAAGAGAATGGTATTGAGATTCCAGCTCAAAGTGAGTTATTATCTCAAATAGCATCATCTCAAGGTCATGAAGATTTTGTAGAACTTAATGAGAGTAATATTGAAAGTATTTTCGGTGATGAAGACTCTGCCATGGTAGTTCTTGAAGAACTCGAAGAAATCAAATCGGATTTGTACCGAGTTCACGAACAAGCCTATGAGTCTGCGTATCAAGATGACCTTTACGAGGATATTTTCAATGCACTTTCAGAATTTTTTATAGGGAAAGGTGATTGGGTAAGTAAACCACACCCATCAAATCCTGATAAGACAATTCACCAATACAAAATTGAAGTAAATGATTTCGTCGGTATTCTTAAAAACTTCTTGAACGAATTAAGAAATGATGGACATTTGTATAGTTTGTCTAATAGAGAATATTTTGTAAGGATTATTGTCCAAGGAATGGAACACGGTATTTTCAACTGTTTAAATGTATATCCTCCCGATTATGCTGACTGGACGAAAACAAAAGAATATATCAACGAGTATTTTCCCGATTATTTTTAAATCAGAATACCTTTTTCCTGAGCCCTGTCAATTAATTTTTGGGCTCTTGTTTCCAACAAGTTGATTTGATTATCTTGTTCTTTGATTGCTTCCACACATATGGCAATGATTTCCTTATATCTGAGGAAATATCCTTTTTCCTCTGTACCATAAACTAATTCAGGGTAGTATTGTGCAATTTCTTGTGCAATAAATCCAATTTCTTTTTCTTTATGGTGACCCATAACAGAATTTTCTTTCCACAAATATTCTACACCCCTTAATTTTTGAATTGTTTCTAATGCAGAATCCAATGGATGAATATTGGTCTTCAATCTAAAATCCGATGGTCCTGTAGGACCAGGAGCTCCTTGCGCACCTTGGGGACCTCTTGGACCCTGTGCACCTGTTGTTGGGCCTGTAGGACCTTGAGCTCCTTGTGGACCTGGCAAAGGCGAGCCTTTACCTCCTTGAGCACCTTGTGGACCTCCCGCACCAACAGCGCCTTGAGCTCCTTGGGGACCTGCAGCACCCTGTGCACCTGTTGGACCCGTACCCCCTTGAGCACCTTGGTAACCTTGTGGTCCTTCCCCTTGATATGCAGCGCCTTGAGCTCCTTGAGCACCTTGATAACCCTGTGGTCCACCACCTCCTTGAGCCCCAATATGTCCTGTAAAACCTGCAGCTCCTTGATATCCTTGTCCTCCTTGAGCACCTTGTGAACCTGTTGCGCCTTGAACCCCTTGTCCTCCTTGGTATCCTTGGAATCCAACAGCTCCTTGCGAACCCTGACCCCCTTGAGCTCCTTGTCCTCCTTGGTAACCTTGTCCTCCTTGAGCACCTTGTGAACCTTGGGCACCATCCGCAGATAATGCTCCTTGCCAACCTTGGCCTCCAGCAGCACCTTGGTTACCCGTAGCACCTGCATGTCCTGTAGCTCCTTGATATCCTTGTCCTCCTTGAGCACCTTGTCCTCCTTGTGAACCTTGAGCACCTTGGGCTCCTTGATAACCTTGTCCTCCTTGAGCACCTTGGTTTCCTTGAGCACCTGCATGCCCCACAGCCCCTTGATAACCTTGTCCTCC
>Ga0222713_10006411_pt1 | contig 11194 bp, 12 predicted proteins | sample C33_649DmetaG_FD_165061 | JGI IMG/M metagenome (GOLD analysis project Ga0222713, IMG submission 165061) | Estuarine water microbial communities from San Francisco Bay, California, United States - C33_649D | ecosystem: Environmental > Aquatic > Marine > Unclassified | place: USA: California... | reverse complement strand
TTCTTTTAGGTTGTCGATATTCTGCAGGTTGGTTATTTGAGTATTATAAATTGTATTATACTTAATAATTTTTTTATCTGAAGGATGATTTAATAATAAGTCAGGATTTGCGGTAAGTAAAAGGTCGAATTCCCGCCAAATTTTCGCTAATGTAATTTGATTATAGAAACAAATTTTTTCAATTTGACATCCGAATTTTGATAAAAAAAACAAAGTGGCCGGTTTTGATTTACCAATTTCATCTGAAATAATTAAAATTTCATGTCTATCCCTGTGGTCAACATAAAATTCATTCAAGTCATTAAAAGTATTATATTCAGTTGAAGGTGAATGTCCGAATATTTCCATGCAGTGTTCGGTGTACAAAAAATCATAGACTTCATCATCATTTTTGAACTTCAAATGGTTTTGTATTTTTAGAGAGGTAATATCCGAAATCTTTTCATAAACGAAATCACGTTCTTCATTCAAAATGTTTTCGATATAAAACTTTTCGTAAACTTGTTCAATTTTTTTTACGGTGTCTCGTAGTACTCCGTTTATTTCGATTGCGATTTTCATTCCTCGTACTTTTCTAAGATTTTTGTGATTATTGGATTTCTTACCACGTCTTTTTGAGAAAATTCATGACACAAAATAGAGTCTACAGTTTTGAATCTTGTAATTGCATCATACAAACCTGAGTGGGTCTTATCTTTGTATCTGTCTGTCTGCTCCAAATCACCTGAGATGAAAAATTTCGAATTGAATCCAATTCTAGTCAACAACAATTTCATTTGATTGGGGGTAGAGTTTTGAGCCTCTTCAAAAATCAAAATCGAATTGTCGATATTCATACCTCTCATATAAGCCAAAGCAAAAACTTCGATGACCTCGATTTCTTTCAACTTCTCACGAGCCTCTTTACCTATAATTTTATTCAAAAGGTAGTAAGTCGGAAAAATATAGGGGTCCAACTTTTCTTCCACGTTTCCTGGTAATGAACCTAATTTTTCCTCGGCCTCAACTGCTGGTCTCACAATGATAATTTTTTCATAGGGAGTTGTTGGGTCGACTAGTAGGTCAACCGCGGCTTTCATTGCAATATAACTTTTTCCAACACCTGCAGGGCCCGAGCAAATTGTTATTTGACCTTCCTTAAGTTTATCATAGTACAATCTTTGACTTTCGGATAAAAACTTTTCTTTGGTTTTTTTCTTCAGAATTGAACATATAATTTCCTTTTTAGTCTTAGGGTTTTCTTGTGCCATGTATGATGGCGTTGGAGTAGGTTTCTTCCTCATAATTAATTTTTATAATCCTCGTAACTTTTTTGTTCTTGGATTTCTGAACTAGCAACTTGATTAATTTTATTTTTTAATTCGAATCGTTCATCATTTGTAAAATACACAGCACGTGCTAATTTGATAAATGTTTCATCAAATATTTTATTTTTTTCACAAACTCTAATCTCATCTTCAATATTCCAAAGTTTCGAATTTGTAATAATCAAATTATCATATAAATTGAATAAATCTTTATCACTCAAATAAACCTGTGAACGTTCATGAAGAAGGTCGAATTCTTTATTGACAGCACTGAGTTTGATTGGGTCTACAATTTTTTGTTTTTTGATATAAAGAATGGACAATTTATCCAATAATTCACCCACACTTATAGGAACATTCAACATAGTGTTTTTTTTACAATGTAAGTGATTTTTGTCAAAAAAAAACTTCTTATTATCTTCTTAGGAAATTTGTTAAATCTTCTGGTGTTCCCAACCCCCACATTTTCGGAATTTCAAAAGTTCTTATTTCTTTACCATCTAAAATCGCTTCATTAAAAACAGGACAAACATAAAATTCGTTATTAACTCTGATGTCTTTTTCAATCATTTGTTCCGCGTACTTGACATAATCAGACCCTTTTTTCCAATAATAAATTCCAACCGTTGCAACATCTGAAATTGGATTTTTCTCCGCGACTTCCGTGACTAATCCATGTTCGTTAACTTTAGCAAACGACCACTTAGGGTGTGTTGATGTAAAAGTAACTATACCACCATCACAATCCGTTTCTGACATTTTATACATGAATTCATTTGAATCCCACTCTATAAATTGGTCTGAGTTCGCCATTACAAGGGGATTATTATTATCAATGTATTCTTTGGCCAAAAGAGTTGTACACGCAGCACCTTCAGTTAGTCCATCTATCTCAACGATTTTACAGTTGGGTGAAATTAAACTCAATAACGTATCCAAATTGTATTTTTCACGGTGTGACTTTTGAACAATGTAAATGTAATTTGCTTTGATATTAAGGTTTTCGGTAACCACTTTAATCATAGGGTCCCCTTCTACATCAATAAGTGGTTTTGGAAAAGTATATCCCGCCTTTTCAAACCTTGAACCCGCACCCGCCATTGGTATTAATACGTTAAGAGTTTCGTCAGTCCACTTAGGTTTTTTCATTTTGAACTTATTATTTAATTCGTTTAATTTTTTATAAAGATTTTCAATGGTTACCTCTTTGGGAGACCTAACTCTGAGTATTGGTGAGTGAGTTCTCGACGCGGCTAAAAGTCCATATGGTGAATCTTCAACAATCAAAGTTTCTTCTGCAATCACACCCATTTCAGAAATAACCCTCCAATAAATTTCGGGGTGGGGTTTACTGTTTTTTACATCCTCATTGGATAATATTTGGTCGAAATATTCCACAATATCCAATTTGGATAAAACAGTTAAAACCGTTTTCCTTATGGAATTACTACAACACGCAATTTTGAATCCATCTTCAGACAATTTCTTTAGTAACTCGATTAGATTAGTTTGTGGTTTGATACCCTTTAACTTTTCGTTTGTTATTTTCTGTTTTTGGTCCCAAATTTTAGAGTGGATTTCTTTTTCTAACCCTTTTTCTTGAGTTAGCATTTCAAGTTTTTGATTAGTTTTGAGTCCATCGTATTTTGACAGGTGTTCGTTCCATGATATAACACAATCCGGAGCATACTTCATTAGAGCTTCATTTAGAGCTTCATAATGAAGTTGCTTGGCTTCAACCAGAACACCGTCTAAATCAAAAACAATTAATTTTATCATTTGTATTTTGATATGTAATCGGAACAAATACCAAGACAATTAATCATGATGTTTTTATAGATTGTTTTTTCAGGTAAAACCCATATACCATTTTCATAAACTTTTTTACCTGGGAAAACCCATGGTATACCTTTGGAAGTAAGTGTATAATCATCGGTCTGATGCCAAAAACAATGAATCTTTGGATTTGTCATCATTCTGTAAAACGCCTCATCATTCTTAGCGTGACACCAATAATTTTCATTTTCTAAAAATGACTCATTGACTAAATAAAGAGGTTCGTCGTGACCCAAATAAAATGAGTCACCGACGAACCACACATCTATTTCAACTTCGTATCCTAAGGATGAAGCTCGTTGAACGTAATCGGGAGAATTTTCGATATTGTTAATTCTACCATCTATATTACCTCTGTGAGAAATGTAATGTTTAATCACACAATTTCTCTTTCTGAATGAGGTTTACCGAATTCTCGACGGTATACGGTTTTACCATTGTCGGGAGATTCATAGATAAAAACTTGCTCGGACTTTTTCTTTTCCACTTGCTTTGCAATCCAAGCATAAGTTTTTTCCATACCAACTCGCAAAGGTTGTGAAACTTCCCAACCGATTTTTTCTTTGAACAACTTGTTGTCGGAGTTTCTTCCACGAACCCCTACAGGACAATTAAAACCATATTTGTCCTTGAAATCTTGACCAGCGATATTCTTAACCTTGATTTGTTTGTTGGAAATATCAATAGCCATTTCGGCTAGTTGGTTAATAGTAACCATTTCTTCTGAACCTATATTCACGGGGCCTACAAAATCAGATTCCATCATTCTCAAGACAGCTTCAACACATTCATCAACATAAAGGAAAGAACGAGTTTGCTGACCATCACCCCATACTTCAATTTCATGATTAGGTTTCGATTCTCCAAGAACTTTAGATGTATCATCAATTTCTGCTGCTTTCCTACACATCGCTGCCGGTGCTTTCTCTTTACCACCAATCCAAGTTCCCATAGGACCAAAGATGTTATGAAAACGAGCAACTCTTACATTCAAACCGTAGTTTCTGTTGAAAGCCAAAAACAATCTTTCCGAAAAAAGTTTTTCCCATCCATATTCTGAATCTGGATTTGCAGGATATGCTGAGGATTCTTCACAATTAGGATTATTTGGGTCCAATTGATTGTGTTCAGGATACATACATGCAGAGGATGAGTAGAACACTTTACCAACTTTTTTCTTTGCACATTCATGAACGACATTCAGATTAATCAATGCCGAGTTGTGCATCACATTTGCATCATTATCTCCTGTAAAAATGTAACCAGCTCCACCCATGTCTGCGGCCAATTGATATACTTCGTCAATTGTTTCATCAATAACAAGCGAGACTACCTCTGGATTACGGAGGTCGCCAACAATAAACTCATGACAGATATCTTCATGATTCCAATATTCGTGTCTTTTAATGTCACAAATCCGAACCCAATGTCCTTCATTTTTTAGTCTGTGAGCGAGGTGACCACCAATAAAGCCACCACCACCAAGAACAACAATTTTTTTCATTTCAATTTATTTTACAAAAATCATAAGTTTTTATTTTTTGAAGTAAATCATACCCCACAGTGATTTTCTACCGGCATCCATGGTGTCTATCAACTTGAAATTATCAAAGCTTGTCCAACTTAATTGGTTATCAAACAATACTGGGTCACCTTCAGTATGAGCAAAACTATTATACCCCAAAGAATTTAAGTGTTCCAAGATTTTAGCAATTTTTTCTTTTTGCTCTTCAGCCCACTCAAACGCAAATAAAGTGTTTGGTAACAATTCGTGGAAGTTGGTTAGTATTTCATACTCATATCCTTCTGTATCGATTTTGATATAATCTGGAATTCCATATTCTGCAATAGCGTCAGAAAGAGTTAATGTTTCAACTATGATTGAATTATCCCAGCGGTATTCGCCTGTGAATCTGGAATTTTCAACCCAATCAGTAGAAAGAGTTGATATTGTATCCACATTAGCCAATTTGAATTCCTGTTTACCCTTTTCATGTGAAATCGCCCGATTATCGATATGGAGTTTGGGATTGGGAAAACGATGTCTAAGATAACTAACCAATCCAGGATTAGGCTCAAAGCTAATTACTTTCTGAGCATGGTTTAAGAAAATTTCTGCGGTGCGACCTCTGTTGGCACCTATGTCAAATATAAGATTCATCTTAATCAAAATGTTTTTGGTATATTTCAAAATATTTTACAGTTTGTTCTGGTAAAATAGTTTCGTATTGGTTTATGTTTTCTAAAAGTTTCAAAGTATTTCTGTATCCAATAACTTCGTTTTCTAGGTTTCTTACAAGGTCTTGTGGATTTCTTGCCTGGTAAACTGAAGCACTTGTAAAAATTACTGAATTGGGGTGATAGTGTTGCATTACATATGCACCCCAAATGTCGTCCATTCTACCAGTGTAAGGGAAAACAGAATAATTCTTCAATACACTTCTGTGCAAGAATGTATTTTGAGAATTAAATGGGGTAAGTTGGTTAGTGGTAAAGGGTGCAAACTTATTGAACTTAACGATTGGTTTTTTGCTCAATCGACAAATTGCATCGATGTCAGGGTCTCCGTCCCAAAACTCAGCTTGGACTAAAGGAGTAATTGTTGTTTGACCTTTATATTCAATATCATTTTTTACCTGCAAGTATTCAATTGGGAATCCTCGGTGCCACAGGTCATTGTGTTCTGTTGTTGAAATCGCATCAAAGTATGGGCATGAAATGTTTTCATATAAATCAACAACCATTTCTTGACCAACCATAATATTATCACCCCAAGTATCATAGGGGATGTTGTCATCATCCACTGTCGCAACCACATCTGCACCTCTTTGATAAGCATAGACAAATCCAACGTTTCTTCTTTGAATGGTTTTCCACCCAATTATTTCTGAGAGCTGGGGATATAAAAATTCTTGATTTTCCGGTGCAAGATAAATTACGTTATTATATTTTTTTTCAAGTAATCTATATTCTTCGTGTGGTGTTTTAGTATCACCAATAATCACAAATGTGAAATCTTTTTTATCGGCTATTTCACAAAATTTGATTGTAGCCTCAGTGGGACTATTAATGGTCGTTGTAATAATAAATTTTTTCATAATTTTTCATAAATTTGGCCACCATAAGGCATTCCAGGTTTATGATTATTTTCAGTTTTTTCATTGGACCCATGGTTGTGATAAGTCGGAAATTTCAATGCTGCCGACTTTAATCCATATCCACTATTTCTAAAGGTGTGCATCATACATTGTTCGGCCTGAGGGTAACATTGAAAACAACCCTTTGCATTACTTAATGGTTTTACTGTTTTCCACGCCCAACCACAGACCGCAACCTTCCAATAAATTCCGCCAATTTCTTCATCACTCATAAACCAATTGGGGTCCAAAATACTATCCCTGTTGAATAAAATTAATCCGTCATTTTCTTCTCTAACATAGGAGCTGTGGTCTTTACCTCCGTTCACATTTGGATTTCTCATAGAACGGTTAGTAAACGAATAAACATAATCCTCCTCGACATCTAAATTTCTGAAGTTTTCCGTGTATATTCCATCAAGATTACTAATAAATTTTATATCAGAGGGTAAAGAATTTATGTTCACAAATTCATACATATCCTGCATTGATATAAAATCATTTTTTCCTGTGTTTATAACTCGAATAACATCGTTCTGTAAAAATAGATAGTGATTAAAATACTCTTCGTTCTCACATAAAATAAAAATTTTATCAAAAATCTGTGAGTTCCATTTTATAGTGTTGAAAATCTCATCACTTCTCTCTTTTGTTTTATACTTGTATCCGTCAACAACTTGGATTTTATTCATGATTTGTAATAATTACCTTCAATACATTATCCCCATATTGAGCAACTAACTCGAAGGCTTTTTGAATATTTTCAAAACTATACTTGTGTGTCACAATTTTTTCAATGTCATTATCATTTGTATAATTCAAAACACAATCATCCAATGTTTGATTCGAACGACGAACATTTTTAATTGTTAACTCTTTGGTTCTCATTCTGTGTGGATTATAACTTACCCAATCTGCTTCAGGGATACCAATCAAGGCAACTCTTCCATTTACAGCTGCAACATTTATACAACCATCAATTGAATCTGTTGTACCACCAGTATCAATTGCTAAGTGAGTACCGAAGTTATTCGTTTGATTTTTAATTTTTTTTATCCAATCATCACTCAATAAAAACGCATCTGTTGCACCGAATTCTTTAGCAAATTCCACACGATATTTTAATTTGTCCACCATGAAGATATTTTTCAAACCCATTTTTTTCAAAATAGAAAACATAGATAGACCAATAGGACCTGCTCCAAATATTGTTGCGCTTTCTGTAAATTTTGGTTCAATAAGATTTGCGGTGTGTAAACAAACTCCTAAAGGTTCCATTAAGGATGCTAAATCATAAGACATAGAATCAGGAATTCTAACAAGTTGTAATTCATCTACCACAACATAATCCGCAAAAGCTCCTTGAGCATTTGCACCCATAAAGGTTCCTTTATCACACAAGTTGTGTTTACCCTTCATTGACCAATAGCTTGTTATACATGGCATACCAGGCTCAACAGCAACTCTGTCACCATTTTTGAATTTAATAGAACCATTAGAATCAATGACTTCTCCAGCAGGTTCGTGTCCCATAGACATTGGTAAAGGGTTCTTGAAGGAACCTAACCCCCCCTCTTTGAAGTAATGCATGTCTGAACCACATATTCCAACGGACTTCATCGCAACCAACAATTGACCTGATTGTAGTTTGGGTAAATCTTCCTCGAAGATTTCAATCTTTTGTATTTCTACAAGTTTAGCAACTCTGTTTTTCATCTTGGAATTTTTTCAAAACGTCACAAATGTAATCTACCTCTTCTTCGATGAGCTCGGGGTAAAGAGGGGGACAAATGTGTTTATTAACAATATAATTAGTGTTGAGTAGTTGTGTAGAATTAAATCTTTGACTATAAAGTGGTTGTTGATGAACGGGTATTCGGTAAACTTCACCTGTCAAACTAATGTTATGTGTTTTACAATAATCTCTAAGTTCATCTGTATTGTAAGGAGAAAGTAAAATACATTTATAGTAGGAACACCTTCCTCCTTTTTGAGTTATTACCTTGAAGTTTGTTCCTTCCAAGTTTTTTTGATATCTCTTTATCAAATAGTTTCTCTGTGAAATTCTTTCCAAAACTCTATCACATTCCAAGGAACCCATCAACCCTGTGAATTCGTGAACCTTAAAATTATTACCCTCGGGATTTATAATTACACCAGCATTATTATTGTCACGACCAAAATTTTTAAGAGATTTTATTTTTTCATAGTGACCTTGATTGTTAGTAGTTACCATACCACCTTCACCTGTAGTCATTACTTTAGTTGGAAAAAAAGAAAAACATGCAATGTCCCCGATGGTTCCTGCGGTAAAGTTCTGCATCTGTGAACCTTGAGCGTGAGCGGCATCTTCGATGAGGATTATTTTATTTTTTTTACATAGATTGACAATCTTAGAAATGTCTTTCGAAATAATCCCACCAATATGAACTATGACCACCGCAGAAATTTCATGTTCTTGAATTAACTTTTTCAAGTGTTTGTAGGATATTGAAAAGGTTTCTTTTTCACAATCTACCAATACTATTTCTGCACCAGCGTTTTCTATCGCAACTGTGGTGGCAAAAAAGGTATTGCTTGGACATATTACTTTTTTACCTTTTACATTTACAGATTTCAAAGCCAGTTCAATCGCGGTGGTTCCATTACTACAAGCAACCGAATATTCGGCACCAACCAATTCAGAGAATTTTTGTTCGAACTCTTTTACGTATTTGGACTCACCTAAAGGTCGGTCCGAAGATAATATGTCCCAAGCACCTTTTATGAATTTCAATTTGAATAATAGAGAAAATTTAAGTCTAAAAATTGGGATATTAAATTTCATTATAAGTTGTTTTTTTAATTTTAGCGGGTGTACCAAGCATTAAAACATTTTGAGGTACATAGTCAATAACAACACTACCAGCACCCACAACTGACATGTTTCCAACTTGTTTATTCGGAATAACCGTAGATGAAGCCCCAATAAAACAATATTCCCCTATTTGTACTCTCCCACAGAGTGTCACATTTGGTGAAATTTGTGCGAAGTCTCTTATAATACAATCGTGTTCAACAATCGAACCTGTGTTAATAATACAACAATTCCCAACTGTGGCATCAGTATGTATTACGGAGGAAGGACAAATTAAATTGCCGAAACCCAATTTAGCGGAAGGAGATATAATCGAATTAGAATGAACACAATTTAGAGGTTGTCGACCTGTTTTTTCGAGTAGAAATCTGTAAATTTTTGCTCTCTGAAAATTATCACCAGTCGCTATGAAATAACGAACATCCTCACCTTTCAATATTTCAGGAAGTTTGGTGTAATCGTCCACTATTTGTTCAGCTCTTTTATCGTCCCAATAGGTTTCTGCAAACTGTATTTCGGATTCGGGATAATTCATCGAAAATATTTCGTAAGCAATTTTTGCACCTGCCTGTCCTCCGACTATTATTATTTTCATATTATTTCAGTGTAAAAGTTTTCATTTATTAGACCCCAATTTTCCGTGTTTGTGGTTTCATTAAAATCTTGAATAATTGATTTTTGGTCTGACATCGGCGGCCCAATCTCTCCATCAAATTGTATCCCCCCTTTTCCATGATTTAGATGAAATATGTAATGGGGTAAGATTTTGATGTCAGAATAATAAGACGCCTTTTTCATTATATTTGAGTCAATACCACAACCATAGAGTATCGACTCTTCAAAACCCTTGGATTTTATCCAAACGTCTCTGTGTCCTATTTGAAAATCACCACAACACACCACTAAGGACCATACATCTGTTGGATTAGCTACAATAGGTTTATCGTTGAACCCATCACGTCTTTCCCACAGTTCTTTTTTTAAGTCAGAATAGTTTGAATAATTTATGTGAAATTCAATACCAACATCCCTCCTTGATGAGGTGTAAAATTCGTTTGGGTTTAATTTACTAAAATCCAAAGGGGTTGTAACAATATCAACATTGGTGGATGTAATCCAATCACCCGATGCTCTTCTAATTCCAACATTTCTCCCCACCGCCTCCAAAATATTGTATTGATGTAAGTGTGGATATTTTTCTTTAAGAAGTTCATTATCAACCTCAATACTTTTAATTTTGCCAACGTGTGGTACTTCATCAATTATTGTAGATAAAAGTGTTTGTTTATTCCTTGTCTTCCAGTCTACTACAACAACTTCATCAAAGTTTTCAACTAAAGAATTTATGCACATTTTTGCTCTATGGGAAAGATTTTCTCCATAGTTATCGTTTTTGGTTAATATTACTGCTGACGTTTTCATCTTTGGTCTTCAAATTCGTACCCAAAATATTCAATTTCTCTTGAAAATTGCTCACGAACTATTTCTATAGTTTTGTCCGTATAATATTTTGAGTAATGTTGTTTAGCTCCTTTGTGAGTCTTTGTATTTTCCAATATTTTATGGGGGATTCCGATTTTTTCACAAATTTCAATCCAATATGTGTGAAGATATTTGTAGTCATAAATTTTATCAACCAATATTGTATCCCCTTTAGCAACCATATCCCACATACTTTTTGTTTTACTTTCATAGTGTGCATCTAAAAACCCTGGCGCTTGCGCCCACTCATTGAACTCACCACTGAATCTTGTATGAACTCTTGTATCTCTAGGGAATCTGTGGGATTTAACCACGTCATATCCTTCATGGAAAAAAAATTTACTTACCGCGACTTCCCATGGATTTCTGAAAAACCCAAATTTGAAAAACTCTTCCGTTGGTAAGTCGTTTTTGAGTGCCCAAATTGGGATGTGGGCAGCATTGCCATCCGAATCCAACGAGTGATTGAAACCATCTTGAACAATTATTTTTGTGTCTTGTAATGGTTTTAGTTGTCTACGTATGGCAGTCGAGCCTGTTGAGCCAACTTCAACAAAAATAAATTTATACTTGTC
>Ga0222713_10006410_pt1 | contig 11194 bp, 7 predicted proteins | sample C33_649DmetaG_FD_165061 | JGI IMG/M metagenome (GOLD analysis project Ga0222713, IMG submission 165061) | Estuarine water microbial communities from San Francisco Bay, California, United States - C33_649D | ecosystem: Environmental > Aquatic > Marine > Unclassified | place: USA: California... | reverse complement strand
GAAGTCGAACTAGTTGCCGCTACGTTGCGCGAACTTGCCGACACCGAACATTGTTGTCTAATCGTGACGACCGGTGGCACAGGCCCTGCAGTTCGCGATGTCACACCAGAGGCAACCGAACAAGTTTGCGAAAAGATGATGCCTGGTTTTGGTGAACTGATGCGTGCAACTTCGCTCAAGGTCGTGCCAACCGCAATCTTGTCGCGACAAACCGCCGGCATTAGAGGTGGTGCACTGATTATTAATTTGCCAGGCAAGCCATCCTCAATTAGCGAGTGTCTCGACGCAGTAATGCCCGCAGTGCCTTATTGCATTGATCTAATAAACGGTCCACGTCTCGAACTCACAAACGGTCTCGTCGGTTTTCGCCCTAAGGGCAAATAGTTCGCTAAATAGTTTTACTGCTCGTCGTACGGTTGGCCAGCGGCCTTCGGGGCACGACTCGCACCAACAAAACCGGCGACAACTACGAGCGTCACTAAATATGGCGCCATCAACAAGAACTCACTTGGTATGCCCGTGTCAAAGTTGCCGATCTTCAACCGCACCGCTTCGGCGAGTGCGAACACAATCGCCCCGCTAAATGCGCCAACTGGGTGCCAACGTCCGAAAATTACGGCAGCAAGTGCGATAAATCCGCGACCGCCGGTTATGTTTTGATCGAAGCGACCGACTGTGCCGATCGGCCACCATGCTCCGCCGATGCCCGCGATTGCTCCTGCGATTAACAAGTTGCGATAGCGCAATTTAATTACGTCGACACCGAGAGTGCCCGCTGCTTTCGGATACTCGCCTGCGGCTCGAGTACGCAGACCCCAACGCGTGCGATACATCGCCCAAGTTAAAAGCGCCACTGCAGCAAATGAGAAATAAACAAAAATTGTTTGTACAAAAAGAATTTGTCCAATAAACGGAATCTTCGACAGTAGCGGCACCGATATCGGCATCACCGGCACAAGCGAGTTGTAGTCAGGGTTCGGCACTAGAACTCTGAAACTCAAAAACGAAGTGATGCCGAGCGCAAAAAAGTTAATCGCAAAGCCGACGATTACTTGATCGACGCGATATTTGATCGAGAACACTGCAAGTATCCACGCCAGCAACATGCCCGTGAGCATTGCGATGATCGTGCCAAACCAGAGGTTTGTAAGCGACGCGCCGACTGCGCCGGTAAACGCACCGGCCAACAACATGCCCTCAATTGCAATGTTGATTACACCGCTACGTTCACACAAAATGCCCGCAAGAGCACCCAGTGTTATCGGCACACTGCGCGAAACAGTGTCTTGCAACATGCCAACAAGGCTGAACGACTCGCCCGACGTTGCCCACGACAAAAAACTCATCACGAACATTGCAGTAGCAAGCGCCAAAACGATGTTTGAAACTTTGCCCAGCCCACGCCATAGTTGCGCCGCACCGAGGCCAACAAAGACGAAGCCGAAGATATAAGCAAATTGTTGTGCGGGCAGTGACAGCGAAAAACCACCCTCGGTCAGTCTGAATCCCGCATCACCTGGTCGGCGCGAAAAAATCACCAACGTGATTACAGCCAGACCTAGATATCCGAAACCGACGTTGCGAGCGCGTTTTTTCTGCTCTGCTGAAATCATCAACGCTTCACTCACCCGCCCCACCCCCTAAATGTTTGACCTTGGCTTGCAACTTGTGACTTAACCCTGAACATCGCTTTAACCAGAAGTGGTGCAGCAACGAACATCACGATTAATGCGCGCAAAACGATAATCAGATCAACGGGCACATCAGTGTTTGCCTGCATCGATCGCCCACCCGCTTGCAACGCACCGAACAACACTGCTGCCACAAGTGTGCCAATCGGCGAAGACTGACCAAGTAGTGCGACAGCAATTGCATCAAAACCAATGTTGCCCGCCAAACTTGTCGAAGCATAGCCATATGTGCCGAGCACTTCGGTTGCACCCGCCATGCCGGCAAAGCCACCCGCCAGCAGCATCGCCACAACAGTCAAACTCTTTGACTTCATGCCGGCATATTTTGCGGCATCGCTATTTAGACCAGTTGCTCGCAATTCAAAACCCAGTGTTGTGCGCTTCAACAAATACCAATACGCATAAGCGGCCAATAGCGCGACAAAAAACCCGGCGTGAGCAACAAGGTCAGACCGGCCATCTAGGAAGCCGAACAGTCTTGGCAAATGGGCCTCGTCGGCGATCAATTTTGAAATCGGGTCAGGGCGACCTTCGCGCTGAAAAGTTGTTGTCTTCAATAGCCACAACACCAAGAAACTTGCAATGCTGTTGAGCATGATCGTTGTGATTACTTCATGAGCACCCGTGCGCGCCTTCAAAACACCGGCAAAGCCACCGTAAAGTGCGCCGCCAATTGCTCCAGCAATCACAGCCAGTGGCACCTGCAACCAACCTGGGCCCGTCATCGTGAACCCAACCCACAATGCCGTCATGCCACCTGCCAACATCTGACCAGTTGCGCCAATGTTGAATAAACCAGCTTTGAACGCCACCGAAACTGCAAGGCCGCTCAATAACAATGGCGTCGTGCCAGTGATCGTGTTTGAAATTGAACGCAAACCCCAGAACGAACCTTCAAACAAAGATTTATAGGCGGTGAAAACCGTCGAGAATGCTTTGCCAAAGTCGCCCGACTTCAACGCGTCAATGTCGGTGACGACGATAATTATCGCGCCGACAAGCAGCGATGCTAGAAGCGCCAAAAATGTATAGCGCAGCGACTTGATTAACTCTTTCACGAGTTGACCCCAACCGCATTTTCTGGCCGCGAACCTGCCATATACAAGCCGACATCCATATGGCTGACTTTCTTTGGGTCGAGATCAGCAACTACCTTGCCGCGATACATCACCAAAATTCGATCAGACAGTGCCATCACTTCGTCTAGTTCGGTGCTGACAATCAAAATTGCCGTTCCAGAGTCGCGCTCTTTGACAATCTGCTCGTGAATATATTCGATACTGCCGACGTCGATACCGCGTGTCGGCTGCGCTGCGAGCACCAATCGAATATCTCGACTCAACTCGCGTGCGACGATAACTTTTTGCTGATTACCGCCTGAGAGCGTTGACGCCAATTGGTCAGGATCACTGGTTCGAATATCGTAACTTTGCACCAACTCTTCGGCTTTTTCTTTTGCTTTCGACCACTTCATTTTGAAGCCACTGCAAAATTCAGAATCGTGATATCGAGTTAGAACAAGATTTTCAGTAATCGTCATCCCGGTCACTAAACCTTGACGTTGACGATCTTCTGGCACATGACCCATGCCAAGTGTGTGCCGTTGTCGCGGCGACGCTTCGGTTATATCTTTTCCATCGAGAGTCAACGAACCCTGACTTGTTCGCCGCAAGCCGCTGATCGCCTCTACTAGTTCGGTCTGTCCATTGCCCTGCACACCCGCAACACCAACTATTTCACCTGCGCGAACATTGAATGAAACATTTTCGACTATCAAGCGGCCGTCTGGGTCAATGATGCTCAAGTCTCTAACATCGAGCACAACTTGCTTCGGCGACGCAGTCGCTTTGTTTACAGTCAACTGCACGGGTCGACCCACCATCATCTCGGCAATTTGAGACTCTGACGCAGTCTTTGGGTCGGCATCGCCAACAACTTTGCCGCGACGCAAAACATTTATCCGGTCGGCAATCGTCAGAGCTTCTTTCAACTTGTGCGTGATAAAGACAACGCCTTTTCCAGCATCGGTGAGTGTGCGAACGATCGAGAAAAATTCGACAATTTCGCTTGGCGTCAATACCGCTGTTGGCTCGTCAAACACAACGATCTTCGCGTCACGCAGCAAAACCTTGACAATCTCAACGCGCTGTCGCACGCCCACAGGCAAGTCTTCGACTATCGCATCAGGGTCGAGGTTCAAGTTGTATCTGTCAGATACTTCACGCACCTGCTTTCGCGCACGTTCAATATCAAGTGCACCGAATCTCTTCGTCGGCTCTGAGCCAAGCACGACGTTCTCGGCAACAGAGAAAACCGGCACCAACATAAAGTGCTGGTGCACCATGCCAATGCCCGCTTTTATTGCATCTGCCGGAGAGTGAAAATTCACTGCGGTGCCGTCGATCAGAATTTCACCCTCATCGGCCTTATAAAGGCCGTAAAGCACATTCATGAGCGTTGATTTACCTGCACCATTTTCGCCAACGAGTGCAAGTACTTCGCCAGTCGAGATCGACAGATTTACCGAGTCGTTGGCGATAACACCAGGAAATTTCTTGGTGATTCCTCGTAGCTCAAGTTTCATCTTTGGCTTTACCTCGTTGCGAACGGCTGAAAAGAGACTAGTCGGCACGATTCGCTTGCAAAAATTCGCACGCAAAAACAAAGGCCCTACTGCGAGTGCAGTAGGGCCAGAGTTTTAATTCATGCCGTTGTTACGGCACAAAATTAGATTTTGATTGTACCGTCGGCGATGCCTTGACCGATTGCCTCAACTTCAGCTTGAAGTTCTGCTGGTACTGCTGTGTAAGCAACACCAACGCCACCGTTTGCCAAAGTACCGACATAGTTGTCTGATGTCTTCACACCATTAACTGTGTCAGTGACTGCTGCGAGTACTGCTGCGTCAATGTTCTTCAACACTGATGCGATGTACACCTCTGCAGCATCTGGGTTCGAAACGCTCATGTCAACGTCAACACCGATGATCTTGACCTTGCCACCCGACTCCATTGCGAATTGTGCTGAACCAAGACCCACTGGACCAGCCACTGGGAAAATGATGTCTGCGCCTTCGTCAGCCTGACTCTTGGCAATGTTCTTGCCGTCGTCAAGACTCTGGAAGTTTCCGGCGAATGTGCCGTCTTGCTTCGCTGTGTCCCAACCGAGAACCTTAACTGTGGCTCCCTTTTGAGTGTTGTAGTAAGCAACACCCTTAGCAAAGCCGTCCATGAAGATGCTCACTGGCGGAATGTTGATGCCACCGAATGTGCCGACAACGCCAGTCTTGGTCATACCTGCAGCCAAGTAACCGGCCATGAATGACGGCTGGTCAGTTGCAAACACGAGACCACGTGCGTTTGCGATCGGTGGATCAAATGCTGAGTCAACGATTGCATAGTTCTTGTCTGGGTTTGCTTCTGCTGCAGCCTTTGTTGCATCGCCGAGCAAGAAGCCCACTGTCACGATGATGTTGCAACCTTTGTCTGCAAAGTTCTGCAAGTTTGGCGCGTAGTCAGCATCTGATGTTGACTCAAGCAAGTCGATTGTTACACCGAGTGTTGCTTCTGCATCTTGCATACCTTTGTAAGAAATCTGGTTGAAGCCCTTGTCATCAACACCACCAGTGTCGGTTACTTGGCAAGCAAGAATTCCTTCACCTGGCAACGCTGCGGATGTCTCTTCTGTGACTTCGGCTGTTGTCTCTTCTGTTGCTGTGTCGCTGTCACTACCGCAGGCACCTGCGATGAGTGAAAACGCAGCAATGGCAAGAGCAGCAGACTTCAGTCCTTTGCGCTTAATCATTGGTTGTTCTCCCTTTGCACACACCCCGATGGTCTATGCGTTTTGTGTGACGAGACTAGCGCATCCTCGTAACAGGGTGAAAAGTGGGCCAGGTAGGGATCGAACCTACGACCAAGGGATTATGAGTCCCCTGCTCTGACCACTGAGCTACTGGCCCCACGCAATCAGCCAAACGCTACTCGCTCAACTCAGAGTTCGGGTCTAGCCAGCCTATTAATACCAGACTATTAATGCGTCAGATCAGAGGCTTGCCGACCAGGCATCAAATCTAAGAAGTTACGTCTTTGTGCGCGAATCGATTAATTGCAAACGCGTAAAAAACGGTGCCGGCGATAAAGCAATAACTGCCACCTCGAATCATCACCGAATAATCAATGGTCGTCGCCAAAGCATCAAACCACGAAAACGCGTAGTGAACCGGAAGCCAATCGCGAATTTTGCCAAGTGCCGTAATCGTGTCGAGGATGCTGAGCAGAATTGAAACCGCCACTGCAACACCAACAGCACCAAGAGGCGCATCTGTTCGCACGCTCAAATAGAAAGCGAGACCTGCAACAAACATCAGTGAGATCGCGATGTAAATCGTGATAATTGCGATTCGCGAAATGGCAACTGGGTTTGTAAACGTTGCCCCGAGTGGACTTTGCAAAGGCTTCGTACCAAACGCAATTGCGCCGACCAGCCACGAACTAATCGGCATGATCAACACAGCCAAAACTGAAAGACTCAAACTGACCTTGATTTTTTGAACCAGCAAACGCGCTCGCGGGACAGGCGCCGCCAACAAATATCTGAGAGTCGACCATGACGCTTCAGATGCAACTGTGTCGCCATTGAATAACGCAATCACTGTGACTAAAAGAAATGGTGTGGCAAAATAAAGCATCGTCACGGTGAAGTTTGAAGCACCGATAGTTGCCAAGCCAATCAAGTCGGTTGTGCCAGAGCCAAGTCGCGTCGGTCCGCCACTGTTGCCCGATGGACCAAACTTGACTGCAATTGCAACCAACACCGGAAGCGAGACCACAAACAAATAAGCAATCGCAGTGCGCTTTCGCTTTAGCTGTCGATACATCTCGATTCGATATGGCAAAGTTTTTGACGCTGAGTAGCTCATTAGTTCTCCTGCCCGATGACCAAGTCATCACCGATTAGTTCAAGAAAGATTTCTTCCAGCGATTGCGATCGGCGATTTTTTGAGAGCAGATCTTCCATTGGTCCGAATGCGACTAGTTCGCCTCGATGCATCAAAACAACATGACTACAAGTTTGTTGAATCTCTGCCAGCAAGTGCGATGAGATAACAACTGTTCTGCCCGTTGATGCGTAATTTTTTAGAACTTGTCGCATCTCGGCAATCTGCTGGGGGTCGAGACCGTTTGTCGGTTCGTCTAAAACTAAAAGATCTGGCATGCCGAGCATTGACTGCGCAATCGCCAAGCGTTGGCGCATGCCTTGACTGTAGGTGCGCACTTTTTTATCCAATGCGGTGCCGAGTTTTGTAATTGCGACAACTTGATCAAGGTGTTGCTCACCATCGCGACCAATTGAACGCCAATAGAGTCGAAGATTTTCGCGACCCGACAAATGCGGCAAGAAGCCCGGCCCTTCAATGAAACAGCCGATGTTCGATAGCGCCGGCGACCCCGGGTACACCGATTCGCCATTCAAATAGATCGAGCCGTTCGTCGGAAAAATCAAACCCATCATCATGCGCAGCGCCGTCGTTTTGCCCGCGCCGTTGGGGCCGAGAAGGCCGACTACTTGTCCGCGTTGAACTTCAAACGACAGATCTGCGACTGCTCGATGACCGTCTTTGTAAGTTTTACTCAGATTTTCTACTGCGACAAGCGCGATGCTCGTTTCTTTGGCCGGCGCGATTTTTGGTCGCCGAATTCGAACAAAAATAGCCGCAAGAATTATCGAAGCAACGGCGCCGAGTGGCCACAAAATGTTTGCCGAACTCGACTGCGCTGCAGTAGCAATAGATGTTTGATATGTCAACGGTGTGAGCGGTGATACAGAATAAAAGCGCGAAGTCTTAGGTGTTTCATAGCCTTGATCAGTCGACGAAATACCGACTGCAATGATGTCGCCAATTGATGCATCTAAAACTGTCGCCGGCAGATTGATTACGACATCGGTGCCGCCATCTGAAACATTCGAAATTCTGACTGGCGCAACAATTCCGTTTGGCAGATTGATTGCACCGCTCGGTGATTTCGTGACTAGCGAAAAGAAAAGAGTCGCGTCTGGCTCTGTGCTGGTAATGCGAACTTTGATAGACGAGGGTCCAACAACTGAAATCGGCTCTGTCAATGGTGCGCTCTCCAACAAACCGCTTTGGCCAGGCAAGAAAGCCGGACTAAAACCAGCGAGGTTTGAAAGCAACTGCGAGGCAAGTGCGCCAGCCGAACCAATACCTGGAAGCGCTGAGATTGCGCTTGGCACGCCGCCAATCGGATAAATCATTGCGGCAGTTGGGGTCACCAACTGCAATTGTCGTTGCTCGCTTTCGATCGGCAGTTTTTCACTAGTAAAAACTTTAGGAATCACCGTCGAGTCTTGAAGCGAAATCGAGCCATTTGATCGCGTGAATTGAAAAACCGGAAATTCAATTTCGCGATCAAGCAAATGCTTTTGAAACCACAACAAAAACTGCTCTCGCAAATAGGGTGCTTGCGCGTTTGAACCATCATGACCATCTGCGTGCCAGATCATTGAAAGCAGATCACCTGTTTTGTTTTTCTTCAACTCTCGAGCAAGTTTGTAACTCTCACTGAGCGGAAACAAAGAATCGGCTTGACCTTGACTTAATAGAGTTGGCGCCAAAATCGTCGAGGCATATTTGATTGGCGAAACTGACTCAAGAAGTCTTTTGTCGCTCAAACTTGGCTTGCCCTGCAACACCGCGTTTTGATACGCATCGCACCAACGCTGTGCAAACGAACCACACTCGCCGAGGTATGCACTTTGTAGCGTGACCGCAGAAAAGAATGTGCCCGCCCAAACTTTTTTAAAAGGACCTGATGTCGGCGACCGTTCAACAGATTGAGGAAACAACCCTTGCTCTAAATCACTCCATGAGATATCAGAAATTACGGCATCGATTCGGGGATCTTGACTGGCAGTCATTAGAGCATTCGCGCCGCCATATGAACTTCCCATAATTCCGACTCGCGGATCGCCTTCAGCATCAAGAACCACGTTTTTGCTCTTAGCTAGGTGAGAAATCAACGCACGCGTATCGGCGACTTCGCTATCGATTGAATTCATCTCAATTTGCCCAGTTGATTCGCCGAATCCGCGGGCAGACCATGTCATGACGACAAAACCTTTCGACGCAAAAAACTTTGCCTCTGATTCGACCGACTCTTTACTTCCGCCAAATCCGTGAGCAATCAAAATCGCTGGTGCAGGAAGTTTTTTTGGCAGATACTGACTTGTGTCTATTGAAATGCCTGGCGCGGTTTCAATGATCTCTGAAACTATTTCGGCAGCCTTGACGACTGAGGGCGACATTACTGAAGCGAGCATCACCGCCAACATAGAAATTGCTCGAATTCTCACTCGCTCAATTTAGGGGAAATGTCACACGTATCTTTGTGTTTTTAATTGCTAATCTTTGACGCATGCGCTTTAAACATTCACTTTTAGCGACGATGTTACTTATTTCTCTCGCTGCCCAATCGGCAACTAGTGCATCAGCAGAGGCGAAAACCAAAAAATACACGGTGACGATGAAGAAGGCTCACCTTCCATCCGCACCAAAAAACGGCACTGACGACTATCGATGTTTTCTTCTCGATCCAAAAGTGACCGAAGATTCGATCATTCGCACAATTCAATTCATCCCGCAGCGTAAAAATTTTGTTCATCATGCGATCATCTTTCGTGTGACTGACGCCGACCTGCCTCAGGCGGTCTCTCAAGATAAAAACGGCAAGGGGTGGCCGTGCTTTGGTGGTTCAGGTCTTGGCGGCATGTTGTCGTCTTTTGTTTCGACGCCATGGCTCAGTTCGTGGGCACCGGGCCGCGGCATCGATATATCGCCGGTTGGTTACGGCACGCCGTTTAAAAAAGGTGAGCAGTTTGTTTTGCAAGTGCACTACAACTTGTTGGCTGCCAATGGCGGCAAAATTCAAACTGATCAATCAAAGATCGTCATGGAGACGATCCCCGCAAAGGGCGCAAAAGTTAAACAACTTCATGTCGAACTGTTTCCGGCACCAGTTGAACTTCCATGCCCCGCTGGCGTGACGGGCCCGCTTTGTGATCGCAAACAAGCACTCATTGATTTGGCTTCGCGAACCAGCAAAATGAGTGCGTTCGAATCTGCGGGCATCAACATTCTTTGCGGTCAAGATCCGTTCAAGCCAGTGCCCTCGCTAACTTCGCGTTGCGACAAAGTTATAACTTCGAATTTCACAATCATTGCGGCCGCTGCGCACATGCATCTTTTAGGTCGAACTTTGTCGCTGACGCTAAACCCGGGCACTGCTTCAGAAAAAACAATTCTTGATGTCAAGAAATACAACTTTGACGATCAGTCAGGCACTGTGCTCAAAACTCCGGTCAAAGTCAAGGCCGGTGACACGATTCGAGTTACCTGCTCTTTTGATCCGACTCTTCGCCAGAAGCTTCCAGAGCTACAAAAGTTGCCCCCAAGATACATCACTTGGGGCGAGGGCTCGTCTGACGAAATGTGCCTCGGCGTCATCTCCGCCACCAAATAATTTTTTCAGTCACTCCACTCTTAGCGAGCTAGTGGCAAGACTTTGGGGCGGGGGCAACATCGATGCCCGGGCTGCGCGCAAAAAAACCGCTCGGCTTCAAATGAAAACCCGTTCGCTCAACTGGCATGACTGGCCAATCTTCTGCGCGAGGAATGTGATTCGTGCCAAACACATGCCACAACACCACATCAGTGTTCTCAATCTCGCGATCAGCACTCGTCCACTCAGGCAAACCCGCCCCGCCCGCATGCTGATACGGATAATCGCCAGCCGGATATCGCTCGTCAGCCCGATTCGCCGTCACCCATAAATGGTGATACATAAAACCGGCACGCCGCCCAATCGTCGACTCAGGTTTCGCCAACGGGTATGTCGTATGCCCCGACACAAGTTTGTAACCGACAGGTTTTCCCATGTGATTTTTTCGACTCGGGTTGATAATTTTCCAAAACCGACTCTTAAACGGATCAACAACGCGCCGCGCCTCACTCTCGCGCCGAAAAACTGTCTCGCTCGTCTCGTACGCGCCACCGTAAACATTCTTCGGCCCCATCTCGTGGGCAAACGAGTCAACCTCGATCACACTGTTACGCACGCCAGTTATTTCATCAGCGCCACTATCAATATCTAAATCAAGTCGCGCACACAAAATGTGTTGGTGATATGGCGCCCACAGCCCAGGCTCGAGTTCAGTGGCCGAACTGTGATCGGCGCCCAAATTATCAGCGAGTGTCAGAACAATGCCCGTAAGTTTGGCTTCAAACTCAATCGAGCCGTCTTGGTAGAAATACCAAAAGTAACCGTATTCATAATTATTGATGGTGACAATTGACGAAACCACAAACCGACGACCGCGTCGCACCTCGACATTGCCATCAATATCGACATGCTTCCATAAAATTCCGAAATCTTCTTCGTGAGTGCAAATCGCATTTTTGATTTCGCGCACGGTGCCGTCGGGTT
>Ga0222713_10006408_pt1 | contig 11198 bp, 9 predicted proteins | sample C33_649DmetaG_FD_165061 | JGI IMG/M metagenome (GOLD analysis project Ga0222713, IMG submission 165061) | Estuarine water microbial communities from San Francisco Bay, California, United States - C33_649D | ecosystem: Environmental > Aquatic > Marine > Unclassified | place: USA: California... | reverse complement strand
ATCGCGGGAGTAGCGACACATCCACAGTGATGTCTCGTCGTGGAAACCAGCGCTGGTAATCAGGCCCGCCGCGTGCCAGGTTGTTCCGGCCGTCAGCGCATCCTTCTCGATGAGGAGAACGTCACTGATCCCGAGCTTGGTGAGGTGGTAGGCGATCGAACAACCAATCACGCCGCCGCCGACGATGACGAACCGAGCACGGCTCGGCAGGGTGGTCACATCTCCTCCTTAGGAGCGTCAGAGTTGCCCAGCAAACGAGCCGAGATCGGTGGATGACCCGCTACGGCGATTCAACCGTCGGTAGAAGAGCCAGCCCGCGACGATGGCGAGCGTCGAGACGAGCAGGATGATGGTGGCCATCGCATTCAGCGCCGGGGTCGGTGCGGCTCGCGCAGTCTGATAGATACGCATCGACGTGGTCTCGGTCGCCGCACCAGACGATAGGTAGCGAACAATAACGAAATCGTCGAGTACGCCCGCGAAGACAATGATGGCGCTCACGAGGATGGCTGGGAAGAGCATCGGCAAGATCACTCGGCGAATAGCGCCGAGTGCCGTGGCTCCCAGGTCTCGGGCGGCTTCCTCGTAGTGAGTGCCGATCGTGAGGAGACGAGCCCGACAGATCACGACCGGATAGGCCAGTTGGAATGTCACGAGTCCGACGACCTGGGCGGTTGTCCCGAGACCGAAGGGGGTGGCGAGGTACGTCACCATGAAGAGCAGCCCGATCGCTAGGGCGATCTCAGGGATGACAAAGGTAATGAGCACGGTGAAATTCGCACCTGCGGGAATCCGCCCGCGCCAGCGATCGAGCGCAAGGGCGAGGAGCACACCGAGCGGCACCGTGATGACGGTGGCCACGATCCCGAGCACGATCGTGTGCATCAGGGTGATTCTGATGGACTCGTCGTTGAGGACCGAGCCATCCGGATCCCAGGTGTACCACCTGGTCGAAAAACCCTGCCAGGTACTCCGTGAGCGGCCCGCGTTGAAGGAGAACAGCACCACAATCGCCACAGGAACGAGCGACCACAGCAGGTAGATCGTCGTAATGGTCGCAAGCCCGTACGCACGTGCGTCGGACGACCCTCTGAGGCGCGATCGGCGCCCCCCCGGCTGCGACTCCTCGAGAATTGCCTCGGCGGGAGCGGGCGACACCGTCATGACCGAACCTCCGCCTTCGCCGTGCTGCGGGTGTACCAGACCATCGGCAGAAGCAAGACCAGAAGCAGCAGGATAAGCAAAGCTCCTGCCTGTCCGGACTGACCCGGCGTGGCGATCGACAGGTTGATGAGGTTGCCGACCATGGAGGTACTCGGCGATTTCGACAGCATGTCTGTTGTGAAGTAGTCACCCATCATGGGAAGAGCAACAAGGAGCGTGCCAGCGATAACGCCCGGCATACTCATGGGCAAAACAACGCGTCGGAAGAGATCAAAGCCGCCTGCACCCATGTCGCGAGCCGCCTCCAGCAGACTCGGATTGATGCGATCGAGTGCGGCGAACAGGGGAAGCATCATGTACGGCACGTACCCGTAGATCAGCCCCATGACGACCGTGAAGGGATTGCCACTGAGCCAGTTGACGTCGAGTGGCACGATGCCACCCATGGTGATGACCGCGTTGACGAGGCCGTCCGGTTGAAGCAGGTTGATCCAGGCCAGCATGCGCATCATGTAGGAGATCCAGAATGGCGCGACGAGCAGCGCGAGGACGAGTGCTCGGTAGCGGCCCGCATAGCGGGCGGCGAAATACGCCACCGGGAAGGAAATCACGAGGCAGGCGACGACGGCAATGATGACGTAGTACAGCGTGCGCAGCACCGGTGGCAGGTAGAAGTTGTCCGGTCCGACCAGGCGATCCCACACGACCGCTACCTGATCGAAGCGCCACTCGAGCGGGTTCCAGATCGGAATCGGCGTCCGGAAGATCGGGTCGACATCGCCAAAGGACACGCAGAAGACGACGTACAGCGGAACAAGGAAGAAAAGAACGATCCAGACGATTGACGGCAGGCCGAGAATTGGCCAGAGCAGCCGTTGGAGCCGTCCGCCCAAGATCAGGCTCCAGCTTTGAATTGCTGCCAGATGGCCTGGTATTCCGCTTCCACCGCGGGCGGCAACTCCAGCAAGGGGTAGCCCACGTCGAACCACTCTTGCCTCACGACCGCGGAGGCGAGGTTTTCCGGAACCCATCCGTCGGCCACCATGGTGTCCGGCGACAGCGACTTCATGGGCGGCTGGTATCCCACCCAGCCGAAGTTCTCCAGCGCCACATCATTGGTGAGCATGTAATTGAGGAAGTGATGTGCCAGGACAGGGTTCTCGCCACCCTTGAGAATGCACAGGAAGTCGTTGCCGATGAGGCCGTTGCCCTCAGGCGGACTCCAGTAGCGCAGGACCGAGGGATCGACACCTTCGGGCATGTAGTACTGCCCGGTGATCATGTCGCCGGACCAGCACTGCGAAAGTGACAGCGTGCCCTCGGGAATGTCGGTGTAACCGGTGATGGTTACCCGGGGCTGACTTAGCGAGAGCATCTCCAGCATCGCGTCACGTGCTGCGCCCAACGTCGCCGGATCAGCCGAGTTGACGTCGGTCCCGCCATTGCGAAGGATGGTCATGCCGATCACTTCCCGATCGTCATCAAGGACGGCGAGCTCCCCCGCGTACTTGGTGTCCCAGAAGACGTTATAGGGATCCGGTCGAGCGCCGATGTCCTCGGGAATCAAATCGGACCGCCAGCCAATACCGGTCGTGTACACGGTATAGGGAACGGTGTACTGCCATTCCTGGTCGTACCAAGGATTCTGGAAACTGTCCCAGGCATCCACGATGTTGGGGATGTAGCTGTGGTTCAACGGACGAATCAAGTCTCCGTAAACCAATTTGCCGAGGTAGTTATATGTCAGGAAGCCCACATCGTAGGGAACGCTTCCGCTGCGAATCTTCGTCAGCGCCTCAGGCAGGTCGTTAAACGTCGACAACTCGATGGTGACGTTGTAGTCGGCATACTCCTTCTGGAAATTCTTCAGGACTCGATTCCAGACGTAGTCCGGGTAGTTGTACAGGCGAAGAGTCGCGTTGGGCTCAGGTTCAAGGTCCGAAGCAATGGGCTCATTGCCAGGGTTGATCGGCCACTTCACCGGGTTCTGCGGTGAGGCGATCGGGATTCCTGTCGCGGACGGTGAAGCGGAGGCGCCAGCCGACGAAGAAGCATCCCCGGCTGATGCACTGGAGCTTGGCGCACCGATGGGCTGCTCCCGCGCACACGAGGACAGCGCCCAGGCCCCCGGAAGGGCCAAGGCGGAAGCCTGGAGTACTTGGCGACGCGATACGGGGCGGCGGGGGCGGTTCGTCATGGGGACTCCTCCATTTGCGGGCCAGCCTGCGCGAATGGTGCCTAGACTGAACCACCACTCAGTTGTTCGCAAGTACTTCGGCATATTCGGGAGAAATTCCGCACCTACCGGCACAATGCGATGCACATCGTGCGGATGCGCGTGAGTGCCCCAAGGAGCCTGAGGAGGCCCAGTGAGCGGTGGCAGCGTCCAAGTAATGAACCTGCACAAGTCCTACGGGGATGTCGCCGCCGTTCGTGGAATCGACGTTGACATCGCGGCTGGTGAGTTCTTCAGCCTCCTGGGGCCCTCCGGATGCGGCAAGACCACCACCCTGCGGATGATTGCCGGCTTCGAGACACCCACGTCAGGCGAAATTCGCATCGATGGTGTCGACGTGGCCCGCATTCCGGCCAACGATCGACCCGTCAATACGGTCTTCCAGAACTACGCGCTGTTCCCGTTCATGTCCGTCGCCGACAACGTGGCATTTGGGCTGCGCTATCAGAACGTGGGCAAGGCCGAAGCAAAGAGCAAGGTGGCAGAGGCGCTGGAAATGGTTCGAATGGGCAAGTACGCCAAGCGAAAGCCCGGGCAGCTTTCCGGTGGCCAGCAGCAGCGGGTCGCTCTCGCACGTGCCATCGTCCTCGGGCCGAGCGTGCTTCTCCTCGACGAACCGCTCGGTGCCCTAGACGCCAAACTGCGCAAGACCCTTCAGATCGAACTGAAGTCACTCCAGGAAAGTCTTGGCATGACCTTCATCTATGTCACGCACGACCAGGAAGAGGCACTCACCATGTCCGATCGCCTCGCCGTGATGGCAGGGGGACTGATCGAGCAGATCGGAACACCGGCGCAGGTGTACGACGCCCCGGCCACCGCGTACGTGGCTGACTTCCTTGGCAGCGCCAATGTGCTGAGCGTTGAGGTCGTCGCCAGCAGTGAAAGCGGAATGGTGAGCGTCAGAATTGGAAGCGACGTACTCCGCTGCCGTGGCCACGCGGAGGCCGGGGCCGACATGCACCTCGTTGTACGACCCGAGCGGCTCCTCCTTGAGCCGACAGCCGAGGAATCGGGCGCTATTGACGGCACGGTGACCCGAACCGTTTACCAGGGGGCGACGACTGACGTGCTTGTAAGGCTGTCCACCGGTGACGAACTCGTCGTGCGGCGACCTAGCGAACACTCCGGTCACCACGCTGCCGGCGAGAAGGTGAAGGTGCACTGTCGGCCCGATGCCATGCTCCTGCTGCCCCCTGGCGCGATGGAATCCGCCTAACCCCCTCCCCACGTTTGTCACCCAAAACCGGCATTAGGCCGCCGATTCCTGCCGAAAAACGCGGTTCTGGGTGACAAACGGAGGGGGTCAGGCGGGTTTAGCCACAGCGCCTGCGGTGTGCGCCTATCCACAGGACCCATCCCACTAGCCTCTCCACTCGCATCCACGGCGCACGGTCGCACCATGACCATTCCCGCATCCCAGCGCCCGGATCGGACGACGCCGCAACTGCACGCGGCCTTCAGCCACCACCCCTTTGATCGAGTTGCCGCTGCAGATCTCGGCATATCTCCTGAGCGCCTTGAGCGTGCCTGCGACCGTGGAGGGCTCCTGCGCATCGGAAAGGGTTGGTACGTCATCAACCCTGAGGGATCCCGTAGGCATGCTGCAGGGCTCGATTACGCCATCGGATCCACTGCGGTGGCCCGACTGCAGGTGCTCCAAGCCGAGAATTCCGGTGCTGCCGCCTGCGCTACGACGTCGGCAGCTCTACTCAGCCTTTCTACGCCGCCTCACCGAGTCGCAAATCCCGAGGAACCGGAGATCGTCTTTGTCAACGGGTCTCCGGGCAAGCGAGGGCGGCGACTACTCGCTCGGGCGCGTCGCTGGAATGTCCCGGAGCATCACGTCATGGTCGGTCCACATGGCATTCTCATGACGACGCCCCTGCGTACGGCCATAGATCTCGCGCGCGGACTCCCGCTTCCCTTTGCACTGGTGAGCCTTGACGCAGCGATGCGTATGGAGGTGCTCGACGGACGTGTCGAGGCCGATGTGCGAGCTGAGCTGGCGAGCCTGTTAGCCGATATCCATCGCAGCCATGGCATGAAAGCAGTTGCCCACGCGCTGCCCTTTGTCGAGGCCGGTGCAGAAAGCCCACTCGAAAGCATTGTGCGCGGTCGCATCATCGAGGCGCGGCTGCCAAGACCAACAACGCAGGTTCCCCTTGTCGGCGCTAGTGGCCGTCACTACCGCGGAGATCTCGGTCTTGATCTGCCGCACACGCCCCCCGGAACCTTCGGTTTGATCATCGAGGCGGACGGCATGCTCAAGTACGCCGAAGAACGCGGGTGGCTCGAGGAGAAGTCGCGGCAACAAGACCTCGAGCGCGTCGGACACCAGTTTGTCCGCGTGACGTACGTTGAAGGGGTCAGCCGACCGGCGCCCTTCCTGGCACACATCCGCAAGATCTTGCGGGACTGACGACCCAGGTTTGTCACCCAGAAGGGGGATTACGTAGCCAAATTTGGCCGCAAAACACGGTTCTGGGTGACAAACGGGGGGGTCAGGCTGTGGCGGGTTCGGACTTGGCCGCCAGCGGCTGGCCAAGGTACCCACGTGCCACCATGGTGACGAACTGGTAGATCGCGTCCTCCTCCGGGGAGAGAGGTCCGGCCTGGGCCATACCGCTCTCCATGCCCCGTTGCACCGATTCGCATGCCGCCCAGTCTTCACGATTGGTGATATCCCAGAAGTCCATTGCGTACTTGGGGTCAAACGTGGGCAGTTCAAGTGCCTCGGGTGGGAACGACCATGCGCACTCGACCCATGTTTGTCCTGGACCGAGCGGCACCATGCGATGGGTCATCACATAGTCCGGATGAAGGCTGATGAGGAGATTAGGAAAGACGCCGATGTAGTCAATGCGACGCTGCTCAACCTCATTCAATCCTGGAATGAACACACCGTCGCTATGCCCGTCGAGTGACATAGTGATGGCGCGCGGGCGCAGGTCCTGCCAACCCCCAACCCAGGCACCGGCCGACGGCGCCCAATTTTCGCCACTCTCCGGGGCGCTCACCTGGCACAGTTCCGGGTGAATCGATGTGCAGTGATAACACTCCTGGTAGTTCTCGATGATGATCTTCCAGTTTGCTTCGATCACATACTCGTGACGTCCCATGACCTTGAGCCGCTCGGGCGTGTATTGCGCGACTCGCTCTTCAAGACCGGCAACGTGTTGGCTCAGGGGGCCGGCCAGCCCAGACAGATCAAGGAAGACCCAGCCGTGCCACTCCTCAACCGCGATGGGCCGTAAGGGGAAGTCAGCCATCTCGAAGTCGCCGAAGCCGCCGTAGCCCGCGGCGCTGAACAACTCACCGTCCAGTTTGTAGGACCAGGAGTGATAGGGGCAGGTGATGGCCCGAGCCTTGGTGGATCCACCGCACGGCAAGATTTCATGGCCGCGGTGGCGACATACGTTGGCAAAAGCACGAAGGACGCCATCCTCGGCGCGCACCAGCAGCACGGTGGTGTCACCCACTTTGTCTGCTCGCTGCATGCCTGCCTCAGCGATGTCATCGCTGCGACCAATGCATTGCCAGCCGCGGAAGAAGTGCTCCGATTCCCAGGCAAAGACGTCCTCTGACGTGTACGCCGCGGGCGGCAACATTCGGCTCTCGCCGAAGGGCGCAAGCGAGCGATTAAGGTCGGCGTCCGAGAGCGGCGCGGGGGCAAACTGATTGGCCATTCAGAAAGTCTAGGGCCGCGGATCGTCGGCTCGCAACGACATCGCCACTTCAGGAGATCACGGCGTCAACTGCAATCGATTTCGCGGTGCCAAGGATCAACGGATTCACCTCGACGATCGAGAGTTCCTCCTCAAGGAGCACCCGACTCACTGCCGCTGCCGCTTCGGCGAGTCCGTCCACGTCGTACACAGGTCCGCCGCGCGCTCCCGAAAGCAATGGCCAGGCGCGTAGGTCGCGGATCGCGCGTCGAATGCGCCGGGCATCGGCCGGCAGCGGCACCACAACGATGTCCGCGAGCGCCTCCGCCCACAGACCGCCGAGTCCGATCGTGACAGTGGGGACGACCCCGTGAGACTGTGCGGCGATAAGCACTTCGAGTCCTGCTGGTGCCCGCTCTTCGACAAGGACCCGGTCGCCCGGCGCCAAGCACAACAGTGCGTCTGCCGCCTCTCGAACCTGATCAGGTGTGCGCGCATCAAGAACGACCCCACCGACTTCCGACTTGTGCAGGAGGCCAGCACGCACCACCTTGAGCACGACATCCAGCCCGAGCCCGTATGCGGCGTCGACCGCTTGGGACGCCGTGTCGACAACCAGCCCTCTCGGTACACACAAGCCATAGTGGGCCAGCAGTGACTTCGCGACATCTTCGGCAAGTGCCGGGCGACTGTCCGCATGCCGCGCAATATCGGCCATGCTTCGAAGACGTTCAGGATCGGGTGGGCGCTCCTGAAGCACGGCAAGCGCACGCAGCGCGTTGTCGAGACCCGCCACCACACCATCGGCCGCCTGTCCCGGGGTCGTTGCGACCAACAAGGTGCGATGGCCCGACCGCTCCCCGCCAAGGACACCCCCGGCACGGGTCGCCCGCCACTCATCAACGGTGGCCTGGGGCAGGCCGGGAGGCTCATCTTGGATGTACACGAGATGGCCGACGCCGCTATCGCGTCCCACGGCTTCGGTCAACGCCGAAATCGCCTCGGTGTCCTCCCACACAAGCGCGGTGTGATCGAGCGGATTAGCAACGGTCGCGGCAGGGGGAAGCAGTTCTCGCAAGGCTTCGCTCGTCTCAACCGACAGTTCGGCAAGCCGTACCCCGAAGTCCTCGGCGAGATCGGCCGCGATGCCCGCGTCGCCACCAGAGCAGGTCAAGATGCCGACTCCCCGCGGATCACGACGGCCAAGCGCAAGAGCCCGTGCCGTCTCCAGCAGCTCCAACGGCTGCCGCACAAGTACGCCGCCCGCCTCGCGCACCAGTGCGGCAAAGACCCCGTGGTCCCCCACGATGGCTGCGGTGTGTGCGGCGCCGACTGCCGCACCCTTCGCGCTACGGCCGACCTTCAACACCACGATCCGAACGTCACGTTCAGCGCATGCGGCGAAGGCTCGACACCACGCGGCGCCATCCCCATCAGCCTCGAGATAGAGGGCGATGGCACCGATGCCTTCTTGCACCGCGAGGTACTCAACTATCTCGGCAGTGCTCACCGCCGCCGCGTTTCCGGTTGATACCGCCGTGTGGAGTCCCAGCCCGCCGCGATGCGCCATTCCGACAACACCGACATTTCCACTCTCGGAAACCAGGCACACACCACCCGGCAACTGCGGGAGATTGACCGCGTCCCCCCATAAAGGCGCGCGCGCCGTCACGCTGACAAGTCCATTGCAGTTTGGGCCGATGACCGGCATATCGTCGGCGGCATCAGTGAGGTCAGCCTGTAGCCCGACGTTCCCAGCCTCGGCAAAACCCGCCGCGTAGACAATGGCGCCACCGCATCCAAGTTCCCGGGCTTCACGCAGGTAGGCGGGCACAGACTGCGCCGGGGTGGCAACCACCACCGCATCCACGGAGCCGGCGGCTCGCAGCGATGGCACACAAGGGATGCCGGCAGCAACGTCACGCGTCGGATGTACGCCGATCACCGTCCCGGCGAATCCGGCCCGCGCCAGATTGAGCAGGGTGTTGTGCGCGTAGGTTCCTTCGCGATCTGTTGCGCCGATCACCGCAACAGATCGAGGCGAAAACAGCCGGTCGAAACGACTCACGTGAGCATCGCTTGAACGCCGCGGCGCTCCAGCGAGCGCGCCACGATGAGACGCTGGATTTCGGAGGTGCCCTCCCAGATTCGATCGACCCGTAGTTCGCGCCAGAAGCGCTCAGCGGCAGTGGTCCGCATATAACCGCGGCCACCCCAGATCTGCAGCGCCCGATCGGCGCACCGATTGGCCGCTTCGGAGCAGAAGAGTTTGGCCATGGAGGCCTTGCCGTGCACCAACTTGGGGTCCGCGCCCGCATCAGCCATGGACGCTACCTCCAACCCGAGTAGGCGTCCGGCAGCTGCGTCGGCGGCACTATCGGCCAAGGGGAAACTCACCCCCTGGTGGTCGATCAGCCGAGCGCCACCCTGCACGCGTCCCGTCGCCCAGTCCATCGTCTCCTCGATGAGCCGTTGCATCGCGCCGACGGACCGCGCCGCGATTCCCAGGCGCTCCTCGGTGAACCACATGCGCTGCAGATCCTCCCCCTCTCCCACGGCGCCGATGATGTCGGCGTCACTGACGATGACGTCGGTGAACAGGAGGGTTGGGTGTCCGTGCGGATAGGTGTGCGTGAAGGGGACGTCCGCCACCGTTTCGATACCGGGTGTGTCGGCAGGAACGGCGAAGAGGGTCGGCAACCGCTCGCCGTCAACCAGTGCGTAGGCCATGACAACGATGACCGAGGCGACACTGCCGAACGTGACAAACCACTTCTCGCCGTTGAGGACCCATCGACCGTCATCAAGGGGGCGTGCCGTCGTCGTCATCCCCGAGGGATCGCTGCCGGCTTCGGCTTCGGTCACGGCGTACGCGTCATGAAGGTCACCGCGCAAGGCCGGAATGAGCCACCGCTCCTGTAGAGCCGGCGATGCGTGCTTCCACACGTTGTAGGCGTTCGGGATGTACCACGAAACTCCGTTCGTGGTCCGTCCCAGTTGCTCCTCGACGAGGAACCACTCCGTCGTCGACCATCCGTGGCCGCCATGCTCCACCGAATGTGGGCCTCCGTTCACGCCGTAGTCGAACGCCTTTGTGCGTACGTGCGCCTGCGTGTCGGCCGGAAGCGAGCCGCCGGCAAGTTCAGCCGTGACCTCGAGAGGGATCAGGACGTCATCAACGAACGCGGCAACTCGGGCCTGAAGTTCGAGGTACCGGGGATCGGTGGCCATGGCGCTCCTGGTACTGGGAGAATGGGCGATGAGAGCCAGGCTACCTGAACGTCCGTTCAGACTGGTGTCGGTCAGGGAGGTCCGTTGGCACAAGATGCATTGTCGGCCAAGGCACCGGAGGAACGGCGAGACCGGATCCTGCGCGCCACCGTTGACGTCGTGCGTGACCGAGGCTTCGCTGGCACACGTGTCTCCGACATCGCTGATGCTGCTGGCACCTCGCAGGGACTGATCCTCTATCACTTCAGGTCCCTCGCTGGAGCCCTCAACGCCGCCCTCACCCTCCTTGAGGACGAGTTCTACGAGGACCTTGATCGAGATCTGCGCGAGCAGGCCGGACCCGTTGAACGCCTGCGCCACATGGCCGATCTCGCGGCCGGCATGGGGCCGGCGGTCGGCGACTGGCGCCTCTGGCTTGAACTGTGGGTGCGAGCCCTGCATGACGACGATGCCCGAGCGACGCGGGAGTCGCTGGATCGACGGTGGCGATCGGCCCTTCGAGAGGTCATCAGTGAGGGTCAGGCCACCGGTGACTTTGATCCTGCCGACACCGACGCCTCGGCCATGCGCTTGGCGAGCCTCATGGACGGACTGGCCATTCAATTGGCACTCGGCGACCGTGGAATGACTCCCGAACGCCTCTCCGATCTGTGGTGGCAGGGCGCTGTGACCGAACTACGAATGCCCGTGTGACACCCCGCGTCCGGCACCCGGTTGCGACACAACTGCGACCCGGCACGCGGCACCGAACCTTGCTGAACGGCCATTCAGGCTGTTAACCTCCCTGGATCCTGAACGATTACTCAGGATCAAGGGATGTGAAAGCCATGGACCCTGCCAAGCAACAGGGCACCGGAACAACACGTCAGCAGGCCCGAGATCACCTGCTGCTGAACTTC
>Ga0222713_10006406_pt1 | contig 11202 bp, 17 predicted proteins | sample C33_649DmetaG_FD_165061 | JGI IMG/M metagenome (GOLD analysis project Ga0222713, IMG submission 165061) | Estuarine water microbial communities from San Francisco Bay, California, United States - C33_649D | ecosystem: Environmental > Aquatic > Marine > Unclassified | place: USA: California... | reverse complement strand
TAGAATAAGGGACAATAGCTCAGTTGGTAGAGCACCGTCTTGATAAGGCGGTGGTCCATGGTTCGAGCCCATGTTGTCCCACCATTTTGGAGTGTTGGCTGAGAGGTCTAAAGCAGCAGGTTGCTAACCTGTCGTATCAAGTAATTGGTACCGATGGTTCGAATCCATCACACTCCGCCAGTTCGGCTCGGTAGTTCAGTTGGTTAGAATATCGGCCTGTCACGCCGAGGGTCACGGGTTCAAGTCCCGTCCGAGTCGCCAATTTATGGCAATGTAGCATAGCGGCTAATGCAGCACCTTCATACGGTGTCTATCGTTGGTTCGAGTCCAACCATTGCTACCAATCTATATTGTTGTCAGTAAAATATCCTTCAACAATATTCTTTACAAGATTGGGGTGACAATGTACATATTCGCGTTTGACAGTGAATCTATCTTTTAAAAGATTAAGTATTCGTTTTTCATGTGTCTTATCTGGAATAGAATACGTCATTAAAAAATAACAATTTGGATTAGCAGTTTTATACGCTTTGATACGTGTGTTAGGATCTTCAGTAATGCCTAATTTACATTTATTGGGTTTATCAGGATCTACCATTATGTAATACCAAAGCATACCATTTTATTTAGTATGTGACCGTTGTCAAGTGGCCTAAGACCCCGGGTTGTGATCCCGGTATTCGTTGGTTCGAATCCAACCGGTCACCCCATTTTTTATTAATCTTATGTTTGTATCTAAATACTTTTATGAAATTTGAGGAAGTGTCACTAATAAATCCTGGACTTCTGTGTGCAGAGATGCCGGAAGAAACATATCAAGTATTACTGGAGTCCTGTGAAAAACAAATAAAGGCTAAATCTACTTATTATGCAATGAAAAGACATTTAGTTACAGACAACTATGTTCAGGGCATTGAAGAAATGATAGCTATATCTATCCCGCCATCCTATAATCAATACTTGTTAGATTTGGCTTTAGAATACAGTAAGTACTTCAAGATGAATATAGGCAATCTCACTCCTAAAGTAAAGGAAAGTTGGTTGAATCTACAGAAAAAACATGAGTATAGACCTGTACATACACACTCAGATAATTCTGGAAAAAATCTTAGTTTTGTTACTTATATAAAAATTCCTTATGAGTTGAAAGAAGAAGATTCGTATTCAAACCACAATAAAAAAGCTGGAGTTTTTAGAAATGGCAGAATTGAGTTTTTTTATAATAACTTTGCAGGAAGTCACATAAGCGCGTTGATTGACATAGATAAAACATATCAGGGTAAAACTTTGATTTTTTTGAACAATTTCCGTCACGCAGTTTATCCATTTTACACCTCTGATGAATATAGAATTTCGTTAGCAGGTAATATAAACTTTCAATAATAATTTCAGCGTTTTTGTCTTAGTAGATTAAGAGCGTGGTGCCACAGATGATAGGGTCGTTAAATTTAAATCCAACCAGCCAATGCCTATTAAGGAATATTTATGAGTAATATAGATATTAAAGAAGAAATTATTGAAATAGATAATTTTCTTCCTATTTTCTTACATACAAAACTTATTTCATTATTTTATAATACTACAATGTGGTCTCTAGAAAAGTCACGGACCTATGATATACGTGATATAGGTTTTAAAAGATGGAAAGAAAATAATTTAGTGCAAGATCATGATACCTTTATTCAAAATTTAGATTTGGAATCTACATCAAATTCCTATATCATTTTAAATTTGAAGAAAATTTCTGAGCAAAAATTTAATATTGAAATAGATACCTTGTTCAGAGTTAGATACGTATATACTCCGCCGGATCCGTTAAGTACTAAAATTACTATGGGGTATCCCCACGTAGACGCAAAATATGAACACTATACTATTTTATATTATTTGGTTAATAATGATGCCAATACTGTATTTTTTAATCAAAAATATATAAGTGAAGAAGATACTGATTATTCTAAACAAGAAATTATAAAACAAGTAGTACCTAAAGCAAATAAAGCAGTATTGTTTAATGGTCTTATTTTTCACGCCGGAAACGTTAGTAATACAATGAAAAGGTTAACGGTTAATTTAAATTTTACCTTAAAGAAATAATTATTGCCATGGTAGCTCAGTCGGTAGAGCGGAGGACTGAAAATCCTTGTGTCGTTGGTTCGATTCCGACCCGTGGCACCAATTAGTAGAAGAACCAATCATAAGTTTCTTGTTTTATTATTGGATACCAATAATCAATAAAAACGTCTAGTTCTTCAATATTAGTTATATAGTCTTTATAGTTGATTTCAGTTTTTGTAGTTGAAAGTATGTTAGTATCTATAAATTGATCGTAATTAGATTCATCTATATATGTGTAGGGAATATTTTTATTATTCAAATAATCCCTAATTTTTTGTTGCAGAAAATATTCTAAAATATAAAATTTTGCTGTTGCAAAGTCTAGTTTGTCAAGGTAGATTTTAGTATATTTTTTTGGATTTATTTTGTTTTGGTGCCAAATCAAACTTTTTTTAGAGTATACCCAACTGACAATAGAATTATAAAATTGTCTATCTAAAAAATAAAATTTATCATATTCGGTTATTTTTAGAACATCTAAGTTAGAAATAATATACGGTTTAATAGAATTAAATATATCACTTTTATACATTTTATTTGGGGGCATATGCAATATACTAGGAAAAAGTTTGACTAGAAAATCATTTTTTAAAAAGGTAGATTGAGTATGTACTTCTAATTTTTGGTAAAATTCCGTAAAGACTTTTTCTTTGCTAAATTTTGGTCTATAAGTACGATGGCGTACAAAATTATCGTGTACTGTATTAAAATAAGTCTCGCCTAAATACTCTACATTGTTTAAATGGGCTAAACTTTTACCTATAGCAGTGCTGCATGTTTTGCCCCTAGAGATCAAAACTATTTTCATAGTAACTATTTATTTGACAAGTTCCGACGAAACAGTTATAATTTTAATAGACTGATTGTACAGTATAAGAATTACGGGACCTTAGCTCAGATGGTAGAGCAGTAGACTTTTAATCTATTGGTCGGGAGTTCGATCCTCCCAGGTCCTACCATTTTTATAGTGCCAATTTGTACCATGATATATAATTATTATGGGAAAGATTGCATTGTTTGGCGATTACATGGATGACATTTATATCCATGGTACTGTTGAAAGACTGAACCCAGAAAGTCCCGTACCATTGATTCGTCATCAAAAGACAATACATAAGCCCGGCGGTGCTGGTAACGTAGAAGCAAATTTACTAGCACTAGGACTTGATGTAACATTCTATAAATCAATACAGGTAAGTTCACGAAAGACAAGAGTTGTAGCAGATAATGCTATGATATGTCGTTACGATGAAGATTTCATATCAGTTCCGGTAGACATGAATGTTGATCTATCTGGTTATGATTATGTATTGATTAGCGATTATAATAAAGGCGCAATAAAAGATTGTAGCAACCTTATCAAAACATTTAAGGGCAGAGTATTTGTTGACCCAAAACAAAACTTTGCTAATTATAAGGGTGCATATTGCATTAAACCAAATCGTAATGAGTTTGAAACACATTATGGACCTGTAACTGAAGATAACATCAAAAAGTTTGCAAAAGAAAACAATCACGAATTAGTCATATTGACATTAGGACAGGATGGACTAATGTTTTATCATAATGATGAAGTGATGATATTACCATCACTAGCGCAAGATGTTATGGACGTTGTAGGCGCCGGCGACTGTTTCTTATCTGCTATGCTATATGGATTTGTAAATGGATATAGTGTAGTAGATAGTATCATATTAGGTAATCGCGGCGCAGCAGAATGTGTCAAACATTTAGGTACATACATACTCAAGGTCAGCGATATCATCAAAACAATAGTATTCACTAACGGATGCTTTGACATATTACACGCAGGTCATATTGACCTGCTTGAAAAATCAAAGAGTTTGGGTGAATATTTAATTGTAGGATTGAATAGCGATAGTAGTGTGAAAAGACTTAAAGGCGATTCGCGCCCTATAAATAAACAGGAAGATAGAAAACGTGCTTTAGAATCTATCAAGTTTGTAGATGAAGTAGTGATATTTGATGAAGATACGCCCTACGAAGTGATTAAGAAACTGAAGCCAGACATTATTACAAAGGGCGGCGATTATACATTTGATCAAGTAGTTGGTAATGATCTAGCAATCGTAAAAATTGTTCCGTTACTTGAGAATCATAGTACAACTAACATTATTAAAAAATTATGAATGAAGTTACACGTTTAGAAGGGTATGTTGAAAAAGGTTGGGGGCATGAATTAATATTTGCTACTAACGACAAGTATTGCGGTAAGATATTGAAATTCAATACTGGCGCAAAGTTTAGTATGCATTTTCATGCAATAAAAGATGAAACATGGTTTGTATTAAGCGGAAAATATCTAGTAAAATATATTGATACTAATACAGCGCAAGAATTTGAAACTCCATTAGAGCCCGGCATGAATTGGCGTAACAGACCATTGTTTCCTCACCAAGTTATTTGTTTAGAAGAGGGTATGATAATTGAAGTAAGCACGCCGGATAGTGTAGAGGACAATTATCGTGTCGCTAAAGGCGACAGCCAAAAATGATTTATATTGTAGATATAGACGGTACAATCTGTAACAGTCCTGTTGTAAATGGCAAAAATGATTATGCCAATGCAACACCAATAGTTGAAACAATAAAAAAGGTCAATGATTTATATGATCAAGGACATACAATACACTATTGGACTGCAAGGGGAGGTAATACAGGATTAGATTGGACTGACGTTACTAGAGCCCAATTAGAACATTGGGGTTGCAAATGTCATAGTTTCAAAACTGGTAAACCAGCCTATGATGTTTGGATAGATGATAAAGCAATCAACGCAAGAGATTTTTAAACCAAATCGGCCTCGTAGCTCAGGGGATAGAGCAACAGCCTTCTAAGCTGTGGGTCGCAGGTTCGAATCCTGCCGGGGTCGCCATATCTATTGACATCATGTATTGACAATGTTATTGTATATTGATGAAGGTCAAGGTTATAAACAATAATATAATAAGTCTAACTTTCCCCACACAGAAAGAGTTGGCTATGACCTTATGTAGACCTCAAGAATACTACGAATGCAATAGTAATAAATTACGTAATAAGGTGTTTACGTTTGAGGAATTAATAGATCACTATACTGCTAAGGACGGTACAATAACTTATTTTAGTTATTGGGCTGGGTTTAATATTCCAAGTCATGTTTTAGAAATTTTCTTCAGTAATTTTGATCTCAACGACCGTGAAAAAAAGTTATATGAACTTACACGCAAATTTAGTCATGAACCTTATTATTTAATTGCCACCAAAAACAACGATTCGGATACACTGAATCACGAATTATTACATGCTCATTATTATTTAAATCACAGTTACAGGCAAAAAGTAGATACTACAGTCAAGCATATGCGACCAGAGTTGCGTAAGCAAACTGCTAAGGTTTTAAAAAAAATGGGCTACACAAAAGAAGTTATTGTTGATGAAATAAATGCTTACTTGGCTACAAGCACATATAAGTATTTGAGTGAGGAGTTAGAATTAGAATTATCACGTAAGGATACAAAGCCCTTTCGTGATTTAGCAAAAACAATATTGCGGGATTAGTTTAATGGTAAAACTAGAGTTTTCCAAACTCTTGTCATCGGTTCGATTCCGTTATCCCGCTCCAAATTAAAAAGGTAAAATAATATGATGGATAGTAAACAATTAGCACTAGTATATTTAATGGAAGAAGCCAATCATATGGCTAGCATATGTACAAAAAATGTGCATAGTGTAGAAAAAAAGAAAACTACCGCTGATTTAGAACAACAGTTAGGTGTGTTGTTTAGTGCTATGAAAGAAGTAGCAGAAGAATTAAAATTAGATGAATCAAATGTTGAGAAGTCTGCTATGGAAGAGTATAATCGTAGACAGAATGATAGATAGTTCTTTATATAAAATTGACATCATCTAGTTTAGGATAAAATATATCATAAACTTGATGTATATGTTTCTCTATGTCACTATAATTTGTTATTATTTCTTTATAGTTAAAGTTTGGGTCTATTAGGTCAATATCTAAATGATCATTTAGGTTACTGTTTATATGATTTACCACATTGTCATAAGTTAAAAAAGTGCAAGGATAATTACTTTCTATAAATTTTTTTATTTTTAATAATAAAACATGTTCAAACACTACATAATTTATGAACGGGATATCCCGTTCGGTTAGTGTTATTTTTGAGTATTTTTTCTTTACCTCATTTATTTTGTTATTATCAGAAAATCCAAATTGATTTATTCTAAGGCTATAGGCAAAACTGATTGGAGAATCAATTAAATTTCTTTCTATAAAATATATTTTATCAAATTTTTTTAATTGTAAAATTTCAGACAAATTTGTTATAATCTTAAATTTATAAGAGGATGGATCAGGAATAGAGTCATAACGAGAATCAGGTTTATCACAAAATTTATAATTTTCTAAACTAGAAGTATCAACGGTTATATGCCTAGGGAATAATTTGGCTACAAAATTATCTGTGCCAAAAATACTTTTTGTAACTCCTTTTAACCATTCTGTTTGTTTATCATATAAGACATTTTCATAATTTTTACTTTTTAGTAATTTAAGTCTCTGATAGGATATATTCATATAGGCAGCCGGATCATAAGGTTCGCTAAGATATTCTAATTTATAATTAGAACTTAGACATTTACCTAGATAACTAGTTCTTGCTCTAGGTTTTCCAATTATTAGTATATTCATTATGAAAAAATTATATGGTCAAAACGGGCTGAAAATTCAGCATAAGCAGTGTTGATATAGTTTTTAACTTCATCATAATTAGTAATTATTTCTTTATAGTTAAATTTAGGATCTATATAATCACTTTTAGATAAATTTGGAAAAGTTGTGTCTACATATTTTGGCACATGATCAAAATCAAGGTTTGTATAATTAAAATTTTGTGCTATATATATCTTGAGTTTTTCCGATATTAAGTGTTCAAATATAGCAAAGTTTAAATAACCAAAATCGTTTGCATCATATACTACTCTTTCATACTTTTTTTGTACATGAGAGATAGTAGGAGTATCAGAAAATAAAAAATTATTTACTTTTATAGCGTAACAAAAACTTATAGCAGAATCAACCAAATTTCTTTCTAAAATATAAATTTTGTTATAATTTTTTAATTGTAACAGTGTACTTAAATCATTAAGTGGAGCAAAGTCAAAATTTAATAAATTTTCTAAAAAATCATATCTTTGTAAATTATCAAAATTTTTCAAGTTACCATATTTACAAATTATGTGTCTAGGAAACAATTTGACTACAGAATTATTTTTTAAAAATATTTCTTTTACTTTGTTAGATACAAAAAGAGTTTGACCACTCATTAGGTAATTCTTTGTATCCTTTTTTTTCAACATTTTGGATCTAATATATAGATCATGTATGTGACTAGCACTATCAAATACTTCATGAAAATTTTTCAACCCGTAATACTTATTATACGCATCACAGAGATAAGAAGTTCTAGTTCTAGGTTTTCCAATAATAAGCACGTTCATATAATGGGTAAATAATGGTTGTAATTTTCAATTAAAATAGTATAATATTTATATAGTTAGTAACGGAGACAATTTTATGACGTTTGAACAACTTGCAGTTGGATTGCAACTTGCAGCTATTGTTGCTATCGTAGTTGGAGCCTGTGTTGGCCCGCTGCTTTATGTAATGTGGCAAAATCATAAGAATAAGTAAGATATCGCCCAGATGGTGGAATTGGTAGACACCCTGGTCTTAGAAGCCAGTGCCATAGTGCGTGAAGGTTCGAGTCCTTTTCTGGGCACCAATTTGAGGATGTAACGTGAAACAGACAACTTTTGAAAATATATACAATAAAGAAAGGTTTGTCTTACGTGGCAAACCTGATAAGAAGATTATTGATGGGGTTGAATTTATCAAACTCATTAAAGAGGGCTCTGTGCGTGAAGTTTTTGTGCGCAGAGATTTTTTACAGAAAGTAAATACTAAGTAAGAGGAAATTATGGCGGTTTTGGCATTAGACATTGGTGGCACCCCCCGACAGTGGGTCAGTCACGATATGGCAATTGTATACCACGCTAAGGGTGCCGTTGCTTGGTCACTTGGAGAAGTTATCGCAAAATATCATGGTGGCATACAAAACAATGGTAATCAAAGTTACATTGAAACACCAAGCATCATTGCTATCAAAGGCCATGGTTTCAATCCTGCGAGGCAAGGTCGTGTCACATTAACTAATAAAACATTGTTTGGTCGTGATCGTCATATCTGTGCCTATTGCGGAAACCATTTTCCCAATGCCGGACAACTTAGTCGGGATCATATCGTGCCTCGCAGCAAGGGCGGAGTCGATGACTGGATGAACGTTGTCAGCGCATGTAAGCGTTGCAACACACATAAAGGTAGTAAGAGTCTAAAAGAAGCAAACCTGGAATTAATTTATGTACCTTATGTACCTAATCACTTTGAGAATTTAATTCTACAAAATCGTAACATTCTTGCTGATCAAATGGAATATTTGCTCACTGGTGTCCCTAAACATAGTAGGGTAGTTCAATGATTGAAACTGCCGAATTAAAATTAGAAGATAATTATGGTGTTTTGCAATTTTCTTTACCTGATTCTTTATTTGAAAATATAAAGAAAAAAGTTAAAGTTCTTCAAGAAACTAAATTGTCCGACAAACAATTATTTTTTAACAATAGTTTAGCCGGACAAATAGAAAATGAACTTAAGTTTCATCCGGATATGGAGTTTAGAACTTTTTTAGAAAATCTTGAAAAGAAGTATACTAAACATTTCAATTATGATAAAGATACTACTATAAAATTAGAAAGTTGTTGGATAAATTTTCAGAAAAAACATGAATATAATCCATACCATAATCATAATGGATCATTAAGTTTTGTTATATGGGTGCAAATTCCCTATTCGCTAGACGATGAAGATAACATGCCTAATACTAAAAATGCAAATACTAAAGAAAATGGTAGATTCTGTATGACTTATAATTCTAACTTTAATGGAATTAAGCGTCTAAAAATAGACCTTGACAAAACATATGAAGGTAAAGGAATAATTTTTCCTGCTAAGGCATTTCATTACGTAAATCCTTTTTATACATCAGATAATTTTAGAATAAGTATATCTGGAAACTTTTACAATGCGCCCACTTAGCACAGCGGTAGTGCAACTGATTTGTAATCAGTAGGTCGGGAGTTCAAATCTCTCAGTGGGCACCATCTTCTACCTATAAATAGTAATGTCAGTTACAATATTATAGGAGAAATATCATGTCTTTAGAATATGTTTTAGTAGCAGTAATATTGGTAGGTTTCGGAACTTTTTTGTATATGAAGAAGAAAAAAGCAGATGCTAACCGTGATTCAAGTAACGGATCCGGCGGACTTCCTAAAGAACCCGGCAATAATAAACGCAAGTAATCTTGTACAATTTTTGTACAGTACAAAACTTATACATTTCGGCCAACTTGTATAAATAGATTTGCACACGGATGTGCGATCTAATATACAGGAGTTCATTATGAAGAAGTTAGCAATTGGTCTATTGGCATTGATTTCAGTTCCAGCATTGGCACAAGATCGTGTCAGCAAGTTTGATATAAACGGTGACAGTAAGGTTGACTTTGCCGAGTTGAATTCAACTTGTGAAGTAAGCAAGAGTTTGTTTGAAAGAGCAGATAAGAATAACGATGGTGTACTAAGCAACTCAGAAATGAGAACTGCAAAAGGTTATCTATTCAACCGTTGTAAGAGTGATGAAAAGAACGCCTGATATTAGGTAGTTTTTACAACCATCCTCCAGAGGGTTGTGGGGCGATAGAAATATCGCCCCTTTTATTTTGTCTACTAAATATTTTCACGTTGGCGAGTAGCTCAGCGGTAGAGCAGGTGACTGTTAATCACCTGGTCGCTGGTTCGATCCCAGCCTCGCCAGCCAACCCAATTATCTTGAATTGTAAATCAATTGTTGTATAATAGATATATGTACTCGGGATGTAGCTCAGTCTGGTAGAGCATTAGCTTTGGGAGCTAAGGGTCCAAGGTTCGAATCCTTGTATCCCGACCAATTAGTATGATCCTATACAAAAATATTTTACCTGAAACAGAATTTGCGTCATTATACGACACACTCTGTGCTTCCCCTAAATGGAGTTATATTGGGTTTTCTGCTGAAAAAAAATATACTTTTTGGAATATGGATTTATCCGATGAAACATTTTTTAGTGAGAAAATGTTTTCAATTATTTGCCAACTCACTAACTTAAATTTTCAATTATTAAGAGTATATGCGAACGGACAAACATATGGATTACCGGGTGATCTACACTATGATTCAAACGATAATGCAGACTATACTTTTTTATTCTATGTTAACAAATCATGGCATGCATCTTGGGGAGGTCAAACTGTATTTTGTTTAGATGAAAATAAGGCTATAAATAAATTGAAATCAATAGAAGATAAAGGTCATACAAAAAATAATACTATAACTAGTTTTTTTCCTATACCTAATTCTGGGATTTTATTTAAATCAAATATAGCGCATGTGGGCTTAGAACCCACAAGACATTGCAAAGAACTAAGGATTACTGTAGCATATAAACTTAAGAAAATAGAAACGCGGGATTAACTCAGTGGTAGAGTAGCGCCTTTACACGGCGAATGTCGGGAGTTCGACCCTCTCATCCCGCACCAATCTATTTGACAATACAATCAATCTCTTTTATAATGCTAAACATGAATTACGCCTCGGTGGTGAAATTGGTAGACACAACAGACTTAAAATCTGTCGGCGATAGCCATGCCGGTTCGATTCCGGCTCGAGGCACCATTTAATTAAAACATAGGTAAAAGCATATAAGGGCCCATAGCTCAATCGGTTAGAGCGTTCCACTCATAATGGAGGGGTTGTTGGTTCAAGTCCATCTGGGCCCACCATTTTTTATTATAATTAGAATTTTTTTTTTAATATATAACTTTATGAAAATTATACCTGCATTGTCCGTACCATTCTATGAATTTCAATGCGATGAAACTTTATTAGACGAAATTTATCTTTTGGTAC
>Ga0222713_10006405_pt1 | contig 11204 bp, 15 predicted proteins | sample C33_649DmetaG_FD_165061 | JGI IMG/M metagenome (GOLD analysis project Ga0222713, IMG submission 165061) | Estuarine water microbial communities from San Francisco Bay, California, United States - C33_649D | ecosystem: Environmental > Aquatic > Marine > Unclassified | place: USA: California... | reverse complement strand
ATTGAGGTTTGTGTGAATCGTTTCGATGATGAAACCAAGCAATCCTTCCTTGAGCTGTATGCCAAGATTGATGCTTCCATCGATGCCCCTGTTGAAACTGAACCCCAAACTACTGAAACTGAAACCTTCTGATGTTTGAAGACCTCCCTCGCCACACTCTCATTCGCATGACGGATGGGAGTGTTTTTTTAATCAAATGCTGCGTGATGGAATATCACAGTGGCAAAGAAATCCCTTGTTACTTGGGTCACCGATACATTACTGAGGTTGACTACTACTCGACAAGGTGCTATACTAACCAAATAGATTCTGTTATCAAGGAAGTCTAACTATGCAATGGAAATACAATGAAGACAAAATCCTCAAAGATATTGAGGACTATGTTGTGAGCACTTATCATGGACACTACTGTGGAGATGAAGATGGTTACGATGATATTCAAACTATTGACCTGATGGCAGCGAAGAAGCTTGCTTCTGGTTTCTGTCAGGCAAACATTCTCAAATATGGGAGTCGATACGGTGATAAAGATGGTCGCAACAAACGAGACCTCCTCAAAGTGATTCACTACGCTATGCTACTGCTAAACTTTGATGGTCACTACACCCGCACTCAAAATGGTCTACAGGAGTTTAAATGAGCACTATTGCACTTTCTAAAACCACAATTGATATTCTGAAAAACTTTTCAACTATCAATACATCTATTGTAATCAAAGAAGGTAATATCCTTCGCACAATTAGCAATGAAGAAAACATCCTCGCTTCTGCTACAGTTGAAGAAACTTTCCCGCAAACTTTTGCTATCTACGACCTTAATCAGTTTCTCTCTGGTCTCTCTTTGTTTGACAGTCCTAGCTTGGTTTTTGACAATGACGACTATCTTGTTATCAAGTCTGGACGCTCTCGCGTTAAATACTACTTCAGCGACCCTGAAATTACTCTCAAGACTGCACCAGATAAAAAAGTCAACTACCCAGGATCTGATGTCACTTTTTCGCTGACAGCAACTGACATCTCTTCTTTGAATAAAGCTTCGAACGTTTACAAACTTCCTGACTTTGTAATTGATACCGAAGATGAAATCATTCTTTCAGTGAAAGACTTGGAGAATGATACCTCTCACGTTTATGATATTACAGTTGGTGGAGAGTTTGATGGCACTCATCACCTTCACCTAAAGGTTGAGAATCTACGATTGATGCAAGGTGATTATTCTGTTGGTGCTTCTAAACATCTGATTACAGAGTGGAAGCATTCTAATCTTGACCTTACTTACTACATTGCGCTTGAGCCTTGATGAAAAACTTTTTATGGGTGGAGGAATATCGTCCTCATACTATTGAAGATTGTATCCTCCCTAATTCGTTAAAGAAAGTATTTACTGGATTTGTTGAGCAAGGAGAGATTGCAAATCTCCTGCTCTCTGGTCCTCCTGGTATTGGTAAAACTACAGTTGCTAAAGCATTGTGCGAGCAACTTGGTCTGAGTTATATTGTTATCAATGGTAGTGATGAAGGTCGCTTCCTTGATACTATTCGTAACAAGGTGAGAAATTTTGCTACCACAAAATCTCTTGTTGGTGGTGGAGCACACAAAGTTGTTATCATCGATGAGGCAGATAATACTACTCATGATGTGCAACTTTCCTTGCGTACATTTGTAGAAGAATATCACACGAATTGTAGGTTTATTTTCACCTGTAATTTTATCAATAAAATTATTGAGCCGCTGCATTCTCGTTGCACTGTAGTTGACTTCAGAATTAAAAAGAGTGATGAGCAAAAACTTCAATCTCAATTCTTCGAGCGTCTCAAAGGCATCCTAGATTCTTCTGGAGTTTCCTATGAAGACAAGGTTATTGTCAAACTTATTCAGCGTTACTACCCAGACTGGAGGCGTCTTCTGAATGAAGCACAGCGTCATTCCGCTGGTGGGTCTCTTGATGCTGCGGTCCTTTGCGATATTGCCGATGTCAATCTTGATGAATTGATTCGTGCAATGAAGAATAAAGAGTTTACTACGGTGCGTAAGTGGGTGGTAAACAATATGGATAGTGACCCTAACACTATTATTCGCAAAATTTATAATACATTGAGTGAGGTGCTTGAAGGTTCTTCTATTCCTGCTGCTGTGTTGGTGCTTGCTAAGTATCAGTATCAGATTGCGTTTGTAGCAGACCAAGAGATTAATCTTCTCGCTTGTCTAACTGAAATTATGGTGGAGTGTAAGTTCAAATGATTGACTGGTCTCGGTTTGATTGGGAAACCTTTGAAGCATATATTGCACATTTCCAAGAAAAAACAGGTAAGACTAATTTTTCTGATGTTGGCACATCTTTGGAAATAGCATTACAACTTGCTTCTGATGGACAACTTGAAAGAATGGAATCAGATACTTATTATGATTTGTTTACGATAGAAGTTCCCTTGATTACTTTGCAGGCAAAGAAATCAAAAACTGATAAATTCATTCTAAAAAATAGTAGGAATGAGAGTAAAACAAAGCTTCAATTTGCTGATTATTATATGGTGTGTAACTATGATACTAGACAACTTTTTCAAATAACAGGACAAGAAGTAGAAAGAGTTATAATGGAAACAGGAACATATAAAAATAAAGATGTTTCCTGTGATATAACAAAATGCGAAAAAAATGTCATATGGTCTGGGAATGTTTGGAAAACTTTAAATGATTCTTCTGATAGTTGGTTTCAACGAAAGCATGATGCCTTCTATGATTTATGGTATAATTGTAAGAACAATGTCAAACAGCAATCTCCTCTAGGAGTTTTTATATAATGAAATCTTTGAAAACCCCTCTTCGTTATCCTGGTGGTAAATCTCGCGCCACCAAATATCTTCTACCTAAGTTTCCTGGAGACATCACAGAATACCGCGAGCCTTTTCTAGGTGGTGGTAGCGTCGCTATTGCATTCAGCAAGGAATACCCAGATGTTCCTGTGTGGGTGAATGACCTCTATAATCCTCTGTTTACTTTTTGGTCTATTCTGCGTGATGAAGTAGATGCTCTGTATGAGATTGTTAAGAGTGCCAAAGAAGATCTTGGTCCTGTGCCATCTAAAAAAGCAGACAAGAAAGAACTTCAGGAATACTATGATAAAGGTAGGGTGCTTTTCAATCAAGTGAAAGAGGAAATCAATCATCCAGAATCAGAAGATTTATATCGTGCCGCTGCTTTCTACATTATCAACAAGTGTAGTTTCTCTGGTTTAACTGAATCATCTGCGTTTTCTCCCCAAGCAAGCATTAGTAACTTCTCAATGAATAATATCGAGAAACTTCCTAGGTATTCTGAGATGATTCAAAACTGGAAGATTACTAATCTTCCTTACTGGGAGATGATGCAAACTCCTGCTCCCGTTGGCACCTTCTGGTTTCTAGATCCACCATATGATATTAAAGATAATCTCTACGGTAAGAAAGGAGAGTTACATAAAGGATTCAACCATCAAGAGTTTCATGCTTACATGACTCAGGGTAATGTCAAAGATGATTGGATGATTACTTACAACACTAATCCTACTCTCATGGAATGGTATCAAGACTATTATCAAACTAAATGGGATTTGACTTATACGATGCGTTCTGTAGGTGACTACATGAATGAGCAGAAAGACCGAGCAGAACTTTTGATTACTAACTATGACTTCTCCCAGCCTCAGTGATTATCTAAACTCAATCAATCAGAATAAAAAGAATATCATTGTGGATGATGATACCGAAAAAGCGTATCCACCTTTCATCATCAATAAATGTTTATCAGGATTTCTAGATACAGTTTTGTATGCGAATGAAATGAATCTCTATCCACACTTGGATAAGAAGATGCAATATGACTTTTTTATAAATAGTATCAGCCCAAGGAAACGTTTTAGTCCATGGGAAAAGAAATCTTCAATAGATTATCTTGATGCAGTCAAAGAATATTATGGGTATAACACCGATAAAGCTTTGCAAGCGTTGAGAATTTTAAATAAACAACAACTTGAAGAGATTAAACGCTTAGTAAATAAAGGTGGAAAACGATGACGACTGATGTAGAAGTAAAGTGGAATCAAGCTGATATGGTTGAGGTGACTCTCAATGAACCTGATGATTTTCTCAAGGTTCGTGAGACGCTTACTCGCATTGGCGTTGCATCCAGAAAAGAAAAGATTATCTATCAATCTTGCCATATTCTTCATAAACAAGGTAAGTATTATATCGTGCATTTTAAAGAGTTGTTTGCTCTTGATGGAAAGAAAACAAATCTTTCGCTCAATGATGTGCAACGTAGGAATAGAATCATTCAACTCCTTTCTGATTGGGGGTTGATTACAGTAGCAAAACCAGAAGCAATTGCTGATGTGGCACCACTCAATCAAATTAAAGTCCTTGCTTTCAAAGAGAAAGATGAATGGACGCTGGAAAGTAAATACAACATCGGCCGTAAGAAGACCGAAGTAACCGAATAATTTTGTAGGGGAGTCCACACTCCCCTTTTTAATGCTTTCTGATATATAATATTAAGAGATGCCTACGGGGTCTCGAAATAAAACTCGCTTATTTAAGGAGAAAACAATGACTACTAAATACACCTGGGATATCTATTCCCCATTTTCAGTAGGTCTAGATGATGTGTTTGATCGTCTAGAGGCAATGTCTGGGCACAACACCAGTTATCCACCCTACAATCTAATCAAACATGATGCTAGTAACTACGAAATTGAAATCGCTCTGGCTGGATTTAAAGCAAATGAGATTGAGGTCTCTACAGAACAAAACATTCTCAGAGTTGCCTCAAGACTTGAGAAACGAGATACTGAAAGAACTTACCTACACAAAGGTCTCTCCAAACGTTCCTTCAATAACTCCTGGCAACTAGCAGATGATGTGAGAATAACTTCTGTGGATTTTGTAGATGGTCTATTGACAATTGCTTTGGAAAAAGTTATTCCTGAGCATCAAAAGAAAACAACTTATACTATTAGAGCAGGTAAACAACAACTGTTGACTGAATGATAAATAGATGAGGGGAAACCCAAATATCGTCGGCAATCGGGGCACGGCTGGCAAATATCAGCCATTGCCCCCTTTTCATTTTTGTGCTATAATTATTTTAAATTGGAGGATAGTATGGTCCCTAAGGTTTTAGTGATGAAGACTGGCGAGCGAGTTATCGCTGGTGCTTCAGAAATGACAGATAACAATACTGGTAAAGGAATTTGTTTAGTGATGAAGTGTCCTTATATTCTGACACTCAATCCTAAACAAGATAACGAGAACGAGTATTCAGTTAATTTTAGTAAGTGGAATCCTTTCACTCCAGACAATACATTCAACGTTCCTTACGATGCAGTAATTTCTGTAAGCGATGTAGAGCAAGGAATCTTGGATGTTTATATGGAAAGATTTGGACAAGAATTATATTACGAGGAAAATGATGCAGAATCTGAAGTTGATCTTACTGAAGACGAATGAATCTTTGGTTGCACAAGTAGAAGAATTAGAAGTTGAATATGGTTTTCCTAATTGTAAATTAGTTGAACCATATCAAGTAGGCACAGATTATATCTATGAAGATGATTCTCGATGGGATCCAGAAAAACCAATGGATGACTACATTGCAAAACCTTGCCAGAAAAGGGTTGTGCTTGAGCGGTGGCCGTGGTATACTGACCAGAGAGAAGTCATTTTCCACTCTGATAATATCTTGACTATTCTTGCGCCCAACGCAGAATTAGTTAAAGCATATATCGATGTTGTGCCCACTGTGATAGAAGAAAAGTCTGATGAAGTTTTACAAGAACGTTGAGCAAGTTGGTAATAAAATTCTCGTCCGTGCCCACGAAAATGGCACGGACGTAATGTATAGGGAGGACTTTAAACCCTCCCTTTTTGTGTCTTCAAACAAACAATCAGATTATAAAACACTTGATGGTCGTAATCTTCGTCGTGTCATGCCTGGCACGATTGCAGATTGCAGGCAATTTGTGCAACAATATGCTGACGTAGAAGAGTTTGAAATTCACGGAAATACTAGATACTTATATCAATACATTAACGAAAAGTATCCAGGAGATGAAATCAAATTCGATAGCTCGCTCATTCGTGTCTTCACGCTTGATATTGAGACAGCAGCAGAAAATGGGTTTCCTAACATTCAATCCGCTGACCAGGAGATTCTTCTCATTTCTCTCCGTGATTCTTTTACAAATAGGATCACTGTCTGGGGAAGCAAAAGTTACCAGACTGAAGATAGACAGGTTGATTACATCCATTGCGACAATGAAACGAAACTCTTATCGTGCTTCCTTGGATGGTGGCAGGAAAATTACCCCGACGTAATCACTGGGTGGAATGTCCAACTATTCGATATTCCATACATCTGTCGCCGCATTGATAGAATCCTTGGAGAGAAGCAAACGAAACTTCTCTCACCTTGGAAGTTAATTTCTGACCGAGAGATTTACATTAAGGGTCGTAAAGAGATTGCTTATGATATTCCTGGCATCTCTTGTCTGGATTATCTTGAGCTGTATAAGAAGTTTACTTATACAAATCAAGAATCATATCGTCTCGATCATATTGCTTTTGTGGAGTTGGAGCAAACGAAACTTGACCACTCTGAGTTTGATACTTTCAAGGAATTCTATACAAAAGATTGGAATAAGTTTGTTGAGTATAACATTCATGACGTGCGCCTTGTCGATAGAATTGATGACAAGATGAAGTTGCTTGAGTTAGCATTCACTATGGCATATGACGCTAAGGTAAACTATGAGGATGTATATTCTCAGGTGCGTATGTGGGATAACATTATCTTCATCTATCTCGACAAGATGAAGATTGCTATTCCTCCTAAGCATCAGTCACATAAGGATGCTCAGTATGCTGGCGCATACGTTAAGGAGCCTGTGCCTGGTATGTATGACTGGGTTGTGTCGTTTGACCTTAACTCCCTGTATCCACACCTCATCATGCAATACAACCTGTCCCCAGAGACCCTCCTGCCCCGCCGTAGCAGCGTCAACGTGGACATGCTGCTCGCTAAGGAGCATGACACCTCAGACCTCGTAGGGGAGACCCTGTGCGCCAATGGGACGCACTACACCACCAAGTTTCAGGGATTCCTTCCGAAGCTAATGGAGAAGATATACGAAGACCGCACCATCTACAAAAAGAAGATGCTTGCTGCCAAGCAGCAGTATGAGAAGACTCCAACGATTGAGTTGAAGAAAGAAATCTCTCGCTGTAACAACATTCAGATGGCACGTAAGATTCAACTTAACTCTGCTTATGGTGCCATTGGTAATGAGCACTTTCGTTATTACAAACTTGAGATTGCTGAGGCGATTACTCTATCAGGACAACTTTCTATTCGCTGGATTGGTGATAGAATGAATGCTTATCTCAATAAAATTTTAAAGACAGAAGGAGAAGATTATGTTATTGCTTCAGATACTGATTCTATGTATCTTAATCTGGGCCCTTTGGTTGAGCGTATATACAAAGGCAGAGAGAAAACTCCTGAGAGCATTGTCACATTCCTTGATAAGGTCTGTAGCATGGAACTTGAAAAGTATATTGAAAGTTCTTACCAAGAATTGGCTGACTACCTCAACGCTTACGCCCAGAAAATGACGATGAAGCGTGAGAATATTGCTGAGCGTGGTTTCTGGACTGCAAAGAAGCGATATGTGCTCAACGTATGGGATAGTGAGGGTGTGCGTTATAACAAAGCAAAGATGAAAATCTGTGGCATGGAGACTGCTCGCTCATCTACTCCTTCTTACTTTAGAGACAAGTTGATACAAGCATACACAATCATCATCACCAAAACAAATGAGGAGTTGATTGAGTTTATTGACAACATCAAAGATGACACCAAAAAGCAAAATTATATGAATATTGCTTTCCCTCGTGGATGCAATGGGTTGTCAAAATACAAAAACAATGCTAGGATATACGAGAAGGGATGTCCTATACAAGTGCGAGGAGCACTATTGTATAACTATTACATCAGAAAAAATAAGTTAGAGCATAAGTATCCTATCATTCAAGAGGGTGAAAAGATTAAATTTATGTATCTAAAGACCCCCAATCCAATACAAGAGAATGTAATTTCATTCTTTCAACAACTACCTAAGGAATTTAACCTAGAAAAATATGTTGATTATACAATGCAATTTGAAAAGAGTTTCCTAGAGCCTCTTAAGAATGTGTTAGAATGTATTGGATGGCACCACGAAAGACGTGGCAATTTAATGAGTTTCTTTAGTTGAGGTATTATGAGTTTCTTACAATCTGTTATCAAGGAGTTAGATAATGAATTCGCAAGTGTTGTTGAAGATGGAGTCAGTGCTGGTGACTGCGAATCGTTTGTGGATACTGGTAGCTACATTCTTAATGCTCTCATTTCTGGGAGCATCTATGGTGGACTCCCAGCGAATAAAATCACCGCGCTTGCTGGGGAAAGTAGCACTGGCAAGACATTTTTCGCTCTCTCCATCTGTAAAAACTTTCTCTTCAGCAATCCAGACGCTCAAGTAATTTACTTTGAAACTGAGTCTGCTATCTCTAAAGATATGATGACTTCGCGTGGCATCGATGCTAAGCGTGTTGGTCTTGTGCCTGTTACTACGGTGCAAGAATTTCGCACTCAGTCTATTAAAGTGGTAGACGAGTATATGAAACTTAAGAAAGAAGACCGTCCACCACTTCTGTTTGTCTTAGACTCTTTGGGTATGCTATCTACTTCTAAAGAAGTTCAGGATGCAACTGATGGTAAAGAAACCCGAGACATGACCCGTGCTCAAGTTATCAAATCTATCTTTCGTATTCTGTCACTCAAACTTGGACAAGCTGGTATTCCACTTATTGTTACCAATCATACATATGAAGTAGTTGGTGCTTATGTGCCAACTAAAGAGATGGGTGGTGGTAGTGGTTTGAAGTATTCTGCTAGCAGTATTTTATTCCTTTCTAAAAAGAAAGAAAAGGATGGCACTGAAGTTGTTGGCAACATTATTAAAGTGAAGGCACAAAAGTCGCGCTTCACTAAAGAAAACTCAGGTATTGAAACGAGGCTTTTCTATGACGCACGGGGACTTGATAAGTATTATGGATTACTGGAGTTGGGTGAGAAATACGGAGTATTCCAACGCAAGGGCAATAGGGTTGTTGTTGGGGAATCTTCCGTTTATCCTTCTGTTATTCTTGCCGATCCTGAGAAGTATTTCACGCCCGAAATAATGCAAGCACTTGATGAGTGTGCTAAGAAAGAATTTCTATATGGAGTAGCAGATGAGTGAAAGAATCGAAACAACAATCCTACGCAACCTTCTCTGTAACGAGCAGTTTTACAGGAAGGTTGTTCCTTTTGTAAAACCAGATTACTTCAATGAGATTCATGAAAAAGTAATCTATGAAGAGGTTTGGAATTTTGCTAGCAATTATGAGTTGCTTCCTACTAAGGAAGTATTGACTATTAACGTAGAAGCAAGAAAAGATTTAAATGAGGAAGTATATCAAAACGCAATTAAAACAATTCAAGGTCTCAGTGATGAGTCGGTTGAATATAATTGGCTTCTTGATACCACCGAGAAGTGGTGTAAGGACAGAGCAATCTACCTCGCTCTCATGGAGTCAATCAAAATCGCGGATGACAGTAATAAGAAAGTATCAAAGGATGCGATCCCAGCAATCCTTCAAGAGGCCCTGGCAGTATCGTTTGATGAGCATGTAGGTCATGATTATGTAAATAATGTAGAAGAAAGATACGACTTCTATCATTTGAAAGAAGATAAGATTGCTTTTGACCTAGATAAATTTAATGCAATTACAAAAGGTGGACTTCCTAACAAGACATTGAATGTTGCTCTTGCTGGCACTGGTGTTGGTAAATCTCTATTCATGTGTCACTGTGCTGCTAATTGTTTGCAGCAGGGTAAGAATGTTTTATACATCACAATGGAGATGGCGGAAGAAAAGATTGCTGAAAGAATTGACGCTAATCTTTTGAATGTAAATATTAAAGACATTGGCACTTTGCCCGAAAGTATTTTTACTTCTCGTATTCAAGAGATTGGTAGAAAAACTCAGGGCCGCCTTATCATTAAGGAATACCCCACAGCATCAGCACATGTTGGACATTTCAAATCTCTGCTTAATGAGCTTCAACTGAAGAAGACCTTTAAACCAGATATCATTTTTATTGATTATCTAAACATCTGTGCCTCTGCTCGATACAAAGGTGCCATCGTAAACTCGTATACCTATGTCAAGGCAATCGCAGAAGAACTTAGAGGACTTGCAGTTGAGCACAATGTTCCGCTGGTATCTGCTACCCAAACTACTAGGTCTGGGTTTGGCAATAGTGATGTCGATCTCACTGATACTAGTGAATCCTTTGGTCTCCCAGCTACTGCTGATTTCATGTTTGCTCTCATCTCTACAGAGGATTTGGAAAAAGATGGTCATATTCTTGTCAAGCAATTGAAGAATCGCTATAACGATCCTACCTTCAATAAGAGATTCTTAATCGGAGTTGACAGAGCGAAGATGAAACTGTATAATGTAGAGGTAGCAGATTCTTCTATGGTCGTCATTGATGAAGAAGAATACGAATACGAAGAACCAAAATCACAAAACAAATTTAGCAAGTTTACCGAATTTATTGTATGACACGACAGATTGATTTTCATAAGTATGAGCACTTTGTAGATGCTGTGACTTCAAAAGCATCCAAAGATTTCGTCAACTTCGCAGAGCGTATTGGTGAGCTTGACCGTGAAGGTGCAAACATCGAGCGTCTGCTGACTGCTGGTGTTGGTATCAACGCTGAAGGTGGCGAGTTTTTGGAGATTATTAAGAAGATGATTTTCCAAGGCAAACCCTGGAATGAAGATAACAAGGATCACCTGCTCACTGAACTTGGAGATCTTATGTGGTATGTTATGCAAGCATGTATTGCACTGGAAACTCCCATTGATCAAGTGATTGCAAAGAATGTAGAGAAACTTGAAAAGCGTTATCCTGGTGGTGCTTTTGATGTATTTTACTCTGAAAATCGTTCAGAAGACGATAGATAATAGTAAACAATAGATAAAGATGGTAGCTGAAACAGATCTATTTGAAGCAGCATCTATTGTTGCTTTTTATCATGCTGTAGAAAAGGGAGCAGACCTAACTGCAAACCAAG
>Ga0222713_10006404_pt1 | contig 11205 bp, 11 predicted proteins | sample C33_649DmetaG_FD_165061 | JGI IMG/M metagenome (GOLD analysis project Ga0222713, IMG submission 165061) | Estuarine water microbial communities from San Francisco Bay, California, United States - C33_649D | ecosystem: Environmental > Aquatic > Marine > Unclassified | place: USA: California... | reverse complement strand
GTTGCATCGTTTTTTAACGTACCTTTCGCGTGTAGTGGGCAATCCTTCGACGCTGAGTAAGCATATGATTCTAGGAAAAGTTATAGGAACCGTTTGGGCAACTCGTAAAGACGATCAATTACGTGGGCTAAAATTGCAAATGGTCCGCGAATTAGATTCTGACGGATCTGAAAAAAGCAAAGTCATAGTTGCTGTTGATAGCGTGGGAGCAGGGGTCGGAGAGCACGTTTTATTCGTCCAAGGTTCTAGCGCTCGTCAAACCGAGGTGACCAAAAACAAGCCCATTGATGCCGTTATTATCGCCATAGTCGATAAAATGGACATCGAATCGTCGGGCCAATGAACATAGGATTGGTCATAGGAAATGTTTGGGCAACCCGAAAAACGGAATCCTTGGTGGGCAAACGCATGTTGTTCATCCAACCCATGTCGTTTTCCGGCAAATCTGTTGGGGGTAAAATCATCGCGCTCGACACCGTGGACTCTGGAGTGGGCGATACCGTGATTTACGTTACTTCCACCGAGGCCACCATCCCTTTTAAACCCCAATTGATACCGACGGATGCTACCATCGTTGGAATAGTGGATCGAGTGGATCACAAGGATGGTTCCTGGAAGCCAGCGGCTCACTAAACCGCTATCCTACCGTTTTTCCGAGTAAGGGTACGAATCGGAAAGCATCTAATTCGATCGATTCAAATTGGTCATTCTCAACACGCATTACCAATCGCATGGTTTGCTCGTGGCGCGGCCCAACCGGAATAATCATGCGGCCGCCACTTTTTGTCCCTTCAGGCTTTTTGAGCTGATTTAACAACGTTTCGGGTAGGTCCAGCGCACCAGCTGTTACAATAATGCCGTCGAATGGAGCAAAGGCCGCCCAGCCCTCCATGCCATCCCCAAAACGTGTTTTGACGTGGTAACCGAGGCTTTTAAGCAATGGCGAAGTGCGGTCAAAAAGACCTTTCATTCGTTCAACGGTGAACACTTTAGCGCCCATTTCGCTCAGAACAGCGGCTTGATAGCCACTTCCAGTTCCTATTTCCAGTATGCGCTCACCGCGCTCCGGTGCCAACGTTTGGCTCTGAAAGGCGACGGTATAGGGTTGGGAAATCGTTTGTTTTAGGCCTATCGGAAGCGCTTCATCGTTGTACGCTCGACCTAAAAAGGCCTGTTCAACAAATCGATGCCGCGGCACCTGACCAATCGCAGCCAAAACGCGCTCATCCGAAATTCCTTTCTCCCGGAGCTCATCCACCAACCTGCTACGCCGCTTCTCAAACTTCCAATCTTCATTCATAACAGACTCAAAACGGTGTTTTTAGGCTCCTGATGGAGGTATATCGCTAGCTTCGGCCGAGAGGCTTGGGGCCAACGCTTCCATAATGTACTCGTCTAATAAGCTAATGCTTATTCCTGTTTTTAATTCACCGTTACTGGCGATGCTCACTTTGCCCGTTTCTTCCGAAACCACGATCACAAACGCATCGGTCAATTCGGATAAACCCACTGCGGCCCGGTGACGCAGTCCGAGCTTGCTACTTAGCTTCATATTGGTTGAAACCGGTATAATGCATCGAGCGGCCTCGATCCGTGCGTCCCTAACAATCACAGCGCCGTCATGCAAGGGGTTTTTAGAGTAAAAGATGGAAAGCAGCAGGTCTTTGCTGATTTGGGCATGCAATTGGGCACCTGTCTCAATGTAGCTCCTCAGTCCCGTCGAGCGCTCAAACGCAATCAAAGCGCCTACATTTTTGCGGCTCATATCACCGACTGCCGCGACAATTTCTTCAATACGTTCCTGCTGTGCAGAGGACCGCATGAAGCGTCGAACCAATGGGTTTAAGCCTAAAAGGAGCAAGAGTCGTCTGATTTCGGGCTGAAATAGAATGATAACAGCCAAGGCAAATACTTCGGATATAGAACCGAATAAGGCCTTCAAAATGGTCATGTCGGCTGCCGTAACAAGCAACTGGACAATGTAGAGTGCAATAATTCCCGCGAAAATCTGGACCGCGATGGTCCCACGCATGAGTTGATACAGTTTGTACAGGACGTACGCGACCAATCCGATCTCAACGAGATCAACAACTCGAATTGGTATGACCCATTCAAATAATGTCACGAATCCGTTTTGGGTTCAGCGTGGGAAGGCGGTATCGCATGATACGACAAAGGACTTTCCGACAAACTAGCTGTCGTGTGAAAGCTTAACAGGAAATCGGAAGTTTCTCGGACGTCGTGCGTTCGAACGATGCTGGCACCATTTAAAATTCCAACCGCGGTAACTCCCAAGCTTCCCGATAAACGGCTATTTGGATCGGGAATTACCCCTCCGCGAGCCATTAATTGACCTATTGTGCTTTTCCTTGATACACCAATTAAGACAGGCCAACCTAGTGCAGTCAATAGATTTAGGGAAGAGATCAATTGCAAATTGCCCTGCGTTGTTTTTCCGAAACCAAATCCTGGATCCAAAACGAGTTGCGTACACCCTAGCTTCAGGGCCAATGTTGATGCGAGAGTTAGCTCAGAGACCACTTTGGAAACGGGATTGGCAGCCTCTACTTGGTGGGGCATGGCGCCCGGCAAGCCTTCTGAATGCATCAGAAAAAGTGGCGCTTTTGCGGCGGCACAAACGGACGCAATGTCAGGGTCGAAACGCAATGCCGTAATGTCGTTAATGCTATGGGCCCCAATAGCTAGCGCTTGTTGTGCCACATCGCTTCGAAAGGTATCAACCGAAATCCAGCAATCGGGCATTTCTATTGCTATACGTTCAATTACAGGAAGAATGCGATCCATTTCTTCTTGTGCGCTAACCAATGGCGCTCCCTCTCCATAAGCAGCTCCGCGCGGACGGGAGGATGCCCCGCCGACATCAATTAGTTTGGCCCCTTCTTCAACCATTTGCTCCGCTCGATGCACGGCCGAATCGGTATTGGCATACTTTCCGCCATCTGAAAACGAATCAGGCGTGACATTCAAGATTCCCATCACATGGGCCGCCCCAGGAATAGGGTGCCTGCAATCAATGGATAGCCCTTTGCTATTCAATACCAAATGATTTGTAGAACCGTGGACCTTCATCAACCAACCATGATTAAAAAAGCATTCTAGTAGATTAAGCGATTAGCGCTCGTGAAAGATAGCCATCAAAAACCGGATCCATGCGATGTGCGAAGCGTTTCTGATCCGTATTGCAGGAGCCGGATAGGCCTCGAGGAAGATAGATTAAAGGTTTTAATTCAAGTTAAAGGATTTGTCTGAATGGTTTCTGAGGAAGAGAATAGCAAATCGGCTCATTGGTCTTCATATCTGAGTCACCTCAAGGTGGTGGAGTCGTTTAAGCAGCATCCCATTGAAACACAACATAGGGTGCTTAGGGATATTTTGACTGCGGCCGCTTCAACAGAATGGGGTCGGCGGTATCATTTCGGGGAGATCGCGGCATCGAGCAATGTATCTGATGTCTATCGCGAGAGGATGCCGATTCATTCCTACGAGGCATTTCGTTCGGATATCGAGCGTATTCGCAAAGGGGAGGCCAATATTACGTGGCCCGGCGTTTTTAACCATTTTGCTGTTTCGTCCGGGACGGCTTCGGCAGGAAAGATTATTCCCCTTTCCGAGGAAATGCTCAACATAAATAAGCGATTTACGCTTACGGTCGCGCTATCGTATTACCAATCCAAGGCCGATGCTTCTTTTTTCTTCGGCAAGCTTCTTTCTATTCCCGGAAGAATTGAGCCCGATACGGTTCGGCCGAGCTCCATGATTGGCGAAGTCAGTGGGCTTCAATTTCTATTTGCACCTTGGGCGATCAAGAAGTTTTATCAAGCGGTACCAGAGCACATTCTGTTTCTGCCGAATTGGGAGAAGAAGCTAGACGCCATCGTACAGCACACGCTCAATTTGGATATTCGGGCCATCGCGATGGTCCCTTCGTGGGGTATCGTGCTCTTTAGAAAATTGATCGAGGCGTATAATCAGCAAAAAGGCACGCGTGTTCAGACTATTGCCGAAATATGGCCCAATTTAAGCGTGTTTTTTTCGGGCGGCGTTGCCCTTTCTTCCTATCGATCGCTGTTGGAGCAGCAAGTAGGAAAGCCGTTGGACTTTGTTGAGAATTACGGTGCATCCGAAGGGTACATATCGTTTCAAGACGATCCTGGAAAAGACGACATGATCGTGCACTTGGATTCGGGAGTGTACTTTGAATTTGAGCCCGTCGATGGATCAGGCCCGCGCATTTCCATTGCCGAGGTGGAGACGAATATTCGATACCGCATTTTTGTATCGACATGCAGTGGTCTTTGGGGGTACGAAGTGGGCGACGTGGTGAAATTTACTTCGGTTTCGCCCCATCGCATGGTTGTGGCTGGTAGAACCAGCGAGATGTTGGATAAATATGGCGAGGCGGTTTATGGGGACGAAGCGCGGGCTGCACTCCGACTCGCCTGTCAAAAAACCGGTGCAAAAATAGCCAATTTCCATATTTCGCCGCTTCCCGTCACTTCCGACACCTTACCAGGCCATGAGTGGCTGATTGAATTTGAAACCATGCCTAGCGACATGAATCAGTTTGGATCGACCATCGATAGCCATCTTCAAGAAATTAACCGGCACTACGTGATTCGTAGAGAGGCTGGCGCCTTTTTACCACCAAAAATTTCGGCGCTGGCGGAAGGCACCTTTTTTAGTTGGCTAAAGCAAACCAAAAAAACGGTGAGCGCGCAGACTAAAATCCCAAGAATGAGCGAAGAAAGGGAAATTGCAGATACCCTTTTGAGAATTTCGGGAAACAATACGTAACCAATGAATATAAAGGCTTTGAAGGCTGGGCATAGGGAACAACCACTAACATTTCCGCGTGCATAAAGGCCGTTCATTCGGGTGGTTTCACTTGTTTCCCGTTAACAAGCGAATCCCACAGAATTAAAAGCATACGCTTTTTGAATCACAGCTACCACGAACACAGATAGAGGAAGGGGAGTATGTACGTCCCACGCCAGCAACGCATGCTGGACCAATACCTGCAGGAAATTGGACAAATCCAATTGTTGACTCCGCAGGAAGAGGTCACACTCGCACAAGCCATTAAGCAAGGCGATCAAAATGCACTGCACCGTTTGACCAGAGCGAATCTTCGCTTCGTGGTTTCTGTAGCCAAAAAATATCAAGGACAGGGGCTTACCTTAGCCGACTTGATCAATGAAGGCAACTACGGTTTGATTAAAGCGGCACAACGTTTTGATGAAACTCGTGGGTTTAAGTTTATCTCCTACGCCGTTTGGTGGATTCGTCAGGCCATTTTGCAGGCATTGGCCGAGCAAAGCCGTGTGGTGAGACTTCCGCTGAACCGAATTGGTACGATTTCTAAAATTCGGAAAGCCAGCGCTCGTTTGGCCCAGACCCACGAACGCCAGCCAAACATTGAAGAACTGGCGCTTGAGCTTGAAGTGGACGTAGAAAAAGTTGGCGAAGCCATGCAGCACACTGGACGTCACTTGTCCATGGATGCTCCGTTTAACGAAGACGACGACAACAGTTTGTTGGACGTTCTTCCAGACGATGACGACGCGAAACCAGACGATGCGTTGATGGATGAATCGCTCAAAATTGATATTGAGCGCGCATTGAATTTGCTTCATCCTCGCGAAGCTGAAATCACACGGTTGTACTTCGGCATCGGACGTGAGCACCCATTAACCCTGGAAGAAATTGGCCAGCGGTTTGGACTTACGCGCGAAAGAGTTCGTCAGATTAAAGAAAAAGCCCTTCGCAAACTTCGTCAGAAGCACCGTAGAGAAGAGCTTCAAATGCACATCGGCTAAGATTTAGCCTTTTTCGCTTTCTTTTTATTTCGTTTTCGTTTATTCAACGTCAACACGACAATTGCGCCCGCGAGGGTTAAAAGCGAATAGCTCCACACTTTGGTGGAGAAGCTAGAGGCTTCAAGCGAAGCATTTCTGAGCTCGATTAGTACGTGTTGATCTTCAGAATGGATTTCTTCAGGATCATCTAACGCTATTTGTTTGTCCTCAACATCTGCCGTTAAAGTATGAAGGGTGTGACCTACGTGCGTAGAGTACACCTCCATAAATTTGAACGGCTTTACGAGCAGGACTAAAACAAACGCAAGAGCGGCGAGCGCTGCGAGTCACTTTTTCATCTGTTCTGGGTTCCGATGATTGCCCGGTTTTCTAGTGGGCTTGTGTATCAGTACGGAAAAAAGAACTGCATTGTCAAGACGGGGTGAAGATGCGTAAGCGCAACTATTTGGCAAGAATCCCAAACATTATTACTATTGCAATCGTTTGGGGATAAACCTTTCCGTAGGAAACCATGTCTTGGATCAAAAACACCCTCGTCGATATCGCGATAACCGCGGTTATTGCTGTGTATGCATTCACGCTTCCTATTTGGGGTTGGTGGATTATTGCGATTTACACGCCCCTTATGGTTCTGTTAAAGGTTTTTGCGCTCTCTGGGGCTGCTAATGCCGTTCAGCGAAAAGCGAGTGATGTACCCGGTTGGTTTTATCATGCACTGTACGCTGCCAACGTTGCCCTTTTGCTGTACGCTTCCTTCTTGGAGGCAGCAATAGGATGGGCGGTAATATGGATTCTGTCGACTATGGCTGAAGCTAAGAGCAGGCCCCAAAAAAGAAAATAAATAGGGCGCCAGACGCGATTTGATTACCAATTATTATACACTTCGCGCACTGGTCTCGGAATGGAAACCAAGGCTGGCTCATGCGACCATTGTAGACTGCTATTCGCAACACAAAGGCAGTCTCAAAATGGTGTTCGAGGACGCCTCGTCTGAATATTGGACTCTGAATATTGGCCTCCAAGCACCGAACAGGCACATATTTATGTATGTGGGTTCTAACAGGTCCCGAAAAAATGTCGTCAATGTTTTCGAAAGTTGTGTCGGAAAGCGGGTTGAAGATATTGATTTAGCGTACCGAGATCGACTTATTACCGTACAGATTGAAGGTGGGCGACGGTTGTATGTTGCTGTGTATGGATCCAGAGCGAATGTATTTTTGGAAGAAAATGGCCTTGGAGGCTCTACTCAAATTGGGGAGTCCGCGCGCGCACTAATAGTGGCTTTTCTGTCGACTAAAAATGCTGTATTGCCTGTCCCGAGGCCGTCACCTGCTCCTCCCGGTGAAGCCCTTATTGAACAAGCGCTCACAAAGGGGGGCTCCATTGCCAAACTGCTTCCTTTGTATCCGCCAGAAATCGTCGCAGAAATTTGGCACAAATCGGCTGGACAAGAAGATCCCTATTTAGCAGCCCAGGCCATTGCTGAAATTGAAAGCGCGCTGGAGAATCCCGAGCCACTGTTGTATTGGGATGAAAATAACATGCCCTTGTTTTCAACGATTCGCCTAGCGCATATAGCCCAAGAACCGGAAAAAATGGAGTCGTTCGACGCCGCCGTGCGCGTATGCGCACGGCGGCGGCTCGCTATTTCGCGCTTTTCCGGCCTATACGAACCGTTGCTGCGCTCCATACGCGTGCGACACGACCAAGCCGACAAAAGCTTGGAACGGGTGAAAAGCGCACTCGCCCAGCCAGAGCGAGCTGAAATCCACGAAAAAATGGGTCATCTCATCATGGCTCAAATGGGGTCCTACACCCCGGGAAGTGCTGAAATGGAAGCGCTCGACTGGCTGGGCGACGGCAAGCCATTGAAAATCAAAATGGATGCCAGGCTAACGGCCGTTGAAAACGCGACCATCTACTATGAAAAGGCCAAATCAGCCCGTGTTGCCCGAAAAATAGCCAGCGATCGGGTTACCCAATTGGAACGCTCAGTATCCGAACTCCGAAACATGGTGCTGGAAGTTGAAAACCTCCAAACCGAGCAAGAAGTCCAACAATTTAAGGAGCGGCACGCCAATTGGTTAGCCGCATTGGATAGAACCTCGACCGATGGGGACTCTATTCCTTATCGAAGATTTCAGTTGCAGCAGGGATACGAAGTCTGGGTGGGTCGAAATGCCAAACAAAATGACCAGCTCACACTAAAAGACGCTCGGAAATTTGATATCTGGTTGCATGCCCGGGGTGTTCCGGGCTCGCACACCGTCCTGCGCTTAAAAAATCGAGACGACAAACCTCCCGCGTTTATCATCGAACAGGCCGCTTCGATCGCGGCATGGTTTAGCAAATCGAAAACAAGCGGTTTAGCTCCGGTGATCTACGTGGAGCGCAAATACGTCCGAAAACCTAAAAAAGCACTACCTGGATCGGTCATGTTGGAGCGTGAAAAGGTTGTATTGGTTGAGCCGAAGTTGCCACCAGCCGTTCAATCCTGATTCTTCCCTGAAAAAATATCCGGATTCGGTTCGCCCGAAACTTCAAGCATCCCTAAAGCACCTTTGTCTGTTGCCCTAAAAATGGCATGGTCCACCAGCAAGTAGGTCCCCGGTACTTCAACTTTTAACTCGACCATAGCCGCGCCACCGGCTGGTATTAGGGTAGTTTGAATAGAATGATGGGTTGGAAATGGGCCCCCTTCGCCGTAAACGGTGTCAAACATTTCCCCAATAATGTGGAATGATGAAATCAAATTTGGCCCTGCATTGCCTATGTAGAACCGAATCGTTTCTCCAACGCGAGCCTGTAGGGCATTATTTCCCGATAATGACCCCACAGATCCGTTAAACACCACATAATCCGGCTCCTCGGCAAGCGCTTTGGTCATACTAAACGGTTGGTACCCTTTTTGGCCGGTTGGTCCCATGGTGTAAAATTCGCCTTGAACCACATAATATTCGCGATCCACCCGGGGTAGGCCGCTTTTGGGTTCAACCAATACCAACCCATACATTCCATTTGCAATGTGCATGCCTACGGGCGCCGTTGCGCAATGATAGATGTAGAGACCAGGGTGAAGCGCGGTGAACGAGAATTCAGATGTCGCGCCAACGGGGGTTTTCGTCGCCATTCCACCCCCATGTGGCCCTGTTACAGCGTGAAAATCAATATTGTGCTCAAAATAATTGGCAGAGTGGTTCATCAGTTCAAACGCGACTCGGTCCCCTTCTTTGATTCGGATAAACGGACCGGGTACTTGCCCGCCAAAGGTCCAATACCGGTATTGAACCCCATCAGAAAGTTCACCGACCACCTCAACGGCTTCTAAGCGCACGTTGACGGTCGTGTTGTGTGAACGAGTTAAAGAATCTGGAACGGTCGGCGCCTGCGTAAGCTGGGCCTGTTCTTCTCCTTTGAAGGAGGCGGGATGGTCCCCGCCAAGTAGGGTGTCGCAGCTTATGCCAAACGAAAGCAGTATTAAAACGACGCCGGCTTGAAATACCCGAATGGTTGACATAATAGAATCCGTGCGTAACGTGGAGAAAGCTTACTTTCCATTTTAAGACAAATTTGTCCTAAAATAAACAGGGCAAATGTTTTTCCTTCAATCTCTACAACCAAAGAACAACCTTGCACCATCCAGTTTGTACTTTAACGCAGGTTTGGCGCAGGCCCTACCCCATTTGAAATCAGCACGGTACACACCTCTATGTCTTGGTGGGAATCTATTTTATTGGGTCTAGTTCAAGGCCTCACTGAATTTCTTCCGGTGTCTTCATCCGGTCATTTAGTTCTGGGCCAGCATATTTTAGGACTGGATAGTGCCAATGCGGGTGTTTTATTTGAGGTGATGGTCCATTTTGGAACGATTATGAGCGTTTTGTGGGTCTACCGAGAAAAGATCAGTCGATTGATTGTTGGATTCATCAAACAAGCCGTACATCCCCGTCAGTTGGGTGCCGCTTACAAAGACGACCAACAGTTTCGTTTAGGCGTCCATATTCTAATCACCATGGTGCCTACATTTTTGGTGTATGCCGTGTGGGGCTCCCAAATCGAAGAAGCTTTTGGATCGCCTCGCTTGGCGGCAGGCATGCTACTGGTCACCGGAACGCTGCTGCTGCTAACCAAATTTAGGCCTTCGCCCAATGGCCGGATAACGGCCCCGAAAAGTATCGTCATCGGCTTTGCTCAAGCACTGGCCATGATACCTGGGATTTCTAGATCTGGATCGACCATTTGTGCCGCGCTATACCAAAATGTCGAGCCTGAAGAAGCGGCCGATTTCTCCTTTTTAATGCTAATGCCGGTTGTAGTCGGTGCTACCATTTTTAAGGTGAGTGAGGCCCTCTCCCAATCAGCAGCTGCTAATTGGGGAGTTTTACTGCTTGGAACGGCCGTCGCCTTCTTTTCCGGCATCGTGGCCATCCGCTTGGTACTCAACTTTGTTAGACGAGGCCAACTGCAATACTTCGCTTTTTATTGCTTTATTGCCGGTGGTATCGGCCTATGGCTTCTGTAGCCTCTTGTGCCTCGTCTCATTTTGATAAAATTCCCTTAAGATTCGGCTGTTGCGCCCGATAAAAGGAGTGGACTCTCTTCGCCAAGCACGTTCGCAGGGCAAGAAATGCCAATGAACTCCTTCGTAACTGAATTTTCTAGGGACAACGTCAATGAATTATCGCATCTTTGTGGTCGACGACGACCGGCACTATGCTCGTATGCTTAGCTACCGGCTCGATAAAAATGCGAATTACCACGTAAAAGTGTTTAATTCCGGCGAAGAGGTGCTAAAAAGTCTCGACGAAAAGCCGGATTTGATGCTGCTGGACATCATGATGCCCGGAATAGATGGCGTAGAAGTATTGCGCCAAACCATAACGAGGCACCCGGAAATTCCTGTCATTATGGTTTCGGCCCAAGGGGTTATCGATACAGCGGTAGAAGCGATGAAAATCGGCGCCTACGACTATATCACGAAAGGCCAGGACGACTTGGTTAAGCTCGACTCCATTGTTCGCAATGTGCTTGAGAAAGTATCCTTGGAACGCGAAGTCGAAACCCTACGAACCGAAGTCACCGAGAAATATCAAGTCGGAGGTATGATTGGTGAGTCACCGGCCATTCAACACGTATTTCGGATGATTGACAAAGCGACACGTGGAGACCTCACAGTCGCTATTCAAGGTGAAAGTGGAACGGGAAAGGAGCTCGTTGCAAAAGCTATTCACTATGCTTCCGGTCGTAAACGGGGACCATTCGTTGTCGTCAACTGCGCTGCTATCCCACGTGACCTCATGGAAAGCGAGTTTTTCGGCCATGAAAAGGGATCGTTTACAGGTGCACATGCCCGGAAAATTGGAAAATT
>Ga0222713_10006402_pt1 | contig 11210 bp, 14 predicted proteins | sample C33_649DmetaG_FD_165061 | JGI IMG/M metagenome (GOLD analysis project Ga0222713, IMG submission 165061) | Estuarine water microbial communities from San Francisco Bay, California, United States - C33_649D | ecosystem: Environmental > Aquatic > Marine > Unclassified | place: USA: California... | reverse complement strand
CTACTGGCTGCCTGTCCTGCCGGTGGCCCTGGTGGCCTGGGGCCGGGTCTTCCTGCCGGAGAGCAGTCACTGGTTGGCATCCCAGGGGGATCCGGAAGCGGCGCAACTCCAGCTCGCGCGCCTCCTCAACCGCTCGGATCTGGACCTCAACACGCCGCGACGTGGGGCCCCCGATCGGCCCTCTGCTCCTCCCCCTTGGCGGGCCCTGTTTCAGGGGCGTCTGCTGCGGGCCACGGTCCTCGCAGCGGTGCCCTGGTTTCTCCAGGACATCTCCACCTATGGCATCGGCATCTTTACCCCGACGATCCTGGCGGGGGTGATGGATGGGGATCTGCTGGGGGCTCAGGGGGCGAAGGGGGCGGCCCTGGTGGATCTGGCCTTTGTGGCCGGCATCGTCGTGGCCATCGCCCTGGCGGATCGCTGGGGGCGGATCCCCCTGCAAATCCTTGGTTTCCTTGGCTGCGCTTTGGGTCTGACCCTGGCGGCCCTCGCTTCGGGGGATGGCCCCTGGGGCGCCAACCTCCCCTTGCTGATGAGCGGCTTTGTGGTCTTTCAGTTCATGACCAACCTGGGGCCGAATTCCCAGACCTATCTCCTGGCCGGAGAGGTGTTCCCCGTGCCCCTGCGCGGTCTTGGGGCCGGCCTTGCCGCCGCCGCCGGGAAGGTGGGGGCGATCTTGACGGCCTTCCTGTTCCCGATCCTGCTGGTCCAGTGGGGGAGTCAGGGCCTGTTGCCGTTGTTGGTGGTCCTCTCGCTGCTTGGGGCCGTGGTGACCTGGCGCTTTCGGATCGAAACGAAAGGGGCCGACCTCGCCCAGATCGGACAGGGAGCCGGGGAGCCCTAGGGGCCCTGCGGGGCCTCTCCTTACAGTGGTTTCATGACCGATCTGGAGCCCCAATCCCCTGCGCTGTCTCCAGCGCTGACTCCGGCAGAGGAGCAGCTGTGCATCACCGAGCAGCTGGGCCGTTTGCTGCCCCTGGTGAATGGGGGCTCCCGGGTTGCACGGGTGGACTCCACCCATGCCGCCGCTGCCCTGCCTTCTTTGCTCAGCTGGGACGACGACGGTCACCTGAGCGTGGATTGATCCTTGGGCCCGGGGTCCCGCCTTAGCCCGCCCCAGCGGCTGATGGTCCTGGCAGGCGGTGGCCACAGCCATGCCCTGCTGCTGCGCCGCTGGATCATGCGGCCCCGCAGTCGACCCCAGCGCTGTTTGATTGTGCTGGTCAACCGCCACAGCACCTCCCTGTATTCGGGGATGGTCCCGGGCCTGGTGGCGGGGCGTTATTCCCTGGCGGAGTGCCGCATCGATCTTCGGGATCTCTGCCGCCGCGCCGGGGTCACCTTCGTGCAGGCGGAGATCGTTGGACTCGACCTGCTCGGCGGGGCCCTCCATCTCAAGGATCGCCCTGCCCTGCGCTTTGATCGCCTCAGCCTGGATGTGGGCTGCCAGACCCGCGGGCCTGCCCCCTCGGGAGGGACGCTCCCGCAGCCGGTGAAGCCGCTGGAGCCGTTCCTGGATTGGCTGCAGCAGCGCCCTGCCGGGACCGTGCGCATCCGCGGTGGTGGGGCCGCGGCGGTTGAGCTGGCCCTGGCCCTGCGGGCACGGGGATTCAATCCGCTGCTGCGGTTGCGGGGGGATCGGCTCAGGCTTGGTTCCACAGCGGCAAACCGCTCCGGCGAACACCTCCTGCGCCGCTCCGGGATTGCGGTGGAACGGCAGGTCACTCTCGAGGCCGAGTCGGACCTGGCCTGCACGGGCAGTGAGGCTCCGGCCTGGTTGGCCGCCTCCGGACTGCCGGTGGATCCCCTGAGCGGGCGGGTGCTGACCGAGGCGACCCTGGCGGTGCAGGGCTTCCCCGATCTCTTCGCCAGCGGTGATTGCGCCTTGATTGCGGCGGATCCGCGTCCTGCTTCGGGGGTCTGGGCGGTGCGGGCGGCCCCGGTCCTGGCGGAGAACCTCCGGCGCAGCCTTGCGCAACCGCGGCGTCCGCTGCGGCGCTGGCATCCCCAGCGACAGGCCCTTCAGCTGCTGGGGGATGCCCAGGGCCGGGCCCTTGCCTTCTACGGACCCTTCAGCCTGGGCCCCTCCCGCTGGATCGGGCTCTGGAAGGAGCGGATCGATCGGCGCTTCATGCGGGGCTTTGTTGCCGATGCGGCGATGCCTGCGGATGAACCGATGGCCTGCCGCGGTTGTGCGGCCAAGCTGCCGGGAGCCCCCCTGGCCTCGGCACTGGGGCGGTTGCAGCCGGACGCCGAGGCCCCGCCTGCCGAGGATGCGGCCCTGTTGGATCGCGATGCCAGGGGAGACCTCCTGCTCCAGAGCGTGGATGGTTTTCCCGCCCTGCTGGATGACCCCTGGCTGAATGCCCGCCTGACCACCCTGCATGCCTGCAGTGATCTCTGGGCGAGCGGTGCCCATCTCCACAGCCTGCAGGCCCTGGTCACCGTCCCCGAGGCTTCACCGGCCCTGCAGGAGGAGTTGCTGCTGCAGACCCTGGCGGGAGTCCGCTCCGTGCTCGACCCGTTGCAGGTGCCCCTGCTGGGTGGTCACACCTTGGAGGGCCGCGATGGCGCCGGTTTGGCCCTGGCCTTGAGCGTGACCGGAGTGGTGCGGGAGGCCCAGCATTGGCCCAAGAGCCCCCTGCGGGCAGGGCAGGTGCTCCTGCTCAGCCGCCCGATCGGCACGGGGGTGTTGTTTGCGGCGGCGATGGCTGGGGTCGCTGATCCCACCTGGATCGACTCTGCCCTGGAGACGATGCAGCAAAGCCAGGCTCCACTGGTGGATCTGTTGGCTCTGCATGGTTGCCGTTCCTGCACCGATGTCACTGGCTTCGGCCTACTGGGGCACCTTTCGGAGATGCTGACCCCCGGGCAGCGCCTCGAGCTCGATCCCGAGGCGATCCCCGCTCTGCCCGGTGCCCTGCGCTTGTTGGAGCAGGGCTATGCCAGCAGCCTCGCCCCCGCCAATGCCTCTGCTTTGGCTGTGCTGGAGCCCACGGGAGGGGTCCAGTTGCGCACTGCGGCCACAGCTGCGCAGCAGCAGCTGTGGGTGGACCCTCAGACCTGCGGCCCCCTGCTGGCGGCCTTGCCGGCGGATCGGGCCGAGGCGGCGATCAAGGCTTTGCGCCAGCAGGGGTTTGAGCAGGCATCGGTGATCGCTCAGGTGCTCAGCGATCCCTAGTCGCGCACGAGCCAAGCGGCGGTGAGGTTGCCGGGATCCCGTTGCAAATAGAAGTAACCACGGGCCCCTTTGTCCTTGCGGCCATTCACGATCAGGGCGCGGTAGCTGTACGCGGTCCCGAGCTGATCGCGCTGCTTGAGGCTGCCCCAGCAACTGTTGGGATCGAGGTTCAGTTCGCCGCTGTAGCTGGCGGTCTCCCCGCGGCCCCCATAGCTGGAGAGGGCGATCCCCTTCACCTGGCCGTCCTTCCACTGCTCCCTCTGCACCACCGCATTCGGGCTCCAGCCCCCGGGGACCGCATTCAGTCCCGTTTGCCGGCTGAGCACCAATCCATTGAGGTCGCTGCTGCGGCAAGACCCGGATGCCATCGGCAGCCAACTGCTGCTGGTCACCTGAGAGCCCTGTCGGGCCAGGCCGTAGAGGGGCCGCCCCTGGCCATCCAGCACCACTTCGGTGCGGTCGCTCCCCCAGGGCAGCTGGCGTTGCACCAGCGCGATGCAGTGCTTGGTGATGGTCACGCTGCCTGTGTAGGTGCCAGAGCGCTCGGTCTGTCCCACCCGTTCGAGCACCGTCCCCTGGACCACTCCGTTTGCCAGCCAGCGCTCCTCCAGCAGGCTCGCCTTAGGGGTGTTGCGTTCTCCCTTGGTCTCGCTCACCCCCATGCCCCAGATGGCAAAGCGGCCCTGCCTGAGGTTGGGGCAATCTGCGGCGGGGCTGGCGGCTTGGAGCTGGGAGGAGGTCAGCACCGGAAGCAACAGGCTGGCGGCACTGATCAGCAGAAGGGATTTGCGCATGCGCAACGGGGCGTCGATCCAGCTACCGCATCATGCGATCAATTCAGCTCTGCGGCGACGTTCTGTCGAATCAGGCAGTCGCTGAGTGGGTAGCTGACGCAGAGCAGCGCGTAACCGGCCTTGATCTGCTGCTCGTCAAGAAAGCACTGATCCGCCTGGTCCACGGAGCCATCGAGCAGCAAGCCGGCGCAGGTGCTGCAGGCCCCCGCCCTGCAGGAGGAGGGCAGATCAATGCCAGCTGCCTCCGCCGCATCAAGGATGTACTCGTCGGCGTCGCACTGGAAGCTCCCACCGGCCTCGAGCTTGATGCTGTAGCTGGCCATGGCGGGCGGGAGCGGGTATTGGCGTTCTAGCCATGGCCCGGTTCAAAGCTGCACCATCCCGCAGCGCATGCCCTTGAGCACCGCCTGCACCCGGTTGTTGACCTCGAGGGTTTTCAGCAGCCGTTTGGTGTAAGTGCGGGCTGTCTCTTCGCTGACCACGAGTTGCTCGGCAATCTCCCGGTCCGTGAGGCCACTGGCGAGCAGATCGAGCACTTCGTATTCACGGGGTGTGAGCCGCGGGCAGCTGAGGTAGGGAAGCTGCCCGGAGCGCAGGGATGGGCTCCGGTAGGAGTGTTGCCCCATCACGGCGATCACGGCCGCCTCAAGGGGCTTCTGGTCCTCGATGAAGTCGGCCTCTGCCACCACCGCTTCCAGCCAGGTGGCATCGGTGTATTCCACGGGGATGGCATCACCGAGCGCGAGCACCACCACCTTGAGGTGGGGTTGCAGGATCCGGGCCTGCTTCGCCAGCTCAAAGCCATTGCCGCTCTCCAGATAGTCGGTGCAGATCAGCAGCTCGTAGCGTTCTTGCTTGAGATAACTCAGGCAGGTGCGTTCATCGGTGACCGCGCATCCGATCAGGCTGGAATCACGAATGCTTTCGCAGAGGCAGCGCAGAAAAAAGCGCCCTTTCATCGCCAGGGCCACCTTGCCCTCGACCGCCACCGACAGGAGCACATCGTCGAGGTTGCTGCCCTGGAGGTTGGCGAGAAACGGAGTGAGATCCATACGCCCTGCCTGAGCGCACCTGCGCCCCTGGCTCCGGGTTCATCATGCTCCTCCGGCGTGCGCACACGGCAGCCGCGGGCATCGGATTCGTAAGGATCGTTGCGTTGGTTCTTGCCCAACAAAAAAGCCGCCCCAAGTCACAACACAGGGGGCGGCGTTTGCCTTGCAGCAGCGTGCAATGACTGCCCTGTTCAATCGAAATCAGTTGGCGACTGCCGTCTGACTTTTCAGCAGTTGTGCGTACAGGTAGTCGGGCGATTTGTAGTGACGGGGCAGGCAATGGTGGAGGGTCTCGAGACGCCCCCAGCACACGGTCCGCTGAATCTTGTTCAAGGTGCGCTTTTCGGCGATCAGCATCTTCAGCGCCTTGCAGTAGAGCTGATAGTTGGCTTCCAGTTCGCCGATGGTGATGCTGGCTTTGGTGCTTTCCATGGCGTCAGTCGTCGTAAACCAGGCATTCGGGCGACTGGGGGTTCAGGTCGCAATAGACCTCCAGCGGCGTCGGGTCGGAGGTTTGATCGGGATGGTGGGCCTTGTAGGCCTCCAGATCCTTCAGCTCCTGCTCCAGGTGGGCCGCCTTGGCGGTATCTCCCGCGCTACGGGCTTTTTCCAGCTCGCTCCGGTCCTGAGCGATGTGGGCGTCGATGCTTTCCAACGGTTGTCCTGGCCGACTGTTCACAGCTACCCCCGCTCGGTGGGGCCTCGATACCCCCATATGGGGTCGTTGTGAGCGGGGCCCGCTTCGGCAGCTGACAACATGGATGGGAACTTCAGGATCGCGGTGATCCGTTTCCCTCGGCTTGTTGCAGTCCTGTTGCTGGTGGCCTGGCTCGGGGCCTGCGCCAGCCGGCGTCCCAAGCCCGTTGATCCGACCCTCTCGAAGGCTGAAGAGCAGCAGCGCAAGGCCCTCCAGCAGTGCCGTCGCTACCGCGGCAGTCTTCCGCTGCTGAGTCAACGCTTCTCGGACACCAAGAAGCGCCTGCAGACGATTGCGGGGGAACGCTTTGTGCCCGCGATGCCACCGCTGCCCCTTGATCCGGAGGAGCAGAGGCTGCTCACGGTCTATGACCAGGAGACCGAGGAGCAGATCTACAACGACGCTCAGGCGGCCTGGAAGCGCAGCGAGGCGGAGCGCAGGCAGGTGTGGGAGCAGGCCCGGGGCCAGCGCCAGGCCGCTGCGGAGCAGGAACTGGATCAACTGGCGGAGCAGTTGCGCAGCATCAGCCCCGACCTGTTGGCGGCCCAGGAGCCGCTTGCGCTTAACGCCGCGCAGATGCAGCGCTACCTGAGCTGCAAACCCGAGAACTTCCGTTGATGGGGGGGGCCCGGATCTGGCGCTGGGGGCTGACCCTGGCCTTGTGGGGCATGCCTCAACTCCCGGTGTCGGCACAGACCTGCCTGGAGCGCTACGGGCAGACCGGTTGTGCTGCCCGCCTCTATGCGGAGATGCTCTGCGCCCATTTCGATCGCCCAGATGTGATGCGCAATCGGGAGAGCCAGCTTGCCGATCGCTTTGAGGAGGCGGGACTCGATCTGGCCGGCATCAGTGCGAGCGAGGTGGAAACCGCCGCGGTGGGTTACTACACCCCGATGTTGTGCCCTCAGAAGAGTGGGGCCATCCGTCGCCTGTTCAATCGCTCGTAGCCGGCACCTGGGTAGGGGGAGTTCAGATCAGCGGCACATCGCAGCAGCGCGATCTCGATAAGCCATGGGGAGCGGTCACTGGGTTGATGAAGGACCTGGCTTCGAAAGCACTGCATGCCCTGCCGGCTGTTGCCCTGCTGCCCCTATGTCGCCTTTGCCTTTCGCCGGCTTCCTGGGGTTGGCGATCCCAACGGGGGCCTCAAGCGACGCTCTTCACCGCTGGCAGGCGGGTGCTGGTCACAAAGGCCAGGGCCACCATCAGGCATGACATCCACAGGCAGGCCTGCATCCCTCCCCGCAAAAACAGAGCCCCCGAGAGCAGGGTCCCGATCAGCCTGCCTGCGGCGTTGGCCATGTAATAGAAGCCCACGTTGAGGCTCACCGATTCGGCATCGGTGTAGGCCAGGACCATGTAGCTGTGGATCGAGGAGTTCATCGCAAACACCACCCCGAAGGCGGCCAGACCCAGGACCACTGCGATCCCTGGATGTCCCACCTGGCGCCACAGCGCCAGGGCGATCAAGGCGGGGATCGCCGTGAGAACGGCACTCCAGAACGCGACAGCGGATGCCCCCGGTGGCTGGGTTTGCCCCCAGCAACGCCTGAGGCTCGGGGCTGAGGCCTGCACGATCCCGTAGGCGATCACCCAGAGCCCCATGAAGCCGCCCACTTCCCAGAACCTCCAGCCCAAGGCGGCCTGGAGAAACACCGGCAAGGCCACCACGAACCAGACATCGCGGGCCCCGAAGAGGAAGAAGCGCGCCAGGGAGAGCACGTTGATCCCCCGGGACTTGGAGAACAGGGCTGTAAAGCCGGGCTTCTGTTTCATCCGGCCCATCTCCCGGGGCAGCACCAGGGTGCAGAGGAAGGCCGCGAAGAGCCCGGCGGCCATGGCGGCCACGGAGCGGTTGAAGCCAACTGTGGTCAGCAGCAGACCCCCCAGGAAGAAGCCCACTCCCTTGAGGGCATTTTTGGAGCCGGTGAGGATCGCCACCCAGCGGAACAGCTGCTGCTGGCCGCGGCCTTGATCCTCCGGGGCGTCTTTGACAACGGTTTTGATGGCGCTTTTGGCGCTCATCTTGTTGAGGTCCTTGGCGATCCCGCTGATGGCCTGGGCCACCATCACGTAGGCCACACTCCACCACTTCGGCCAGCTGTCAGCGATGGGGATCAACATCAGCAGGGCCCCGATCTGCAGCAAGGTCCCGCTCCAGAGGGTGAGCCTCAGGCCAAAACGGGCCCCCAGCCAACCGCCGTAGAGGTTGGTGATGATCCCGAAGAATTCGTAGAAGAGAAAGAGAAAGGCAATCTCCAGGGTGGAGTAGCCCAGGGCATGGAAGTGGAACACCACCAACATCCGCAGGGCCCCGTCGGTGAGGGTGAAGGCCCAATAGTTGGCCGTCACGATGACGTATTGCTGCAGCGCCGAGAGGGGCTGTCTGCTTGAGAGGATCCCGCCCATCAGCGATCGTGCAGGGCTGCGATGTGGCAGGCCAGATCTGCCATCCGGGAGCTGTAGCCCCACTCGTTGTCGTACCAGGCGTAGACCTTCAGCTGGAATCCCCCAGTGACCAGCGTCGATGGTCCATCAATGACGGCGCTGCGGTTGTCGTTCACGTAGTCGACCGACACCAGGGGCCGGCTCTCGTAGCCGAGGATGCCTTTGAGGGGCCCGATGGCGGCTGCTTCAAAGGCGGCGTTCACCTCTTGGATGCTGGTGGCTCGCTCCAGTTCAAACACCGCGTCGGTGAGGGAGGCGTTGAGCAGCGGGACGCGGACGGCATGGCCATCGAGCTTGCCCTGCAGTTCGGGGAAGATCAGGCCGATCGCTTTGGCGGAGCCGGTGGTGGTGGGGATCAGGCTGTGCAGGCAGGAGCGGGCTCGGCGCAGATCGCTCTTGAAGCCATCTACCACGACCTGGGTGTTGGTGACGTCGTGCAGGGTGGTGATCGAGCCGTGTTTGATCCCGAAGCTCTCGTGGACCACCTTCACCACCGGTGCCAGGCAGTTGGTGGTGCAGGAGGCCGCCGTGACCAGGTGATGGCGGCTGGGGTCATAGAGCTGATGGTTGATCCCGTAGACGATGTTGAGGGCCTCCTCGCCCGCCACCTGACCTTTCACCGGGCAGGCCACCAGCACCTTGGGCAGGCCCGCCGCATCGAAGTAGGGCTGCAGGGTTGCGGGGGTCTTGAATTTGCCGCTGCACTCGAGCACCAGTTCGACGCCGGCTTCACGCCAGGGAACGGCGGTGGGATCGCTCTCGCTGGTGAAGCTCAGGGGGCGTTCGTTGACCCGGAACCCCTGATCGCTCGCCTGGACGTCCTCCGACCAGCGGCCATGCACCGAATCAAAGGCCAGGAGGTGGGCTGCGGTGGCCGCGTCGCCGCCGCAGTCATTGATATGGACCAGCTCAATGCCGGGTCTGCCCCAGAGGGCCCGGAACACCAGGCGCCCGATGCGCCCAAATCCGTTGATGCCGATCCGCATGAGCGCCAAGCTGATCAATCAATCTTGATGCATCAACCTCGATTGATGCTTTAAGGGCTGGTTAGGCTTTGCGGGCCTTGGTTTCTGGCGTGTGGCGGCTTCCGCGGAGATGTTGCCCCTGCTCAAGGCGTTGTCCGATCCCGTGCGCCTCGAGGTGGCCCTGGCTTTGGCGGATGGCGAGCGCTGCGTCTGCGAGCTCACCGATCTGTTGAACCTGGCTCAATCGAAGCTTTCCTTTCATCTGAAGGTGATGCGTCAGGCCGGTCTGCTGGAGGCGCGTGAGCAGGGCCGCTGGGTCTATTACCGCCTCAGGCCTGAAACCCTGGCGGCCCTTGGCTTGTGGTTGGGGGAGCTGGCCCGCAGCAGCGCTACACCCGCAGCGCCCTGCTGTTGAGCCGCTCCCCCAGTGCTGGCAAGGCTCAGCTGATCAGCGCGTCGCGTCTGTGACTGGGCACCGCATGGGGCGTTTCTCTGAGGAAACTCTGCAGGTTGTAATCGCCTGCCTCCAAGGCCGCTGCCAGTTCATGGCAAGCGCGATCCGGCATCGTGTGATCACCGCAGGTGAACACATCCACCGCGGCGTAGCGCGCTTCGGGCCAGGTGTGGATCGAAAGGTGGGATTCAGCCAGCAGCGCCAGACCCGTAATTCCCTGGGGTTCAAAGCGGTGACTGATCAGTTGAAGCAGAGTGGCGCCGGCGCTGTGCACGGCTTTGGTGATCGTGCTGCGTAGGAAGGCTTCGTTGTTGAGCTTGTCGCTGCTGCAGTGGTAAAGCTCGAGGATGCAGTGCTTGCCGATGGGGCTGTAGGCAGCATTCCATCCAGGGTTGGGGTGCAGATTGGCCAGAGATGTGTGCATGAAAGGCAGGGTTGAACAGCTTCAAAACTACCCCTCATGAACCGCCTCGGGTACTACTGCGCACGTCTGCCTGTGATCGACTACCAACGCTTCACGCCCTCTTAACCGATCCCTAACTGTTCGCCCCTCTCCAGTGCTTAGAGGTAGGTAGCTCCTGAACGGTTGCTCTTCCATGTCCTTCGCGAAGAAGGCTCTCTGCTTCGGCGTTCTCTCCAGCTTCGGCATCGCTGCAGCAGCCTCTGCTCAAAGTGTGTTGAACGGTGCCGGTGCATCGTTCCCCGCTCCCTTCTATCAACGCGCGTTTGCCGGTGCTGCCTCCCAGGGCATCAAGGTGAACTATCAGTCGGTGGGCTCCGGCGCTGGTGTGCGCCAGTACGTGGCCGGCACCGTGGATTTCGGCGCCACCGACGAGCCGATCAAGGCTTCTGAATCCGCCAAGGTGAGCCGCGGTGTCGTTCAGTTCCCCGCTGTGGGCGGCACCATCGCCATCGCTTACAACAAGGCGGATTGCAAAGGTCTGAAGCTCAGCCAGAAGCAGGCTGTGGATGTCTTCCTGGGCAAGATCAAAACCTGGGATCAGCTGAAGTGCGGCAAGGGCCCGATCACCGTGGCGCACCGCTCTGATGGTTCCGGCACCACCTTTGCCTTCACCAACTCCCTGAGCGCTTTCTCTTCGGAGTGGAAGAGCAAGGTGGGCGAGGGCAAGAGCGTGAAGTGGCCCGTGGGCGTGGGCGGTAAGGGCAACGAAGGCGTCGCCGGCGTGCTCAGCAACACCGCAGGCTCCATCGGCTACATCAACCAGAGCTATGTGAAGGGCAAGCTCAAGGCTGCTGCCGTTCAGAACAAAGCTGGTAACTACGTGCTGCCGACCCTGGCTGGTGGCGCTGCCGCTCTGAACAACATCGTTCTGGACGGCAACCTCGCTGGTGAGGATCCCAATCCCGCCGGTGCCAAGAGCTACCCCATCTCGACCCTCACCTGGATCCTGGCTTACCAGAAGGGCAATGGCGCCAAGGCCGGTCAGATCCGCGCCGCCATGCTCTACCTGCTGGGCCGCGCCCAGAACGATGCGGATGAGCTGGGTTACGTCCCCCTGCGCGGCGACATCCTGAAGAAGGCCAAGGCTGCCGTCGCCAAGATCGGCGCCTGATCTGAGGCAAACCTGGAACACAAGGGGGGGGCTGCATCGGGCCCC
>Ga0222713_10006401_pt1 | contig 11210 bp, 18 predicted proteins | sample C33_649DmetaG_FD_165061 | JGI IMG/M metagenome (GOLD analysis project Ga0222713, IMG submission 165061) | Estuarine water microbial communities from San Francisco Bay, California, United States - C33_649D | ecosystem: Environmental > Aquatic > Marine > Unclassified | place: USA: California... | reverse complement strand
ACAAGATATTTTGGCATTAATTCAACTTTCCATCATAAGTTCGCAACCATGGTTGCCCATAATCTTCGAGTTCAGCAAACAACTTGTTCGCAATATCATCCCACAACTTTCGGAACTCAGGATTCTGGGCACGAACCATCGCTCGCCGAGCATTCTGAATACGTTCCATTGTCAATTGAATATCCATATTATTTACTCCTCAACTCAATCATTATTAGCATTATACGCTGTTTCTCGATATTTGTCAATAGATTTTTGTTTAAAATTCTCCATGAGACCAAGAAACTAAACTGTATCTAACACCCGACTCAACAGGGTCTACTTTGTGTTGAATGTAAGACGGAAAGAAAACAATATCACCTGCATTAAACTCGAAACTATATCTCTTACCCATGTACCATAATGCCAGTTTCCCGCCAGTAAAGTCATAATTAAGCAGTGTTATGCATGACAATTTGCGAACAGGCGTCTTTTCTATATCTTTTACATCTGCATTCCATATGACATCAGCATGCTTTTCGAATTTGCCACCATTATCGTATTGAACAAAGTGATTTTCTTTGGCGTATTGAGAGATGTTAATCTTAAAGTAGTTCTCGTTGGCGAATTTAGATACCTCACGAATTTTTTCAACCACAGGATTATTATGGTTCACATTAACTTGTTTTGATTGACGAATATCTTTATCATACGCACTAATATTTGCAGCGACCAACCCACTATCATGTAGTGGTTTTCGTTTCTGTCCTTCGACGAATGCTGAGAGATCTTCAAATACACCACGAAACACAATGGCATTCTGCAATACATCAAACTTCATACGTGTATCCAAACTCGGCAATATCCTCTTTATAATATTCTGCTACCAAATCTACCAATCTGGGTGAGGTATAGTAATGACTGTAATGCAGTTTACCTTTACTAACATTTCCTCTTTTTTCCAGTGGTGCATGACAATTAAACTTATCTTGCACCTTTTTGAAATCTTCTTCTAAACTCTCATATTTAAGTACTTCATCCACATGTCGTGAAAAGTGAATTTGCGGGATATTTGGACCATATTCTCCCCCCGAAAATTCTTTATATTGTCCAGTAAAATACTTTTCAGTATATTCCTCGAATGAATGATCAAATCTTTTTACCACAAATTTCCAAAAATACCACCAACTAACCCAACGTTCCCATGGATTACGAACAACACAAAAAGACCAGTTCACTGGCAATGAAAAATTATGTTTTTCCAAAAATTGTGGGTGCGCATGCATAGGTTTAATATTTGCTATAAGACCAAGTTTGTTATTTTCTAACCACCAAGTAATAGAAGTGCCACTAGTTTTTGGCACATGATAGAACAGGATTTTGTGATCTAATGCGTACATCATACAAGTTTTAGTTCCACACCTGCTTCTTGAAACATGGTCTTTGTAATATCCCAATTAAATCCCGTACCATCTCGGTCAGGAGTATATGCCACCACCTTCTTGATGCCACGCTGAATGATGCTCTTGGCACATTCATTACAGGGCAACAGTGCTACATACATTGTGCAACCCTCAACTGAATGTGGAGAGTTGTCTAATGCGTTTCGTTCGGCATGCGCGACAAACAGATGCTTCGTGGGTCTATCTTGATAACGGTATGGAGCATCGATGACACCACGTGGGAATCCATTATACCCAACAGAGAGAATGCGATTGCGGTCGTCTACGATGACACAACCTACCTTGGTGTTTGGGTCATAAGACCACGATGAGATGTGGTCTGCGAGTTCCATGAATCGCTTGTCCCACTTATTCATTCGAAGAAAACTCCAATTACAGTCAACAAAGCAAGCAAAATCACAATCCCGAGACATCCGGATGCAGTCAATCCATTCCACATTTCTCGTTGGCGGGGATGATTAGTCATATTCAACACCTTCATCTTGTTTGCGACCCATGTAGTGATCATCACTCACGCAATGAAACTGTGCCTGAATTGGACTGTTGATAATAGTACGAGTGACGTCACCTGCGAACTTTTCACATTGCTCTTTGCTGGCAGTCTCATAGACATCCTTCGCTACGAACTCACCCTCAGCGGTAAACAGGAATACAATCAACCAATAACTCATACCACAACTCCCACAAGAAGAATACCAACCACAAACGCATTGACTGCGATCAATGCCTTATCTTTCATAGCGAACCCAGCATAACCCCAGAGACCAGCACCAGCGATAGAGACCAGAAGATCTACCGTGTGATAATCAAATGCGCGACAGGTCGCAGCGACGACGACACATGCAGTGCCTGCCCACTTCATAGTTTCGAGGAACATGTTCTTTTGCACAACTTCAGTCATATCAAATATCCTTAAATTGCATCAAAACCACACGAAGCGCAACGGAACAGTTTACCGTCAACCTCAAGAATGTCACCAACCGACATCGAGGAGCAGGGACCGAGTTTCTCAACCGTAGCACCTTCCCAAAGATTCATGGCAGCGAATGCTTCTTCCATGTCATTGGTATCAACGTTAGCAACATGGTCATAGTGAACAAAGTTCTCTGCTTTGAAGGTGCGTTCAAACGAACGGTCGAAGTATGCTTTAATGCGGTCGCTAGTTTCGCCGTTGTTTACGGCAGCGATTTCAGCGTCGGTCAACTGGATTTGGTAAACTTTAATCATTTTCACTTTTCCTTTTCTCATCTTATATTTCATTCTACCCTAAAAATGAGAAAATGTCAAGCCCCTAAATCATCCAATTAGAGATCCACCTGCTTTTTTTCTGATTTTTTCTACGGCATCGCGTGTCTTAACATCCTTGGTGGACTTAGAACCATACTCATTTGCGAGTGGAGAATTAGGATTCGCATCAGCGACGCGAGACATGACTTCCTTGAAGTGATCAGGAATCTTACCACCGCCATCAGACCCAGGAGCATGCACAAAATTGATCTTTTTATACATGATCTGGATTTTACCATCGGCAGTAAGTTCCTTCATGTCATCATATGACATCTTTTCTTCCCACTCTTCACCTGTTTCGGTGTTCATTAAATCATAGACTGGCATTTTTCCTCCTAGGCACCAACATACCAATTATATGTAGGTTCATTAATTTGTTGTAGTAACGTCTCAAAAGATTTGGTATTAATTAAAAATTTATCTCTGTGTTGTATTTGTGTTTTTATTTCAGAGTAATCTGGATTAGAGAAATCAGACTTCTGTTTCCTATACATTTCAAGAATCTCCAGCGTGGAATCCTTACCATCTAAGTGCGTCTTTTTTATCCGTTCAATCGCATGATCGATAATCGAATTAAAGAGATAATCTGGGTATAGTCTTATGTCTAACAAATTCTTGTAGTCATTGGGTTCGTATTGGTGATTAAACATATCCCCATCATGCGCTTCGAAAAAGTCCATAAATCTGTCAATGTCCATCAAAACAGGAGCAGATAGAACAGCAGTAACAGAGGTGTTTGGTATGTGTTGTTTATAGACCAACCAATTTTCTCTGACTGTTTCCCAATTCGCACCATCTCTACAATATTCGAACGTCTCTGCGACGCCATCGATGCTTGCCCAGAGAGTGACATTAAATTTGGACAATATTGCTGGAATGAAATGTTCTTTCCAATATAGTTTTGTCATGTTGGTGTTGTAGAACATCTTAATATTTTTTATGTAGTCAGTATATTCGGGATCTTCCAGCAATTTTTCCATCTCGAAAATAACATCCCAGTGCGTCGCCATAAGCATCGGTTCACCACCTGCCCAGTAGATATTGTCTACTGTCTTTGCATGTAAACCAGATATTATTTCATGTCCCAGTTTTTTCTCATATTGTAAATCGACTTTGTTTTCTGAGTTTCTTCCAAGCAATTCTCTCGCAATGGCAGCATGTTTAGAACTATGATTATCGTCACAAGTAACACATTGTAGATTGCATGTTATTGTTCTGTAGTCGTAGTAAGATGGTGGTGTTTCGAGAGTACCATCCTGTTTCACCGTGTCGATTATATCATCTAATGAATACATTCCATTCATAACCTGACGAAAAGAGGTGACTCCCATGCCTTCATAGTTGTAGCAAAAACTACAATCCGTCAGTTTTTCTCCTGACAACATCTTCAATCTCACATCACGAAGGTATTGTGAATTCCAATATTCTTCTGTGGTTGTTTTCCCCATCCCCTCAATCGGTTTGGCGACACAACACAGTTTTCTTTCATATCTTGCGGAGACATGCGAGTGAACAAATGCAGCAGCGCAAATGGAATCATTGGTCATAATAGATCGTTTGAAATAGATACCAATTTAGGATAGAAATTGGCGAAAACTTCTTTTACCTCGTCAGCGTTTACAATTTGTTCGTATGGATCCAATGGTAATTGTTTCTCTCTGAAAATACCAAATGCCAACTCCTTCTCGGAGGCAGAGAGAGTTTCTGCCATAGAAGTCAGAGAATCATAGTCAACGATTTCATATGAAATTAATTTATCCATAACTCTTTTGTTTTGTTCTTCTAGCAGGTAACGTGCAATGATGAACGACTTGAGTTCTTCGATGTCAATATGCAGCATCATTGTATTTTTTTCGCGGTTGAATATAAAACTCTTCTTCGCGAACATACCACTGATTATTTTGTGTTCGAAACTCCGATTGACATAGATAAAATGAAATCCATTATCCTTGAGATAATTTAATCCCTCTTGGAAACTTTTGCTTGCCAGTCTGTCATCTAGAAAAACACGGCATGTCAATGCTTGGTCATGTCCTGCTTGAGAAATAAAGTCAAGACATTCTCTGTTTTTGGTAGGAACATCTGACAGAGAAATTTTTGCTGCTTGTTCGAAATATAACTTACCATCGCGTAGTGTGATAGTATTGAACAGTGCTGCTTGTGCTGTAAAAATCTCTTGTAAAGAAACAACATCATCAAACTTCTTACTTAGGGAATAATTGACGAGAGATTCAGTCAATTGAGTCCCAGATCTGGGAACACCCAGAATAGCATATCTATCGTGCGTTAAATTCCATGGCAAAGATTCTAGTATCATGTGGGTACACCGATTAAATGTAATCTAGGTTCATTAGAGCAATTCAAAAATGTATGCGGTATGCGTGTGTCAACCCAGTAAACTGTACCTGATAATAGATTTTCTAGATGAACATCAGAACCTTGCTTAAACATAAAGTAGCACTCAGGATTTGTGATAATCGGAACATGAATTCGCGGACTCAAGTCTCTATGAATGCTATAACAATTCATTGGATTTACCCACATGAAACGAGTTCTTACTAGTCTGTATTCTTGAATTATTTGCTCAAAGATTGTCCCATGTAACAATGGATTTAAATTTTTAAATTGCAGTTCTGGATCTTTAAGACCCGTAAGACTTCCTGTTCCTGCTGCCCAGAGATTTTCTTCTTCCTCGGAGGCATACTGCAGGCCTGCCTGTTTACCCTTTGGAAACATGTCTACCCACTCAATCTCGTTCTCAAGCAACAAATATTGGTCGAGGACTTGTTTGGGGTTTATATTTCCTACTACATTAATCATTTTGTTTCTCAAGATATTTGTTAAATTCTGGGAAGTTTTTGGCATAGTTGATGTTGTCGAATTCAATCATACTTACTCTGGGATTTTGCATCCAGAAATCTATGGCATTAATGATTGTTTCATATGAAACAGGTTCTCTATCCGCATAGTTCTCCAGATAACCCATCTTCAGCAATAACATGGGTAACTTGTTATTTTTCTTGATCAATCTATGTGTAAATTCTAAATCATATTTATTCAAATAATATGATTCCGGTTTTACTTGTGCAGCATCTGCTGCCATGGACCCAGATGATATCACACATGTATACTCAGACAATTCTCGCAACAGTTTAGATTGAACGTCATCAACATACGCATTGTTGAAGAAATAATCAGGTCTGTTTGCCTTTACCAACTCGATAACTTTATCTGCATCTGTTGTTAGATCGAACCCTGTCGTCCTGCTTATTCCCCCGACAATACAGTCAGGTTTTTGCAAAAAATGGTTATATATGCTGAGTCCAAGACCACTGGTATGTCCTGTTATGATTACGTCCATCAATTTGTTCCTGGGTCTACTTTACCTAATTGATTAAATGCCCACTGCCTCTCATGGCAGTGATAACAGTCATTACAACGACCAGACTTCAATTGCGTACACGAATGCGATAACTCAAGTAGTGGTTCTGTGTTGAACATAAAATGCAAATCTATCGTGTGCGTTTTATAAAGATGATTGAACGGTAAACTGACGATGCGCGGAGCGGGATTCTCCGCAACACGATATGGTTCAACTTCAGCGTCAAACGGCCAAGGTTTTGGGACTGCTCTCTGGTCTGCAAGAAATACAAATAGTTTGGTTCCTGATGGATCATACTTAGTAAAGCATGCTCGAATACCCTCGTGGACTTGTATAGAATGATGTAATTCTGTTACATTTTCTGGTCCAATAATTATGGGTTGCGGCAGATTAATCTGCAGTTTTTCGTTTATCCAATTTACAATATTTGCACTATGTAGTTCTGCTCCATCCAATTTAGGAATAGTAAAGACATATTTAATCTCATCCGTAGATCTACCAGTATTTAACAACTCAAGGCACATCAAGTAAAGCAATATTGCACTGTCAGCACCACTACTGAGCATTATCCCGATGTCTCTATTTTCGGGAATCGTTAGTTCAAACGTATCTGGATCATTTTCTGGACCGCATGTAATCAGCATAAACTAATTCCTAACAACGTGATCGGCTGCATGAGTAGCAGCGAATGATTCAGGTTTAACTTTTGCATCATCGTAATTCATGTTATTTTCCAATACTTAATTTCTGTTTCTTGTAGTTTTCAATAAAATTTACTTTTGCCTGGACTGGAGGTCGGATTCCACCAAGATCTCTATACGATCCCAACATGTCTTGATCAGTTTTACCTGCGACATACCATTCGTCCATTCTCCAATGATCTACGCCGAAATCCATGTAATCTTCCTTGCCCCAGACATTGTTTGCAATCCACAACAATGCATCTTTCTCTGTCATTCCAGTATTGCTTTTCCAATGATGAAATAATACTGTGGGATTAAGAGTTCGAATGAACATCTTGAGATAATATTTTAATTCCGGAACAACACTATTGCTCTGAAATATTCTCGTTAGATCTGGGTGATACTCATCCAGCATAATTTCTTCTGCATCTACCAGACTATAACCCTGTTTTTCAAAGGTCGAGGACAATGTGCTTTGTTTGACATTGCCGTGCGAACTTGCGATCATCAAAGGAGTATATCCTAAATGGTTTGTTCTCCAATGTTCATCACACCATTTTTTAGTCTCATTGAGTGTTTCTTCCGTTTCATGTGGTAGTCCTGCAATGAGACTAATAGTTCCTCTATAGTAACCATTATGTTTCATGAAGTAATCCTTGGTATCAAGAATTGCTTGTTGAATTTTAGCAGGATCCATCCCTTTACCAATAGCAGCAGCACTGGGACGATGAAAGGATTCAACCCCATAGAATTGACCATTAAACTGCATTCGAGCAAGATGTTCAATATCCTGAGGTCTGGTGTGCAATAAGTCTGCTCTAATGTATCCGCCGAAATTTGGTTTAAAGGGAAGAGTTTCTACTGTGTCTGCATACTTGATAATCTTTTCGCTGTGATCATTGAATGTTTCATCCGAGATAGAGTATCTATGAATACCATAGTTGTCATAATTCCGCATAAGATTATCGCGGAAGTCGTCGGAACATCTAGTATGATCATCCTTTACTCCTAGAATACTGTATGTGCAGAAAGAACATTTAAATCTACACCCTCGACTCGTTTCCATAGTAACTGATTCGAAAGGTTGTAGAAAGTCTCTTTTCTCATAATCGATAGAAAGATTGCGCATCGGATATGCAGGATATTCTTTGAGTGCATGCACAGTCCTGCGTTTGTTGCCATCCTTATCGATAATTTCTTCGGTATATTTTGCAGTTCCATTTAGAATTTCCAGGATAGCAAGTTCACCATATCCTACTACCATGTAGTCCACTGGAATAAAATGTAAATTATAAAAGTCAGTTGACCCTGAGACAAGCAACACATCTGGATAAGTTTGCTTCAACCACGTAAAACACCGCCATAGAGTCTCGGTGTTCATATTAAACACTGCTCCGAGTCCAACAAATTTAGTTTCATTGGTAATTCTTGACCGAATCAATTCTTGAAATTCTTCAAATTTCCAAGAGGGAGCATAATCAACAACTTCAATGTCTAGACCATGTTGACGTAAGAACGAGGCAATTCTATGAGAACCTGCGCTTCTGTGCACAGAACTATAACTGATACCAGACAAATCTTGTGGTCGTGTTGGTTCGTCAGAATTGATCATTCCACCGAAAATTATACCATCTAATGCCATTAATCAATCCATTCTAAACTTTTCAATTTCGCAGTTAATTCTTCTTCGTAGGAAGTGTCCCAAAGGTGATATATGATCCACTGTTTTACATGATTCAATTTAATTGGAGAATTATATGGTATAGATAGATGAATTTTTGTACCTTTTCTCGCCCACCACTGACCTGTCTCGTCGCAAAAAGAAGTTTTGAAATTGGAAGGATCATTAATCTTGGTATATCCATCAACAAATCGTTTATTGTATTCATTCATTGAGATAAATGAACCTGCCATGCCATTTTCCATAGCAACATCATGAACAAAGTCTTTGATATCGCCGTGTAGTGCAGAGCAATTTATACCTGGAACAGTATAACTACGAGTTCCAACACATACCATTCTATCTATTTCTGATACATAGAATCCCTGACCGCAAATAATTCGTTCTTCTTTTTTGCAGATAACATAACCGTTTGCGGGTCCATCAAATCTTTTCTCCTTATACAGAAGATAGAGTAGAGTATGTGGTTTGTTTTCCCAGTCAACAAAATCCATATTAACAGCACCGTTTCGTGTGTCGTTTTGAGATTCTTTACAGAATTCTAGTATTTCTTCAATTGGATAATTACTGTCAATTCGAATCATAAATTGTTTCATATATTTTTGCCTTGGGTATCTTCAATCTTTTTCTACAGTCATCAAGATTTTCATAAATCATAGTCTCATAATTCTCGCCCAACAACCAAGAGCATTCCTTACCACGTCGATATGCCTCGATCAATGCAGCAATTTTTCTGGGAGATCCTTTGAAGAACCAAATTACTATGAGAGAAATTATCCCCCATAAATTAGATTTTGTCTGTGCATATGTAAATGCAGCAACACACCCCTCGCCCAAAACATCCATTTTATAACCTGTTAGCATATGATATAGATCGTGCGTGTCTCTTACTCTTCTTGCTACCCAGAGGTAAGGATGTTTAGCATTTATGCTGTTGCTTGTTCCTCTCTTGCTTATACGAATAAGAGATTCCAAAGAGTATTTTTGATTTACCAGTAAACTATGCCCTACTGAACCTTCGGGGCATTTGTCAAGTAAAGGATAAAGATCGGCAAACTCTGGGAGTTTACAAGCAAGTTCACCACCTTCTTTTGTTTCCAAAAGTTTATGATACATCTTAATTAATGACGGCCCGTTGACTGCAGTCGCAAGAGCAAAGATATTTTTAGTATCTGTTGGATTTTTAATAATCTTCTTAATGCACTTTATTGCGTCTTTCCAGTTAACGCTGAAATCCATTTTGGTCATATACACATTCCAAATTAAATGATTGTATCGTATTTATTTGCTCGTTGGTTATGCCATCCCAGAACAATTTTGATTCCATTAATAGGTCGCATTTACATACAGCAAAACATGCTCCAACATCAGTAACATCATATATATAAACGTTTTGACTGTTCAAAAGAATATACTGGATTTTACCTTCTTGATGCATGCATTTAAAAATCAAACTTTGTTTAATATCTTCTGCGCCAGTTAGTGCTTCATTATAGTTTATATTTGATGCTGCCTTTCTCGAAAGTAAAACAAATCTATTGAAAAAGTTACCATACTGAGTTGCTATTCTTCTAATCTTTGCAGTGTGTAAATTTAATCTTTTCAGATTTTTTGGTTCTGTGAGATCAACACTTCGTTGAAACAATATCTCATGTTCCTGCCATTCTACTATAGGTAACTCTTTACCATTTAGCAATACATTTCCGCCAATCAATCCAATAACATCTGGGTTTCTGGATTCAACAACATCTGCAAGTATTTGGATCGCATTGGGTAATAGTATATCATCACCATCAACTGGTATCAAATGTGTAAAATCAGTAGTTAAGAAATAATCTGTTACAGAATTTTTACCTCTTCCTGGATTTCCATTAGATTCAGTGACAATAAACTCAAGTCCGTATGATTCTGCGACTTGTGCTGCCTGTTCTACATATGAAAAATCGAGAGTGTTGCATACCACAACCACATTACTGGTTTGAGGAAGAACACTCTCGATGCATCTGGTTAGTTTGATAGCGTCTCTTGACGTAAGTAATGCGACTAATATATCCATGTCATTCCTTTATGGTAGCCCCGAGCGGTTTCGATCCGCCTTCTCGTCAGTGAAAGTGACGTGTCCTAGCCAGTAGACGACGGGGCCATAAATCATAGACCAATGGCAGTGCGATAGGTCTCAAGAATCATATCTTCTTCTTGCCTAACATGCGCTTCCTTCTTGCGGAGAAGAATAATCTGGCGAGTTGCCTTAACATCGTAACCTTCGCTCTTAACATCAGCGTAAATTTGTTTACGATCTAGTTTCTTGGCATCAATTTCTTGTTCGATGGTTTCGATACGCTCAACCAATAAACGATACTTATCAACTGCAATAACATCTGTCATTATATATTCCTTTAAAAATGGAGCGGGAGAGCGGATTCGAACCGCCGACCGTCTCGTTGGCAACGAGATGCTCTACCACTGAGCTACACCCGCATTGGAGTCACGAGTGGGATTCGAACCCACGGTTTTCAGGTTTTGCAGACCTGTGCATTGGACCACTCTGCCATCGTGACATGGTACCAGCAGGTGGTAACGCTCCACCCAAACCAACCTTATGAGAGTCGGTCGTGCACTTGCACTGCTGGCATTGGTGCGTCTAGTAGGCCCCGACCCTACGACCTCTCCCTTATCAGGGGAGTGCTCTACCAACTGAGCTATAGACGCGAAATGGTAGGGGCAGTGGGACTCGA
>Ga0222713_10006400_pt1 | contig 11210 bp, 12 predicted proteins | sample C33_649DmetaG_FD_165061 | JGI IMG/M metagenome (GOLD analysis project Ga0222713, IMG submission 165061) | Estuarine water microbial communities from San Francisco Bay, California, United States - C33_649D | ecosystem: Environmental > Aquatic > Marine > Unclassified | place: USA: California... | reverse complement strand
GATGCTCCCGGGTGAGGAAATTTGAAGGGCCTCCAACAATTCATTTCCTCCCTCTACAGGGTAGGGGAATTCAGCCAAGGTATCTGACGAATACGTATTTTGAATCGTATCATTACCGGGACCAATGAGCATGTAGTTCAACAGGCAATAATGGCCGGGTCCATAGAGTTCTTTGAGCTCTTTTCCCTTGATAAAACGATACTCCAAACCGGTTTCAGTTTGGCTATATGGGCTGCATGAGCTCAGCAGCACCAAGGCCGCCAAGATTCCTAACCACTGCTTTTTCATTTCCATGTTTTTTGAAATTCTACTACGGTCTTCTTGAACAAAGCCACGGTGTTTTCCAAACTGTCTTCGCTTTGACCTCCAGCCGCGTTTTTATGACCGCCTCCCGAAAACCACTGAGCCGAGTACTCGTTGACGGCAATATCGCCTTTGGAGCGAAAACTCATTTTCACCCGTTCGGTGCGATCGATGACCAAGGCACTCATACGCACCCCTTTGATGTTCAGACCAAAATTGACGAGGCCTTCGGTATCACCGGTTTGCACGTTGAAACGTTGAAGTTCCTCTGCACTCAAGTATATCAATGCCACTTGACCACCCGCCAAAAGCTGCATCTTTTCATGCAAACAGTATCCAAATAAACGCGATCGGTCGGCGCTGAAGCTGTCGAAAATGCGCTCGCGAATGGCCACTTGATCGACACCCATGGCCAGCAATTCGGCCGCCACTTTCAACGTATGGGGAGTGGTGTTGGCGTATTGAAAATGGCCTGTATCGGTCATCATGCCCGTATACAGGCAGGTTGCCGCGTCCAAGCTTAGCTTGGCCCCAGTGAGTTTTTGATAAAAGTCAAAAATGAGTTCACAAGTACTGGATGCGCGGGTATCCCAGAGGGCATAATGATAGAATTCTTCAACTTCTAAATGATGGTCTATCATTATTTTGTCGCATTTCAATTCGCGTACTACTTCACCCAAAAAATTGATGCGAGATAGCCGATTGAAATCCAAACAAAAAACAGCATCACAGCTAGCCAAATAAGCCTCGCTCTGCGCTTCCATGCCCTCATACACCCATACCTTATCGTTGCCGGGCAACCACTGGTAGGTGTCGGCATAATCGGTGGGGGTAATCACCTGAACCTGCTGACAAAAGCCCTGCAACAAGGCTGCCAAACCCAAGCTCGAACCCATGGCATCGCCATCGGGCTTGTGGTGAGTGGTAATGGCAATGCGGGAATAAGCCTTCTGTTGAAGCTTTTGCAAGAGTTCGTATGTGGTATCAATGGGCATTCGCACAAAAATACGGCCTAAGCAAGGTAAATTTGCCCCATGGCCGAACGCAGGTATACCATTCTTGAACATGAGTCAGGCCTGCGCGTGGTTCATTTGCGCACGCCGCATAGCCGCTTGGTGCACACCGGCTTCTTGATCGATACCGGGAGTTGCCACGACGGCGACAACCCTGGCCTAGCCCATTGCTTGGAGCACATGATGTTCAAGGGCACGCACCGCCGCAAAGCCTTTCACGTCATCAGCAGCCTGGAAGTAGTGGGTGGCGAACTGAACGCCTACACCACCAAAGATTTAACCGCTGTTTACGCTTCAACCGAAAGCAGACACCTGCAAAAGGCCGTTGATGTACTTAGCGACATTGTCTTCAATTCCAGCTTACCCGAGTCAGAATTGACCAAAGAAAAAAAGGTCATTACCGATGAGATCAACATGTACCTGGACAGCCCTGAAGAGAACATCTACGATGAATTTCAGGAGAAGCTGTACGGGTCGCATCCGCTGGGACATAACATACTCGGCAGCAAAGACAGCGTCGAGAAAATAAGCCAAGCTGACCTGCAGGGATTCGTGGGCGCCCATTACCACCTTGAGAACATGGTGTTTTCAGTGGTTGGAAACGTAAGCGAAGCCCGGGTATTGCAAGCTTTGGACAAGTACCTCAAGCGCTATCCATTGCGCAAGGGTTTTTGGAAAGCCAGTCAAACCCCAGCCTTTACACAGTACAAGCCATTTCGAGAGCGTCAAGAAAGCGATTTCATGCAAGCCTATGCCATTGTGGGCAGCCCCGCCTACGGCGAAACCCACGACAAGCGCTATTCCTTGCTGCTGTTGAACAACCTGCTGGGCGGGCCGGGCATGAACAGCCGCTTGAATCTGGCCATTCGCGAAAAACACGGTTACACTTACCACGTAGAGAGCGGGTATCAGGCCTTCAAGTCAGAGGGTCTTTTTCACTGTTATTTCTCGTGCGAGCTGCAGTATTTGGAAAAATCATTGGCCTTGGTGCACAAAGAGTGGAAGCGCTTGCAAGACGAGCCACTGGGAACTCGCCAGCTCAATCAGGCCAAGAACCAGTACATTGGGCAGATGGTCATGAGCAATGAAAACGGGAATGCCCTTATGCTGCACCTGGGAAAAGGCGTATTGCGTTACGGAAGAGCCAACTCCCTGCAAGAAGCCATTGAGCGCATTCAAGCGGTCACGGCAGAAGACATCATGCAAGTAGCCCATGAGTTGCTTCAACCCGAAAGGCAAAGTCATTTGTTGTACATTCCCAACTAATCATGAAAAGCCGAGTAGAACGGCTCATCGAACAAGGAGAAGGGGTGTCGCTTGACTTCAAGCAATGCATCACCAGTGCCGCCAAGATTGCCAAAACCATGGTGAGTTTTGCCAATACCGAAGGGGGAACCTTGTTGATCGGGGTCAAAGACAACGGTCGCGTCAGCGGCATCAGCAGTGAAGATGAGCTGCACATGTTGCACATGGCCGCCGATTTCTATTCCCGCCCTGTGGTTCCTTTTGAGACTGAAATTCAAGAAGTTCAAGGCAAAACGGTTCTGTTGGCTCATATACCCAAAGGGCCTGATCGCCCCTATGCAGCCAAGGGTGAAGACGAAAAATTCTGGGTTTACGTAAGGGTACACGACAACAGCATTTTGGCTTCTAAAACCACCGTTGATTTCATGCGCGAACAGCGTTCAGGTCGCAGCGTAAAGCTCAAAATGGGCGGATTGGAAGAACAAATTCTCAAATTCACGGCCGAACGAGGCAAAATTACGCTCAACCTGGTGTGCAAGCGTTTCAACATCGGTCGCCGCAGGGCGAGCCGCATGCTCGTGGACCTGATGCGTTTGGATTTGCTTCGCTCCCACACCTTTGAAAAAGAGGAGTATTTCACGCTCGTGGGCCACTGAGCGGCTGCCAGATTGGAATTATGCCCTCGATGTTAATTCAGACCGCCACTGGCGGTAGCCACTCAGGCACAGCAACAGGAAAAGGGCGTACAAAACCGAGGTAACCCGTTGGCCGTTGAACCAGTATAAGGGCACATAAACCAAATCAACCAACACCCAGAGGTACCAGTTTTCGATCCAGCGGCGCGACTGCCAAAACAAGGCCGAAATGCTCAGCAATGTCAAGGCCGCATCGACCTGAATGAAACTAGCATCAGGCTTTAAATGGGAAACGGCTTGCACCCAGGGCCCATACAGCAAGGCAGCGAGAGCGAGGGTACCCACAACCCAAACTCGAGAAGCGTGGCTGATGGGCAAAGGACCTTTCCCCGGTGATGCCCATTGCCACCAACCGTAAGATTGGAACAACAAGAAAACTCCCTGCAATACCGCATCGCTCACCAGGCCCGCGCGATAAAACACCCAGGCATAGGCCAGGGAGGCCAGCATGCTCACCGGCCAATTCCAGATCTTGTTTCGGGCCGCCAACCAAACGCAAGCCAGCGATAAAACCGCCGCTACCCATTCCAGAAGGGGTTCCCAATGCATCCAAGACCATTCTGCCGCGCTGTAGAGCAAGCTCATGCCGCGAAATTAGGCACATGAAACTTCGATGCCCTAACTTTGTTAGACCTTAACAACAAAAGCTATGTTTGAATTACCAGCACTTCCATACGCGTACGATGCCCTTGAACCGCACATCGACGCTCAAACCATGACCATTCACCACACCAAGCACCACAATGCTTATGTAACCAACTTGAACAACGCACTGAACGGCCACGATGCCGCCAGCAAAAGCTTGGACGAGTTGATGGGCATGATTTCGACTTTGCCAATGGCTGTTCGCAACAACGGCGGTGGTCACTACAACCACAGCTTGTTTTGGAGCATCATGGGCCCCAATGGCGGTGGCACTCCCAGCGGCGAATTGGCGGCAGCCATCGACGCCAGTTTCGGCAGTTTTGACGCCTTCAAAGAGCAGTTCAATGCCGCGGCTGCTACTCGCTTCGGTTCAGGATGGGCTTGGTTGGTGATGCACGACGACAAGTTGGTGGTAACCAGTACCCCTAACCAAGACAACCCCATGATGGACATTGCCGAAGTAAAAGGCACTCCCATTTTGGGCTTGGACGTTTGGGAACACGCCTACTACTTGCACTACCAAAACCGTCGCCCCGATTACATCGGAGCCTTCTGGAACGTAGTCGATTGGAACGCCGTAGCTGAGCGCTTCGCCGCCGCTAAATAATTTCCATTTGAAACTCTTGAAAAGCCCCGAGCGATCGGGGCTTTTTTATTGGGCCATTGCCTATGGCGAGGCCTTGCTTGATGCCCAATCCCAGCATCTGTTTGAGCCCAGCCTTATCAGGCAGGCCCATGGTTTGATGGTAAACACAGCGGCGCATAAAAAAACCCCGCCATTTCGGGCGGGGCTCTCTCAACCAACAATTTCAGAATTACTTCTTTTTGGCAGATTTTGCCTCCTCGGCGGCAGCCTGCATCAAAGCACGGGTAGTCTTAACCGTAGCAATGGCGTTAGCAGGAGCGTCGAGCAATTCGAAACCGTTTGCCTCCAAGTGGCTTACTTTGGTACTCTGGCCAATTTCCAAGGTATCGATGCTCACATCGATGTAATCGGGCAAGTTGGCGATCAAACCGCGCACGCGCAAACGGTTGATTTTCTTGACCAATTTACCACCGGCACGAACCCCAGGAGAGTTACCCACGATGCGCACAGGGATTTCCATGACAACAGGCTTATCAGCCTTCACTGCCAAGAAATCAGCGTGCAAGATGGCTTCCGATACGGGGTGGAATTGCAAATCTTGCAATACAGCCTCGTAGGTTTTCTCGCCCAAATCCAAACGCACTTTGTATACATTTTCGGTGTATACCAAATTTTTAAAATCAGCTTGATACACGGCAAAGTGAACGTTCTCACCTGCGCCGTAAAGGTTGCAGGGAACTTGACCTGCGTTGCGCAATTCTTTGGCAGTACGGCTACCAATTTCAGCGCGCATTTCTCCTTTCAACAAAATAGTTTTCATATGCTTTCTAGTAAATTTTCAAATTAAGGTTTCTTCAAATCCAGGTTGGTCTGGGTGGTGAAGATTTGTTTAAACAGGGAGCTGATGCTACCGTTTTCGTGTACGTTGCGAATGGCACGAGCAAACAAAGGAGCCACCGTCATGATCTTGATGCGATCAGAGTGTTGCTTCAAGGGAATGGTATCGGTTACTACCAATTCGGTCAGTACAGAATTTTCAATGTTTTCATAAGCCTTGCCACTCAAGACCGGGTGGCAGCACAAAGCGCGAACCGATTTGGCACCCTTCTCCATCAACATGGCTGAAGATTTGCACAAGGTCCCGCCTGTATCGATGATGTCGTCGATCAAAACCACATCTTTCCCATCTACATCTCCAATCACGGTCATGTTGGCGATTTCGTTGGCTTTTTTGCGCTCTTTGTCACAGATGACCATGGGCAGGTTGAGCGCCTTGGCTACCTCGCGAATACGAGCTGAGGATCCTACGTCAGGGGCGGCCAGAACCAAGTTGTCTTGGGGCAAGGCCTTGATGTAGGGAGTAAAGACGATGGAGGCCTCCAGGTGGTCAACGGGAATGTTGAAGAAACCCTGAATCTGAGGGGCGTGCAACTCCATGGTCATGACTCGGTTGGCTCCAGCGGCGGTCAACAAATCAGCCACCAGTTTGGATGCAATGCTCACACGGGGTTTGTCTTTGCGATCTTGACGGGCAAAACCGTAGTAGGGAATAACCGCGGTGATGTAGTTCGCGCTCGCACGCTTGGCCGCGTCGATGCACATCAACAGCTCCATCAAATTGTCGCTGCTGGGGTACGTGCTCTGAATGAAGAACACATCGCAACCGCGCACACTCTCGTTGATGTTGGGCTGAAATTCACCATCACTGAAGCGACTTACCGTCAAATCTCCAGGCATAGCGCCGTAGTACTCACAAATGCTGTTGGTCAGGGCGGCTGAAGCGCTGCCCGCAAAAATTTTGACCGGGTGTATCAAAGATGCCATAATGGGTTCTACTGTCTCTCAAGGCATTCGCCAAGGATATCATCAAACTTTTTTGTTGCCCGACTAGGACTCGAACCTAGACGTACAGAACCAAAATCTGCTGTCCTGCCAATTAGACGATCGGGCAATTAGGGCTGCAAATATAATCAAAAATCCAATCTCCAAATCGCTAGCCTGCAGGATTTGCAAAAAATCCAACAAGGATTCTAGGCCAGAATTGAAATCCTTAGCGCTTGCTGATGATGCGGCTTTGGCGATTGGGACCTTGCGCCAATTGCAACACGTAATTGCCGGGTCTAAGTCCGCGCAAATCAACTTCGATCTCCTGCTCACCGGGCACCACGCGCTCATCCAAGAGCACCCGCAATTCGCGGCCCAATGGATCAAACAACTTCAATTCTACCTGACCCCCATCGCTAGAAATGCGCACCTTGCAGGCTTCGATGGCCGGGTTTGGGTAGGGTTCGCTGATCGAAATGCGGCTCACCAAGTCCAAATAATCTTCCAAGCCCGCTGGATTTGATTTGAAGATGGGCAAGGTGTTGAAGGTCTTGCCTCCCATGGCCGCATTCACTTCCTCGGGACTCAACTCAAACCAATCTTGCAGCACGCTGGCATAGACCTGACGAAAATCAAATTGCATGGGAACGTTGTCGTTGACCGTTACCGTAGAAGCAATGGTGGGGTTTTTCCCTATGATACCCGATTGAACCCCTGTGCCAAAAACAAATAGGGGCGCAGCGGCACCGTGATCGGTACCGTTGCTGGCATTGTCCATGATGCGGCGACCGAACTCCGAGAAAGTCATTCCCGCAACGCGATCGGCATGGCCCAACAGCTGCAAGTCATCTTGGAAGGCCAAGACGGCATCGCCTAAGGTTTTCATCAAGTTGGCATGGCTACCCTTGGAAGTATCGCTGGTATCGACCTGGTTGGCATGGGTGTCAAAACCGCCCATCGAAACCATGTAAACCGGCGTTTTCAGACCGCCGTTGATCAACTTGGCTACAATTTTCAATTGATCGGCCAAGCCGTTGCCGTTGGGATATTTGGTTGATAGATTTTTACCCTTGCTTGCGGCGTCTTTGACCACATCGGTAAAGGCATTCGTTTGGGCCGCCAACATGCGCAAATAGGCCAATTCTTCTTCAGCGGGGGTGCTGGGTGTCGAACCGCTCGCATCGCCTCCCGCTACCAAATCATAAAAGGCATCTACACTGGAAAGCACCATGCCCATATTCGCCTCTGACCCCATGAAGGTCATGGAAACCGCGTTTCCAATTTGAATGCCCAAGGGATCAGGCATGTCGGCGTTGGGGTAATCTTCTGGAAATCCAGGAAAACGCTGGTCGAGGTAGCGACCCATCCAGCCTGTGGTCCAAGTTTCGTTGCTATCTGAACCGCTCATCCAGATGTCGGTCGAGCGAAAGTGAGAAAAATTCGGCTGCGGATAACCCACCGAATGTACCGCTGAAACCAAGCCGTTGTCAAACAGGCTTTTCATACCCGTCAATGCCGGGTGAATGCCGGTGCCAGAATAGCCTTTCAAACTGGCCACCTTGGTATCAGGAATGAGCACGTGAGTACGTGCTTTGCTCAAATTGTTGTATTGGTCCAGCGGGATCAGGGTATTCAACCCGTCGTTTCCCCCGTTGAGCTGTATCAAAACCAAAATATGGTCGTTGGCATTCCCTCTTCGGCGCAACGCCCCGAGCAAAGGAGATTCTGCCAAGGCTTTGGCCTTGTAGGCTCCAAACGCCACAGTAGCGGCCGAACTGGCTTTTAAAAACGATCTTCTTTTCATGGCGTTTAGGAAAGTTGATATTCTGCGAGGTTGGTAATGGCCTTCAACAAGGCTTGAGACTTGGACAAGACCGCCGCTTTTTGCGCAGCATGGTCAGCATTTTGAGGGTCGTTGGCGGCATACCAAGCATCGCTCCAGTTGTAATCGGGAATACCACCGGGCAGCAGTATAGCTTTCAATTCAGCCTTTTTGGTCGAGGTGAGCGGCATGGCTAAGAGCCACGTGCATAAATCGGCAATCAAATCATCTGGATTGACTGGGTTGCTGGTTTGAGCCATGACAGACATGGGGTCAACCGCGAACTTATAACCGTTCTTGACATAGCCCACATAGAGCAAGAAATCACAGAACTGGTTGCGCTTAGGGAAGGTATCGGCGTTGATCCAAGTACGATGGTACAAGGGAGCTTGGTAATAGGCTGACCAGCCCGATACGTTTGGAGGATCACCCAAATCGAGCTGGAGCAATTCGCCATAATAACGACCCAATTGATAAATGCTATACTCGGTATCGACGTCGTTGTTGGGGTATTCCATTTGCATTTGGCGCAAGAAACCAGCCAGATGAGAAATGGGATCTTTGATGATGCAACTTTGGTTCAAGGTATCAAAGAAATGCTCGCTCATGAACAACTTCTTCAGCACCGGTTTGATCTCCCATTTCTGATCGATGAAGTATTGGGCCAGGGGTTCAATGATGGTTGTTTCTTCATCGGCCGAGATGTCGTAATACACGAACATGCGGTAAAGCTTGCGGCAAATGTGTTTGGCAATCACCGTGTCTTTAGAGAAGAGCATGTCCATCAGATCATTGAGCTCCAAATCGCCGGCGGTGGCCCCGGTGCGACCCTTCAAAATGTTTTGGCCATAGAAGGTCGAAAACAACTTGTCGTTGCTGTCGTGATTTTGACTCACGAAGGCCGAAGGATAAGGCTTATTCAAGAAATTGACCGTCCAGCCCGTGAGCACGCGAGCCATGGCCTTGACATCGTCTTCGGTGTACTGAGAATCACTTCCCTTGCCCAGGGTGAACAGCTCCTGCAACTCCCGTGCGTAGTTTTCATCTGGGGCCTTTTTGGTATTCAACCGACCGTTCAAATAGTCGAGCATCGCCGAATCGATGGTAATGGCTCGCACGAAGGATTTGAAATTCCCAAAGGCATGGGTGCGCAAGAGGGTATGGTGGCTGTATGAATTGACCGCCAGGTTCACCACCAATGTCTCTGTGGCAAAATGATGGTGCCAAAACAAAGCCATTTTCTCATGCAGCGAATGGCTCTTTTTAGCCGCTTGTTGAAAGAGCCATGCCTTCAAACTGAATTTGCGCTGATTTTCAAAATTGGCATCCCAAGGGGCATCTATCCAAGTTTCGCCGAACTTGACATTGGGATCAGGTGTACGCAAACTGTAATTGTTCAAAGGAGGCGTGGGGGCCGAACTGGGGGCCGTCAACAAGGTGTCTACGGCCTGTTCCAGGCTGAGTTTTTCGAAATCCTTGATTTGAGCAAAATCAAACCCAAACAAGGTTCGACGCAGCAGGTGCAGCACCTCGGTTCTACCGAATGTGCCGCTGTAGGCATTCAAGGTGGTATTGGTTCGGCGTTGAACCGGTTTTTGTTCGGGCATACTCTAATAAGACGCCAAATTAGGCCCCAACGTTTACTCTTGCTTGTCCTTAAAATGCAAGATTTTACGCCGGTGGCAGCAATCGAACCTTTCCATGCGGGTAATAGGCCACCTGCTCTTCGATTCGAAGACCCGCACGGCCCTGCTCATCAACGCCCAAAAACTGAGCTTCCTGCACCACGCCGTTCGCCCACTCAATGCGAACTTCTTGACCCAAAAACAGGAGGTTTTCTTCAAAACGTTCAACCGGCATTTCCAACACCTGCTCCAAGCGCAATCCATGCATGAGGTTTTCAATGAGTTCTGAGAATCGAGGGGAGCCCTCTGGCCACAACGAATCGGCATACAACCCATATGATTGAGCAAAGGGTTGCAGATTCACGCCCAATCCCAACAGATAATGTTCTCCCCTAAGCTCTTGTAGCAAACCTGCCACTTTGCCGTTTGGGCTGTATACATCATTGGGCCATTTCAACTGCAGGGGTTGAGCACAAACTTTTTGAAGGGCCAACAAAACCGAGGCTGAAAGTTGTTTGTTGATGCGAACCCAATCGGGGTTGGGACCCCATTTGCCTTGGGCATACGAAACGGTCAAAGCCAAAGAACGCCCGGGCTCTTCAACCCATTTGCGACCCATTTGCCCTCGCCCGGCTTGCTGATTCAAGGTATACAAAAACACCGAATGAGCGCCGCTTTGGGCCAACAAGGGCTCAATGGCTTCCATGGTCGAATCACAAGCCGGGGTATTGGCACACAGCCAATCTCCTATCCAGTCAATGCCCTGAAACTCCATGAAAATAGCGTTCTTTGCAACAAAGATGACCCAAATGGCCAAGAAAAACGAAGTTTCTGTAGACTCACTGGTTGCCGCTGTTGTAGCGGGCCTTCAAGAAAAAAAAGGAAACAAGATCGTTTCGCTGGACCTGCGCAACTTGAACTCAGCTTTCGCCGACTTCTTTGTCATTGCCCACGGCACCTCCAACCGTCAGGTCGATGCCTTGGCTGATAGCGTAGAAGAAATCGTGCGCAAAACCGTCGGGGATCGCCCTGCACACCGCGAAGGCCAACAAGAAAGCGACTGGGTGTTGCTGGATTACATCAACGTTGTGGTGCATATTTTCAGTGAAGAAAAGCGTGATTTCTACGCCATCGAAGAGCTCTGGGGCGATGCCGTTCGCCGGGAGCACGCCGACCATTAATTCCAGTTTGCCGGGTTCAAATAAGGGGTAAACAAAGACGCCCTAAACTGCAAGGTTCCCGCGTAAATCATGGCTTCGTCATGCACCCCTGCTCCTATTTCCGTACCGATTTGAAACCAAGGATTGAGCTGCTTTCGCAGAGCAACGTAAGCATACACCCCTGACCCGTGCGAAAACCCGTGTTTGGGATTGTGATCGATGGTGGTGATGTATCCGCCGCGAATGCCCAAGTCCCAGACCCATTCAATGGGAGGAAGAATCGAAAGGATGG
>Ga0222713_10006395_pt1 | contig 11214 bp, 9 predicted proteins | sample C33_649DmetaG_FD_165061 | JGI IMG/M metagenome (GOLD analysis project Ga0222713, IMG submission 165061) | Estuarine water microbial communities from San Francisco Bay, California, United States - C33_649D | ecosystem: Environmental > Aquatic > Marine > Unclassified | place: USA: California... | reverse complement strand
GTTATAGTATTGTAATGCTTTTTGATATTTTGAGAATCATTGAAAATAATCTTTATACTAGGGCTTTTCTGCTGTTCATAGAAGTTGGCATAGTTCGTAGTGTTATTATGCACCCATAGCTCCCCATTTTTCCAAGTAATAATCAAATTACCAACAGAGTCTATCCACTCTGGGAAGTAGTCGTAAAACGCACTATATGCGTTTCTAGTCTCAGAGAACCCAAATGTATAGTCTGGCAGTACAGTTGAGCTACCTTGCATAGCTGTAATGTACTCCTCTTCGAATAAGTCATACACTCCTAAAATCTTTGCATACCCTCCGTTACCAAACTTATCTGGGTAGTCTGTTTTTTGATATTTAGCTATCTTATCTGTAAAGAAAAAGTGTGCTTTATACAATTCAGTTATAGAAGTAATTCCATCATTAGACAGCCTAATCTGAGCACCTAGAACAGGGTCTACAAAATAGTCAGCAATAGGCGAAGAAGCTAAAGAACAATACTGTTCTCCTATGCCATACTCGCCTTTATAGTACTGAATCTTATTTACAATTTCTGAGCTTTGAGAAACAACAGTGTTGCCATCTGCTGTCTGTAACATATTCTGTGATATAGGAACTATACCGCAGGCTCTATTCTGGAATACTCTTAACTGATTATCTCTTACTTTAAATCTTTGTATATCACCTTTCTGTCTGTCGTATTCATCAAGATTCTCTGCTAAGAACTTATTTGTTTTATTTATACTTGTACTGCTCTGATATTCAAGAGAGTATCTAATAGTAGTTGGGTAGTATGTTTCTCTTGCATATTCATCTTCTACAAATGTTCTACCATTGCCATCTATCTTAGATTCGTATTTGTCAGATATAGACATATCTACAACCATATGCCCATTACTTCTCATTCTAGAGTAAACATCCCCTTTGTACATATAATACTCTGCAGCCTGAGCAGGTGTAGCCTGACCAGTGTTTTGTATTACCTGACTTTTAAGAGAACCTTCGTGTGCTAAATTTCCATTAGCATCTGTTATAATGTTATAGTTTTCTCCAAATTCATAATATACCTGGTCGCTATAAGATGCATTGCTAAATGGCTTATATGCCTCTACATAATATATAACAGAGTTACTTGGGTTTGCAGGCCAAGTGCTCATAAATGTGCTTGTATTATCGTACTGAATCTTAATCCAATATCCTGGAGTTTTAGTACCATCTGTACTTTCTGTTAAAACTTCAATAATAGGCACTTCGTATCCATTGTATGTAGACTGACCAAAAGCTCCGTGAATAATAAGTCTATCACCCTTAGTATGTTCGTAAATAGGGAATCCTGCATTATTTTGATTATAAGCCAGAATATTCATATATCCGTAAGTAGCATCCTTGTAAACACCATTTGTCGTAGCCCATACAAAATTGCTGTTTGTAAGGTTTTTTGTTCTTACAAAAGAGAATGTCTTAGCCCAAGATGGCGGCTTATGTGAAATGCTAAATTTAACTCTAGGATAAGGGATAACAGGGTCTGTCCCTACCCCTAAATTAGCTACAGACAAGCTAGGCGTCATAAATCTCATATTAGAATTTGTAACAACGCCATTTGTAACACCAAACTCATCAAAGTATACTAAGCCAAACTTATATAAAGAAGAGTGCTTATATATTGAAATATTAGTATCTGGTACAGCACTAGGGTTAATCAATGTAACAGTAGCAGTTCCAGTTACAGACCATTGTAATGTATTTGCATTAAATGGATAAACTATATCAAACCCATTTGTTATTGGAATAGTATTTAATTCTGTCTCATTACCTATTATGTTAGAAAAATAGCCAATAACATCATTTAATGTTTTCCCAGATACTACTGTGTAATTATAAGAATAATTCCTAGTAGTTGCGATAGGAAAACTTCCAGGATTATTTGTTAAATAAAACAATCTAACTGTCATCGCTATTGAATCACCAACAGCAGGTATACCAGTAAATGTAAATGTCCAAGCAGAACCATTACTCTTACCTGTTACAACCAATGGATTACTAGGTTTTACCCCATTGGGGTCTACAGTTTTAGATACAGATAATGTCTCGCTAAATGTATTACCCTCTGTGATACCACCATAAGCTAAAACATTACCATTCAATAATTCTTGTGTGTTTGCTTTTTTAGGCACATAATCAAATAACTGATTGCTATCAGATAATGATACGAATGGATATAATTGGTCGTTATAAAAGTTATATACATTTGTTGAATTGTCTGCTATAGCGTTTTTAGCTTTGTCTACTACAGACGCAAGCATTCTATCAGAAAATACACCAGCAACAGTCTCTCTTACAGATATTTCAATTTTAGTAACATCTTTAGCTCCTGTCTTGTAAAATACATTTATCACATTGTTTGTAGCAGATATAGATAAAGTTATATCTGTTACGCCTGGAGGAGGAGTTGCTGCACTCCAAGGACTCCAAGTAGATTTTGTATCGTCTCTATAAACCCATCTGTAGCTAAACTGAAATAGCTTACTAGCTAAGTTATTAGATGTAGAACTAGGCTCTGTAGCATAGTTACATACAGGAGCTAGTCCAGGAGCCTTTCTACTAACAGTTAAATATTCTTTTTTCCAGTTACTGCCGTACACATTTGCTGCAATTCTATTTACACCAGCTGGTCTGTCTAAGCCAGTGTCTTTAATATTAATCTTCATCGGCCTATTCTTCCTATCTGTCCAATGAAGTATATCTCCGTCCTGTTCTGTTCTATATAGTATATTTACTGATGCCACAGGATATTTTGGGTCAAACTCAAATATATCTTCTTGGCTATCTACGAAAGAAATCAATAAAGGCTCAATGGTATTTGTCTTAAGATTGTATACATAAATCCCATTGTAGCCAGCAGAATTATAGTTAAAGTAAAATACTCTATGCTTTAACTCGTCATAATGAGACCCTATGCATTGATTATTAGAAGCCATTTATTATAGTGTTTTAAATCTTAATATTATAAAGTTAGAGCAATATGTGCTAAGTGATTGAATCTTAATCTGATATGCAGTATCTGGAACATCCGTATATTGTTTTGGAGTTCCTGTAACAAAAGTCTGGTTAGTCTTATCCCATCCAGAAACTAAGGCTCCAGCATTATCTAGCGCAGTAAGGGTAAAATTACCTGTATCTAGCCCTTGGGTGGTTAATGTGATATTGACTGTTTGTGCCATTTTCTACCAATTTTTTAATTGTTCAAAGATACGATTTTATAAGGTTGTACAAATTTTGAATAAAATCATACATTTATCATTATAATGCGGATACCCCTCTTGGCAGTCTTCGTTTATAAGATATATTGGGTTAAGGGAAAACGGCTCAATCATTAAATTAATGCATTTCCACCCTCCATCTTGGATGTCAGGATTGAAATTCCACTTTGTAAAAGAGGTAGCTAATAGGTACTTGCTGCCACTTTTTTTAATATTATCTATTGCCTTTAATACATTTTCATTACTAAGATGACCTAGGCAATCCCTAACAAAAACTAAATCTACTTTTGGCAAATTATCTTTAGTTAAGTCTAAGACTCTAAAATCTGTATTTGGATACTTTATTCTGTTTTGTTCAATTAATGGGCTTACAATATCTGCTCCAATATAAGAAGCTCCACATAAATCAACACTCTTCATCCAATTAAAATCGCCACAAGGTATATCTAAAATTGACTTTATATCAAATTTAGAAAATAATAACGGTAACTCTTGTATCAATAATTTAGTGCTTTTTAACTCTGAACCACTTCCACTTATACTCTCCTTAGAGCCCCACAAGTTTTTTTCATATATATCCGTAAATGTTTCTACTAAGTTCATAATATCGTTTTTTTAGCTGTTTCTTGGACTTGTGTCCAATAATAATAAGATGCTCTATTTTGGTCTATGTCTAAATCTTCATTATACGGCAACTTATTAGTATACGCAGATTTAAAGAAAAGCCTACTATTTGAATTGGTTACACCTGCATTATGAAGTATCCAGTGTTTTTCAATTACATTTATATCATCTGTACTCCACCCAAAACTAAGCCTACTATCTACCTCTGTAGGATGCCCAAACAGCCAAGCATTCCAAAGTAAAGCCCACATACCAGCCGTCCACTTTTGGATAGGGTATTCATTTTCTAAAGTTTTTACATAAGACGACTCCGCAGCACAGAAATAATCGTATAAATATATGGAATCTTTTTCTACCTTATCCCAAAATTCAGCTCCCTCACCTATTACTATATATTGAGCGCCTCCAGAATGATTGTTCAATAACTTAGGTATTTGCTTATCTATCCCAACTATGTTACACATATTCTCATATAACTCATTCCCTTTTTGTTGTATATAGTCATAGTTTATATATGAATTGGTATCACTCATATACCAAGTATTAGGCTTTCTATGCCAATCTACTTCTGGTGGCCTTGTAAAGACTATGTCAGAATCGTGCAAGAATAAATACTCGTCTTTTAACTGAGGAAAATTTGTCAAATGGTGTTTCATCAAATTAAAATAGACAGATGGAGAATAACTATTTGGGCCTCTTGTATCTTCATAAAAATAAAATCCTACAGGAGCATAATGTTTTTTTAACTTAATCCAATCATCTGGTATGTGACCACCATTTGTTGAACATAAAATATGCATTTGAGAAGGCTCTACTCCATTTTTTATAAAGTTATTTATAAGTACTTCTACCTGCCATCTATAATAATTACTAGCAGGTTGTGCACATATGTATTTCATAACATTGGTTTATTTTTTAACAACCAGCAACTATTTCGCATACTGTACCTGAAACTGTATTCATTACAAGATATGGGGAACCGCTTTGGAATCGATTTGAAACTTTATAAGCACGTCCATTTGGCGTTGTTGGTTTATAAAATCTTAATTGGTTGTAAGTAGCACCTACTGGGAATGCCCCATAAACTGTTGCTCCAGTTTCTTCACAAGTTCCATTAACACATTCATACTCTATTAGAGAATATATATCATATTGTTGCGTTGTTGGTGGCGCCTCGGTAGTCGGTGCTTGAGTAGTACATCCAGCATTTATAGATTTCACAATAGGACTTCCGCCAACTGTATTTCTAAGGCCTACATATCTAGTCTCATTACCTGGTTGATTTTCGTAAGTATAACTTCCACTAACTGCTGTAAATGCACCGCTAAATACATCAGAACCGTTAGCATATGTTTGTGTGCTTCTTTCATAACTACCATTACCTCCAGTAAAATTACTAATTGTAATATCTTGTAATGTACCATCGCAAACAGAGCTTATTGTATAGTTTACTGTAGCTAAAGTTGGTGGGGCAGTAGTAGGCGCTACATATCCGCAATCAGGTGAATTTGGTTCATATATTCCACCAGTTTGATATTGGTAACCTGAGTAACAAGGGTTAGTGTTTATTTGTCTGTAATACTTGTTCACATCAACACAATCCCAATAACTATTAATATCCATATTTACCCAAACAGGGTTTGTATTAGGAGCTTCTTGAGAAGGATTAGTAGCATATGTTATATTATTAGATTCCCATTGATTACCAAAGAAACAAGTATTTGTATTTCTTTTAACAGGAGTAGATGTTACACCTCCATTACAAGTATAAATATATCCTACAAGTTCGCTATAGTTTGCATTAAAGTTAAATGTTTGACCTATTTGTTTAATAGTAATTCTATTTCCAGAAACTAATTTTATAAATCTAGTTCCATTTTGTTGATTATTATATGTATAACTACTAGCTGGAGTACTAGAAACAGGCCCAGAGCCAGCTGCTCCTGCATCTAAATATGTTGTAGTTGAAGCGTAATAGTTTGTTCCATCACCACCAGCAAAGTTATTAACTATGATATTTTGTGTTCCAGAACTTGTACAAACAGAACTTGCACTAGCTGTTATTTCAGGTAATACTACTTCTGTTGTAGTAGGACAAACACCAACAGTAAAAGACTTTGCAATCTTGTTAAATGTATTTGTTCTATCTCTTAATGCAACCCAATATGTACCATCAGCTAATCCAGTATATGTTCTTGTAAATTCTACATTACTAAAATTACCGTTTAAAGCAGCAAATTCTGTTGAATAAGTTGTATTAGCAGGAGTTGCATCATATGTTCCATATCCTCCTGAAAATGATAATATAGTTATTTGTCCATCAGATTGACCACCATTTGCACATCCACTACTTCCTCCAAAATTTACTGGAGCTGGAGTTGTAGTAGGAGGAGGTTCTGTTGTAGTAGGTGCTAAGGTTGTACCGCATCCAATATTAGGATATTTGGTAGAACCATTAGCAAATGAAGTTCCATTGCCTACAGTTAATATATAGTTTGAATCAGGTAAATTAGAGAATGTAACCCCACTTCCCTGATTAAATGGCCCTTGTGTAAACATCAATTGGCTATTAGCAATACTTATAATTCTAGCATAATAATTCAAGTATGTTCCTCCATCTACATTAGATACTATTATTTGTCCTGAACCAGGGCCTGCAGGACAATTAGTTGTAAACGTATAAGACACTGTTGGTAATGTTGTAGGCTGTGTTGTTACATCTTGACATCCAGTTCCACCTATACTTTGTATAGGATAATTAGGTGAAGGTAAAACTGTTGGAGAAACACTTTGTATATAATAATTCTTTTGCGTAACAGGGCTAGTAACACTTTGATTAACAGTAAATGTTCCTTGAGCATAGCTAGTTGATGTAGTTATAGAACCAGTTGCACAATCATAAATATAATACCACTCTTGATTTGGAGGCAATGTTGTTGGCTCAGTTGTAGGTGAAGCAGTTGTACAATTAGCATTGATTGATTTAACTATAGGAGCAACACCGCTAGTATCTCTAACAGCTACATATCTTAAAGAAGTACCAGGCTGATTTTCATAAACTTTTGCACCATCAACTACATTTACAAATGTGCCATTTAAAGCAGCAAATTCTGTTGTATAGGTCGTCTCAGTAGCCTGATAAGTTCCATTGCCACCAGTAATACTATTTATCGTAATATCTTGCAATGTGCCATCACAAGAAGAAACTATGTTATAATTAACAGCTGTAACTAAGGTCGCTGTTCCTACTAAATTACAATTAGGAGTAAACGTAATATTACCAAAAATATTACAATCGTTTTTGAATAAATTGTCGTTTGTTACTTTTTGATTACCTCTGATAGCTGTGAAATGCATATCAGGTATATTACCCTTAAAAACGCCATTCCTAGCCTCTTTATGGTGAGAACTAGGAAACACATCATTAGAGTCATCCAAGTTCATAATCCCCTGAAATGTCTTTTTTTGTGTGCTCATCTTAAGGTCTATCTATGGTTTTTAAATTGGTATTGGTTACTTTGCTGTTGCCTTTTATTGACTGAAATTTAATAAGCCCCCCATTGCCCCTAAAAACCCCATTTCTAGCTTCTTTGTGGTGTAAGCTAGGCATTGTGTCTTTTGGGTCATCAAGGTTCATAATTCCGCTTATTGTCTTTTTTTCAGTTGCCATATTATGACTTAACTACAAGTTTTTGTCCAAGTCTAATTACTTCATTAGCCTCAGCTATAGAAACAACATTCTCACGAAGGTTAGCTAATCTCTTTTGATTATAATATTCTTTTCTGCGTAACTGCTTGTCTCCCAAGCTAGCACGTCTACCTAAAGGCAATAACTCAATATCTTTCCAAGCTATGTAAGCTAAAACAGCTTCTCTAATTTGAACAGGTATTTTATAGTCTACATCATCTGCAGGAGAAGAAAGGTATTCTAATACTACATAGTCGTGACCATATTGGTTATCAAGGTAAATCAACCCTTGCTCTTCATCAATATCAAATGTGCCTGCGCTATTCAAAACAGCACCTGCACCAAATATGTTTACATATCTAGCTCCATCAAAATAGTTCACATAAGCAAGGTCTTGTAATCTATAGGTATTACCTGTAGTATTATCAGTATTACTTGATGTTCTATCTGATTGGTTAATCTTATATGAAGTTAAGTTTCTATTTCTTCTTAAAGTAGATACTTCGCCATCTGCATTGAATACGCCTACTTTAGAAAATCCTATGTAATCAGAAGGCAAATTAACAGTCTTGTTTGCATTTACTACAAGCTTTACTGTCTTTGGAGTAGAGTAAACATCCATACCCATCTCTTCAACACCACGCACTCCTACAGTCCATAATCTACGAAACTCAGCATTAGTCTGTTTAGACTGGTCTAAGTATTGATAAATTACTTCTGCTAATCCTACCCATTTTGCTGTATCTTTTGCCATAGTGTTTATGCTTTATCTAATCCATCATTTGTTGAATCTTGAGGAGAACCTTTTCTAGTTCTTAATTGATTCATAACTAAATTAATAATATCTGTAATGTATTCTTGAGGTACATTTACTTCTGCATCTAAATCAGAAGTTTCTGTACTTACCATTCTTACAATAGCTAATCTTCCTACTAAGTTAGTATAACTTTTAAACCAAAGCTTTTTACCTTCTACCCAATAAAATATTTTACTAGGTGGCTGTTTAAGTTGGTCTACATAATCTAATTCTCTTGGAGAAATAGGTATTGGAGATTTAGCTAAACCAGTGCTTGTAGGAAATGTTACTGTAGATATACCGTAACCTCTAGATAATCCAAGTGGAACTTGAGGTAAGTCTAATGAATAATACCCAGTATCGTTATCTCTTGTAATAGCTAAATTTTTAAATGTTGCATAGAATGAATCAGCAACAGTTTCAATACCATCAAGTTTTATAGCGTCCGTATAATTAACTTTAGCCATATAAGCTATAGCTTCATTAATATATAGGTTAATTTCCTTTTCTGTTATGTTAGCATCATCAGTAGGTATGCTACCATATAGCATACGTCTAATCTGCTCTATTAAAACTCTTCTAGTCATTATTGGCCTTCGTTTTTAATTGTTTGAGCTACTCTAAGTAAATCTCCATCTTTCAAGTTAATACCTATAATACCTATTGCTCTATAAATTATTTCATTCATATCTGCATCACCCCACTCTGGCTGAACAGAACCTGTTGTTGGTATAACAGATTCACCTCCTGCTGCAGAATAAACTAAGTTACCAGTGTAAGCCCAAACCATTTTATTTGGAGTTCTAATGTATCCTAATATTGGAGCAACTACATTAGTTGGATAAAACTTAAAAGTATCACCAAGCTCCATATAAATAGGGTCAGTTGTTGTAGGAGCATCTATTGGGTTACTAAGATGGCTTGCTAAGTTATCGTCAAATACCTTTTTAATTGGTCTGTTAGCAGACGTTCTTAAAGAAGTCGCTGTATTCATTGTCCCAGGCTTCGGAGCAGTTCCTAAAGTAGGGCCTACTGTTGTTGATACAGCTAATGCAGTTTCTGTATAAAATTTTGATAATCTATCTGATATAGAAGAATTACTCATTAATCCTTCTGGGCTATTCCTGTTATTAGAATTAATATTACCAGTTCCTTCAACAAGTGATTCTAAATATTGGGTTTGAGCCATATTTATAATACTATTGAAATCTTCTGGAGAAAGATACGTACCCTGATACTTGTCAACAAGGTAGGTTACAATTTTGTATACTTCATCTATAGTCATATTGCAAATATAAACAAAAAAAGCCCCGCGTAGAAACGCAGGGCCGTTAACCAATGAAACCATATAACACAAAGCGCATTTAGGCTTTAACCATACTTTTTAGCTCAACGTAGAAATCTCTACCTTTTTCTGTCAAACAGTATTCTGCTAAGAATTCAGCTGGCTTTTTGCCGTCTGGTATTTGACAAATAAATGTTTTGGTTTCACTCCACACCGCTTGGCCCTTAATATGTGTAAGGTTTACCAAGTTCTTTTCAACCGCTCTATCTACGATAAACTTAGATAAAACTGTTGGGTTGTTATAAGTCTTTATAAACAAGTCAGCCATCTTATTAGCCATATTGTAGTATAAAGGTCTTAATGCCATTTCAGATAAGAAGTTGTTTTCTTTATCCTTTATGTTGATTCCTAGGTATTTAGCGTGAGGTAACATAATGTCGTAAGGAGCTGTTTTAGCTAACTCTGTAGCATTCATTTCGCTCTCAAACTTCTTATAATTAGCTTGCTCAATAGCCTCTTCGTCAATTAATTTATATACTGCTCTTGATTCAGGTAATCTATGTTTGTTACCCTTATTCATATTGCTTACTTCTAAAAAATGCACTAATGCTGTTTTTTGAGCAGGCACTCTCATTCTACCCCATACAAATCTAAGTTCTGGTCTTTGCTTTTTCTTAGCTTCAGACAGCTTTTCTTGCTCATCTACCCAAATAGTGTTTACACCCTCTAGGTATCTGATTTCTCTTTCTGTACCTGTTACGTGGTCGTAAACTACATCCATATTCTTAATAAGGTAGTTTTCAGGGAAAGGAGGTCTAGTGTTACCAGGTACATAATGCTTTTCAGTAAGCTCGTACTCGTACCACTGCTTTTCTTTCTTTTTCTTAACTGGTTCTGGGATAAATGCTGCAGCCTCTTGTGATTGTTCGGTAGTAACTTCCACCTCTACAATATTACCATCTGCATCAATGGTTTGTTTTTTTGCTTTTGCCATATTGGTTTATTTTATATGTGACACAAATATACATAAAAAAGAAAACCCCACCATAGGTGGGGCTCTCTATATAATCTGTAAAGATTAAGCGTAAGTAACGCTGATGTATTGATTTGCAGCAAACACTTGGATACCGCAGTATGCCATATGATGTACATTCAATTCCATCTTGTCTGAAGTAGGAACTTTAGCTAATGCACCAGTTTCCCAAACCTTAACTTCTTTACCTGGCTCAACTTCGTTGTATACCATACGTAATGAAGGGATTTTGTCTCCAGTTTGAGCATCTCTACCCTCTTTCATTGGGATTAAGATACCGCTGTTCTTGTACAAGCTAGTTGTTGGAGCAACACCGTATACAGCTTCAGCATTGAATGGTAAGTATTTCTTTAAGTGGAAAGTTGTACCATCAATCTTTAATGAATCAAAGCCATATTTAACAGCTACTTCTTGAGAACCACCTGCGTTAGCCCATAAGATTGCACCATTTCCGTAAGTAGAGAATAATGCATCATCAATTGCAGTTCTTAAATAGCTATCTACTAACATATGATACTCAGAAGCACC
>Ga0222713_10006391_pt1 | contig 11216 bp, 12 predicted proteins | sample C33_649DmetaG_FD_165061 | JGI IMG/M metagenome (GOLD analysis project Ga0222713, IMG submission 165061) | Estuarine water microbial communities from San Francisco Bay, California, United States - C33_649D | ecosystem: Environmental > Aquatic > Marine > Unclassified | place: USA: California... | reverse complement strand
ATCGAGCAGTCGACATGTTGATCAATATTGAAGAGGCCCATTCACTTTTGACGCTCGCAGCTGCAAACGCATGGGGAGATAGCCCCTACGAAAGAGCTCGGTCCGTGTCGGCGGCGAAGTCTCTGTTTGCACGTGCCGCACGATTCGTATCCCAGCAGGCAGTTCAGCTCCACGGAGGTATGGGGATGACATATGAGTTGCCGCTGAGTAATTACGTCAAAAAGTTGACAATGTTTGACGCGTTGTTTGGTGGGGAGCGCTTTCATCGTTCGAGATTTTCTAATCTGCGAAAAGAAGAAGCGGATACAACTGGGTTTGTATCCCCCAAGAAAAGTTGGAAGCAGTTGTAGTTTGATTTAAGTAATACATTTCTAGGATTTCAAAAAATGTTCAGAAAAGTTGGAGTAGTGGGTGCAGGGTTAATGGGTGCAGAGATCGCTCTGGTGAGTGCTTTGTCTGGAAGGTCGGTTTTATTGAATGATGCGAATCGAGATTTGACAGAAAAGGCGTTATCGCGTTTAAACGGGTTGCTTGAAAAGGGGGTCGATCGTGGGTTTTATGAAGCAGGAGTTGTTGAGGATGTGATGCCACGAATTGAGGTGGCCGAGGATTTGGATTCTTTTGCAGATCGGGATTTAGTCATAGAAGCAGTTTTCGAGGACGAGGTAGTAAAGGGCGATATATTTTCCCGTCTAGATCATATTACGTCGGACCACACGGTGTTTGCTAGTAATACCTCGAGTATTTCAATCACAGCTTTGGCTTCGCACGTTCAAGAATCTAGGAGGAAAAAATTTCTTGGGACTCATTTCTTTTCCCCCGTTTCTCGGATGAAGCTGGTTGAAGTTATACCGGCTCTGGATACTGATGTCGATGTGTTGGAATCGATGATGAATTTTTGTAAAGATATCGGAAAGACACCAATCAAAGTTAAAGACGTTGTCGGGTTTGCCGTAAACCGAATGCTGCATGCATTCATGATAGAAGCCATGCGTTTGGTCGAAGAGGGTGTGGCTACTCCCGAAGATATTGATCTCGCATGCCGATTGGGGTTGGGACATGCGATTGGCCCTTTTCAGTTAATGGATGCGACGCAAATTAGTCTATCTGTTCAGGTCGAAGAAATTTTGCATGATGCCTATGGAGATCGATTCAAGCCGCGCCCGCTGATGAAGCAGATGGTTCAGGCCGGCTACAACGGCAAAAAAGTGGGGCGAGGTTGGTATAAGTACTAGAGCCTTTTACTTTGACGTGTCTGTATTAATTTAAGGTTTTCTATGTCGCGACCAGTTAAATATTTTTGGGAGGATTTTAAGCTCGAGGAGCGTGTTTGTATGGGCTCGGTGTCGGTGGAGTTAGGGGAGGTGCTGGATTTTGCAAAACGCTTTGACCCCCAACCCTTCCATGTGGATGTGGCTCAGGCAAAAAAATCAATTTATGGCGACATCATTGCGAGTGGCTGGCATACCTGCTCGATAGTGATGCGCCTCATGTGCGATTCCTATCTGCTCGACTCCGCCTCGCTTGGCTCTCCAGGTATTGAGGAGGTAAGATGGCCGCGACCTGTTTACCCTGGTGATACGTTAACCGCGTACCGCACCGTGATCGAAACGCGACCTTCGAGTAGTCGTCCCGATCGTGGAATTGTCAAGACAAAGTGGGAAGTCGAAAACCAGAATGGTGAGTTGGTGATGTCGATGGTAGGTATAAATTTTTTCTTAAAAAGACCGGAGGGGTCATTATGAGTGCGGAGCACTTCAGTCATAAAGTTCATGTGCTCTACACGAAAGAGGCTCTCGATCATGAGCGTCTCGAAGGTAAAGTTGTAATTGTCCTAGATGTGCTCTTCGCGACTACTACTATCATCAACGCGTTCGCGAACGGAGCAAAGACAGTCCGCCCGGTGGAGAGCGAGGATGCAGCGAGGGCGGTTGCAGACCCGCTTAATGCCGAGAGCTATGTGTTGGCGGGTGAGCTCTATGCGGTAACGCTCCCGGGTTTTGCCTCACCTGCTCCGTTGGCTTTAGCGAAAGAGAATCTGAAGGAAAAAATGCTAATTTATTCCACCACGAACGGAACGGTGGCGTTAAAGAAGTCTGTTGGCGCGAGTGCCATCTATGCGGGGGCCCTAATCAATGCAAAATCTGTAGTCGAGCATGTCATAGCATTACATCCCGAGCAAACTATTTTGATCGTTTGTTCTGGGTCGATGGGAAATCCCAATTTAGAGGATATTTGTGGTGCAGGCTATTTTGTAGATTTGCTGTTGGAGCGACGTCCGAATAGCGCTCGGGAATATTTTTCGGATGCGGCACTTGCTGCCCATGCATTGTTTAAATCGGAACCTTCCGTAGATCTTTTGCTCAAATCGCGTGTGGGTCAATTGATGTTGGATCGCGGTATGGAGAATGAAGTGCAATTTGCCGCCGGGTTAAGTGTTACTTCAGTAGTCCCAAAAATGGAGGGAGATGTTTTGGTCTCGCTTTGATTTTTGTGGCAACAGACGTTAGAACATTATGTGTGAGGGAAGCATGAAGAATATTCGTTTGTTTGTGGCGTTATTTCTTTTGTTTGGTTTGGGTGGGCCGTTATTGGCTGCGATAAATTGCAGTAATCCCAATTCAAACGTTGAGCGTCTAATTTGCACGAGTAGCCGTGCATCGGTTGCACACGAACAACTCGCTTTCTCTTACAACCTTGCCATGAGGAGAGGGGTTGATATTAAGATGTTGCAAGAGTCTCAGATCGACTGGTACGAGAATGTGCTATCGGTTTGTAACGATGTGAACTGTGTTGTCCAGGCGATGGATGAGCGTAGCTACGAGCTGGAAAATTATTGACTTAACAATCAAGCGTTCGGTATACAAATGCGCTGGGTGATGTCCTGTTCCGGTAATAGCGTTTCGATCAAGTAATCAATCTCATCAGAAAGAGAGGGGTTTAGACTTGCCCCTGGCTTTCGAACTGAGGCATGAGAGATTACGCCGCGCGCGAGTAATAATCGTTTTCGAATTGCAACCCCGGGTTGTTGCTCTAGCACCAACATTGGGCTGAATCGCTGATAAATTTTTAGCGCTGTGGACCAGTCGTTATTTTTGCTCGCGCTGACCATTGCTTGAAGCACTTCCGGGAATGCAAAACCCGTATTGAAACCGTCTGATCCAGCGCGCAAGTCAAAGATCCCATAAAGCCCCCCAAGGCCCGTCATAATATTGATGTGTCTCGCGCATTGTTTCCTGATTTGGATCAATTTTGGGGCTGTTGGTACTGCCTCGAGTTTGAGTCCAACTATATTTGGCAGTTGCTCAATGAGTTTGACAATTAGATCGACCGACATATGTACGCCCGTTGACGCGGGGTGGTCTTGCAAAATTATTGGAAGTTTTGTGTCTTTAGATATGTCTGCGAAGTGCTGAAAAATTCTCTCCTCTGAAGGGGTAGGTTCCGCATGCGGGGTAATCATGACCGCACTGGCACCGAGTGATGAGGCCATTCGATTTAATTCAATAACCGCTTTCGTTCCGCTTGCACTTGTACCCACAATGATCGGCAAACCTCTCGCGTGCTCTACAGCAGAGGAGATAATTTCCGCGCGCTCTGCGTCTGTGAGTCTATTTGCCTCGCCGAGTACACCGAGTATGGTTACCCCCTCGACTTGAAGTTCTCGCATGAAGTTAACCAACATTGCGATGGACCCCAGATCAACCGACTCGTCGGAGTCAAATGGCGTAACGAGAATCGGTATAACCCCCTGAAATTGCATCGTAGACTTTCTAGTATGATCAAAGGAAGGACTATGTTAATCGATCGTATTGGAATCAAGCAACGGGGTAACCAGTGGATTTTATAGAGAATCGAATCAAAAAGAGAATTCAAGAAAAAGAACGACAAATTGGTTGTTGGTTGAGTATGGGTAGCCATGTGGCGACCGAGATTTGTGCGTCGGCAGGATTCGATTGGGTTTTGATTGATATGGAGCATGCGCCAAACGATGTTCCGCAGGTCTTGAGTTTAATTCACGCTGCGGCCGCTTACGATGTGGATATCGCAGTTCGCGCCCCTTGGAATGATGCGGTTACGATCAAGCGGCTATTGGACCAAGGGGTCCAGACGATCGTATTGCCGAATGTTCAGACGGAGGCTGAAGCCCAGGAGGCGGTGCGGTCGGTTCGATATCCGCCGCGAGGGTATCGAGGGGTTTCGGCAAATTCGCGCTCGAACCGTTTTGGACGGATGAATAATTACTTCGATCACGCCGATGAAAATATCTGCCTCATCCTGCAAATTGAAACTCAATTGGGGCGAGAGAATGTAGAAAAAATCGCTGCGGTCGATGGGGTCGATTGTCTTTTTGTTGGGCCACAGGACTTGGCAGCTGGCGTGGGTCATCTTGGAAACCCCAGTGCCAGGGCTGCGAAAGACGCAATGCTAGATGTGATAACCACGACTGTTAAGGCTGGCTGTGCTGCTGGGATCCTGGCGTTTAATGAGCAAGATGCAAAAAATTGGTTAGCTGCAGGTGCAAGTTTTGTGGCCGTCACAGGTGACACCTTCCTATTGGCTCGATCTACCGAGGCAGTTGTTAAATCATTTAAATGGGAGGGTTGAGTTTAATGAAAGTGAATACACCCGGAGAACTGCGTCAGTATAAGTCCTCTGAGGTTGCGGTCAGTGATTGGGTGGAGGTGACTCAAGAAATGATCGATGGGTTTGCGGAATCAACGGGAGATTTTCAGTGGATACATGTCGATACCGATAGAGCTGAGTCTGAGAGTGTTTTCGGTTCTACGATTGCTCATGGATTTCTGACACTTTCGTTGTTATCAAAATTTTTGAATGAAACGATTGATCTTGGTCGCTCTAAGATGGGAATCAATTACGGTCTTAATCGTGTGCGATTTACTGCGCCTGTTCGAGTAAATTCGAAGCTTAGGGCGCGGTTTTATCTAGAGGATGTAGTCGATATACCAGATGGCGTCCAGTTAGTTTGGACTGTTACGATCGAGATCGAAGGGGAAAGCAAACCAGCACTCGTCGCTGAATGGTTAACGAGGCGTTATGGCTAGAGTGATGTCATTGATGAAGTCGGTATATGGGTAAAGATGAAAAAAAGTGATTTTCGCTTAGTTCAGAGTATCCGCGTGAGGTGGGCTGAAGTGGATGCCCAAGGCATTGTGTTCAATCCCCACTATTTGATGTATGCCGACATTGGCGTGACGGAATATTATCGCGCCATTGGCATGCCATACCCGGATGCGTTCCAAGTTGAGGCGGAGGATTTATTCACGAAAAAGTCGACGATCGTATATCACGCGTCGGCGCGGTACGATGATGAAATAGATATCTTGGTACGAGTATCTCGTCTTGGAAAAAGTAGTTTTGATTTTTTAGTGGGGATTTTTCGAGCTGATGAAGCTCTCGCAGAAATATTAATTACTTACGTAAACGCAAATCCTCAAACCCGAAAATCGGTACCGCTGAGAGATGCATTTAAAAATAAAATCTGCGAGTTTGAAGTGATGCCACCTGAGGGAAGCTCCCAACGCGTGTAAAATTCGGTTTCTAAGAAAATTAACTGCGAGCCATTTTTGGAGATGGCCTCCAAACGACGGAATTAACTATGGATTTTGAATTTTCAGCAGAAGTGAAAACGCTTCAAGAAAAAGTAAAAGCGTTTATGGATGAATTTATTTATCCGAATGAGGCAATTTTTTTTGAGCAGATAGACGCGAACCGTAAAAACGGTAACGCGTGGATTCCTACGGCAATCGTGGAGGAGTCGAAGGCAAAAGCAAAAGAGAGAGGTCTTTGGAATTTGTGGCGTCCGAAAGCGCACGGTGGAACGCTAAGCAATTTGGACTATGCGACTCTTTGTGAAATTATGGGGAGGGTGTTCTGGGCTCCGGAGGTGTTTAACTGTTCTGCGCCGGATACCGGAAACATGGAGACCATCCTTCGCTACGGAACTGATGAGCAGATCAAAACGTGGGCGGAGCCCTTGTTGAGTGGAGATATCCGATCTGCATTTCTCATGACGGAACCTGCAGTTGCTTCGTCGGACGCTACGAACATCCAATGTCGAATTGAGAAGTCTGGAGATCACTACGTTATCAACGGTAGAAAATGGTGGTCGTCGGGTGCTGGTGATCCGAGGTGCAAGATCCTCATTGTGATGGGCAAAACGGATCCGGATGGTGCTGATCGACATAAGCAGCAGTCGATGATTTTGGTTCCAGCTGATACTGCTGGCGTCAAGGTAGAGCGTGCGTTGACTGTGTTTGGGTATGACGACGCGCCCCATGGACACATGGAGGTTTCTCTGACCAACGTAAAGGTTCCAGCGTCAAACATTTTGCTTGGTGAGGGTAGAGGTTTTGAAATTGCGCAAGGTCGATTGGGGCCAGGGCGAATCCATCACTGTATGAGAATCATAGGTCAGGCGGAACGTGCGCTTGAAATTATGTGTAAACGTCTGAAAGAGAGAGTAGCGTTTGGTAAGCCAGTTGCTGAGCAGTCGGTATGGCATGAGCGTATCGCTGAATCCAGAATCATGATTGAGCAGGCCCGATTGCTTACTCTCAAAGCCGCTTACATGATGGATACTGTCGGAAATAAGGAAGCTCGAGCAGAGATCGCGATGATTAAGGTGATTGCTCCGAACATGGCGCAGACCATCATTGATTGGGCGATTCAGGCGCACGGTGGCGGCGGAGTATGTCAAGACTTCCCACTAGCATGGATGTATGCATGGAACAGGTCTTTGCGTTTGGCTGATGGGCCAGACGAAGTGCACCGATCGCAAGTCGCTCGTTTGGAGTTGAAAAAATACTCATAATCCCTAGGGTGCGCGATGCTGACGGAAAAAAAGAGGGACAGTCCCCTCTTTTTTTATTTTTTTAGAAAAAATTTAGTTTTTTTCATTTTCTTGAGGAGCGCATCCGCCTGGGGTCATCGATGTAACTGGGATCTGCTTTGCTTTCCAAAAATATTTAATATTTGTTGCGACACACCCACCTAAAAATAGCTATATACATAATAAATGTTGCGTCGCATCATTAATTTTTTTAATTAGTTTCAAGGCGGGATATGCAGGTCATTTTCAGCTCATGAAAATATGTTCTTAAAACTCTCAGAAACCGGAAATTTAGTGCTTCCTGGAATCGAGATTTTCAACTAGAAACAGGTTCCTACGCCTGTTACAGCCCTTGTAACAGGCACCCAGTTCGTGTATTTTCCATCAGGTAACCATAATAGTTACGATCCCTGTACCTATTTTCAAAGCTTCGAAAGGGGGAGTTATAAAATGAAAGTTACTTTTAAAGTAAATGGGAAAAGCGAGACAGTCGACGTCGCCGCTGACACACCATTACTTTGGGTTCTTCGCGACACACTCGGCATGACCGGGACAAAGTTTGGTTGCGGAAAAGCCCTTTGTGGTGCGTGTACCGTTCATTTGAGCGGAAATGCAGTGCGTTCCTGTCAAGTTCAAATTGGTTCCTTAAATGGTGCCGACGTGACAACCATCGAAGGTCTTGGTGGAAATCACAAAGTTCAGCGTGCTTGGGAAGCTCTTGATGTTCCTCAGTGTGGCTATTGCCAGCCTGGTCAGATGATGTCTGCCTCTGCATTGCTAGCTTCAAACAAAAATCCTTCAGATTCGGATATCAATGCAGCAATGTCAGGAAACATTTGCCGTTGCGGAACATATCCTCGAATTCGCGCCGCCATTAAGGCTGCTGCGAAGATGTCGTAAGGAGGACTTGAGACATGGAAAAAATAGTAAAGAATGAAGCACGTCGTGACTTCCTGAAAGTCAGCGGTACTGTTGCTGGTGGACTAGCTCTTGGGTTCTACCTTCCTCAGTCTCGCCAGGCTCAAGCAGCTGACGGTGGTAGCCCTAACGCATGGGTTCGCATCGGCGGTGACAACTCAGTCACCATTATGTGTGCTAGATCCGAGATGGGTCAGGACGTTTACACATCTATGCCAATGTTGGTTGCGGAAGAGCTTGAAGTTGATCTCAATAGAGTCAACGTTGAGTTTGCACCTCCAGCAGAGGTTTACATTAACTCACTTCTCGGCGGTCAGCTAACTGGTGGTTCTACTGCAGTTCGTGACGGTTGGGAAAAACTTAGAAAAGCTGGTGCATCTGCAAGAATGATGCTAGTTGCTGCTGCTGCAGACAACTGGGGCGTTGATGCGAGTCAGTGTACTGTTTCTGACGGCGTGATTTCTGGCCCTGGCGGCAAGAAAGCAACCTACGGATCAGTCGCAGCGAAAGCAGCAGGAATGGAAGTTCCAAAGGAAGTTCCACTCAAGCCAGCTAGCCAGTTCAAATACGTTGGTAACGTTAAGCAGAAGAGACTTGATACCGCAGCTAAGGTTCGTGGTACTGCTGGTTTCGGTGTTGATACCCGTATCCCTGGTATGAAATACGCTGCTGTTGCTATGGCTCCTATGATGGGTGGAAAGCTCATCTCTTACAACGATTCACGTGCTAAGAACTTCCCTGGCGTTCACGCAGTGGTTCAGTATAGCCGCGGTGTTGCGGTTGTTGCTGACGATTGGTGGACAGCTAAGAAAGCAGTAGCTACGCTTGATCCGCGTTGGGATGGTGGTCCAAATGCGAATCTCGATATGACCGCCCTGTGGGCAGGAATCGAGGAAGCATCTAACAAGCCTGGTGCAGTTTTCCGTGAGAGCGGAGACGCAAACCAAGGGCTAGCAAATGCTGCCAAGATGATTACTGCAACGTATCGTTTGCCATTCCAGTCACACTCACCAATGGAGCCACAAAACTCTGTTGCTGATGTGCGTGCAGACAAAGCAGTCATCATTACTCCAACTCAGTTCCAGCAGTTGATCCCACACGTGGTCGCTGGTGCTACTGGCCTAACGCCTGAGCAGGTTGAAGTTCAAACGACCTTCCTCGGTGGTGGTTTCGGTAGACGAGTTGAGGTGGACTATGCGATTGATGCTGCGGAAATCTCCAAAGCAGCTGGCGTTCCTGTGAAGATGGTTTGGTCTAGAGAAGATGATATGACTCATGACTCATACCGTCCTGCTGGTATGTACAAGTTCACCGCTGGTGTTGATGCCAAAGGTAAGCTCCAGGCATTGAAGTTCCACTCAACCAGCCCATCAATATCTTCACGTCTGTTCCCAAGTATCGTGAAAGACGGTATCGACCCATTTGCAGTTGAGGGTATCGATAACTTCCCATACATGGCAGACGCAGGTATGAGCTTCAGCTATCAGATGCATGATACTGGCGTGCAGGTCGGTTACTGGCGTGGTGTGTCTCACAACTTGAACGCAGTTGCACTAGAGGCGTTTATCGATGAGCTCGCTGTTAACGCTGGTGTTGATCCTATCCAGTACAGAATCGATATGCTTGATATGGGTTCAACCAAGCACCAGTGGTCAGGTCTGTCGGCTGGTGTTCCAGTTGGAGCCAGAATGAAGCGAGTTCTGGAAGAGACCAAGAAGATCACCAAGTTTGGTAAGAAAATGCCAGCTGGTAAAGGCCAGGGCGTTGCAGTGATGGAAGGTTACAACTCAGTTGTCGCTATTGTTGCTGAGGTTACTGTTTCTTCTACCTACGACGTGAGCTTGGACAAAGTTACTGCGGTTGTTGACGGTGGTACTTTGGTTCACCCAGATCAGGCACTTGCTCAGATCCAGTCTTGTATCAACATGGGTCAAGGTGTTGCGCTCTACAGTGAAATCACTGTTAAGAACGGCATCGTTGAGCAAAATAACTTTGATGGATACCGAGTTGCTCGTATGAACGAGACTCCAGAAATCGATGTTCACTTCATTAAGAGTGACAGCGTACCTGGCGGTCTTGGAGAGCCTGCAACCGCGGTTGTCCAGCCAGCTATTGCTAACGCAATCTTTGCAGCATGTGGTAAGCGTGTACGCACCTTGCCAATGACTCCAGAGCATATTGCCGCGGCCTAAGCTGTGCAAAAAAAGGGTTTCGGTTCGCCGAAACCCTGTTTGCTTTGAGACCCCCGGATTTCCGGGGGTTTTTTTTCAAAGATGAAGGAAGTACAAATAAGGGTTAGTATCTAGCAATGGATAGCGTAGATTTACAAGTCCTCAAAACCAGTCTCGCTTGGCGGGCTGAGGGTCATGAGGTAGTGCTTGGAACAATTGTAGAGACATGGGGTTCTTCCCCGCGGCCTCCTGGTGCGATGCTAGCAATTAGAGAAGATGGACTTGTTGCTGGATCAGTATCTGGAGGGTGTGTCGAGGATGACATGATCAATAAGATCAGAGATCAATCTTTAGCCATCGACAAACCCAAAGTTGTGACCTACGGGGTTACGAAAGAGGAAGCGAATAGATTTGGTTTGCCATGTGGTGGAACCTTGCAACTCGTATTAGAGAAAATTCAGAGAGATGATCTTTTTCAAAATCTACTTGAGAGAGTTGAACGTCATGAGTTAGTTAATAGAACTCTGGATATGTCGAGTGGAGAAACGGAATTATCTGTCGGAAAGCCGAGTGATACGATCGTATTTGACGGAGAAAAATTATTTGGTGTGTATGGCCCACGTTGGAGACTCGTCATTATCGGGGCGGGTCAGTTGTCCACTTATGTGGCTCAAATGGCACAAGCTCTCGATTATCAGGTAATCGTTTGTGATCCCAGAGAAGAGTATGCGGAAACGTGGGCAGTGCCTGGCTCTATTCTTTCTCGGGAAATGCCTGATGACTTTGTAGTTTCTTTAAACTTGGATTCGCGATCAGCTTTGGTTGCAGTAACACATGATCCAAAGCTAGATGATTTAGCGCTTCTCGAAGGACTTAAATCATCAGCGTTCTATGTTGGAGCGCTTGGCTCTCGACTGAACAGCAAGAATAGACGAGAGAGGCTGTCAATTTTTGATTTGAGTGAGGAAGAAATTTCTCGCCTACATGGTCCTGTTGGTTTACGTATTGGCAGCAAAACACCTCCAGAAATAGCGGTGTCGATACTGGCTGAAATCACAGCAGTTCGCAATGGTGTGAACTTAGCGAGCATTGGTAGTGGAGAGGGTAAGGCGTATTCCGTAGATGGGAATCAGACTGCCTGTGCAGTGTAGCCTCGCGCGAGTTTAGATTTTTTACGCTCCAAGCTTTAATAAGTTTGGAGTTTTTTTATGAGGAAGATGTATGCGTTTAGAAAGTAAGGTAGCGATTGTCACTGGTGGTGGATCTGGTTTCGG
>Ga0222713_10006390_pt1 | contig 11217 bp, 24 predicted proteins | sample C33_649DmetaG_FD_165061 | JGI IMG/M metagenome (GOLD analysis project Ga0222713, IMG submission 165061) | Estuarine water microbial communities from San Francisco Bay, California, United States - C33_649D | ecosystem: Environmental > Aquatic > Marine > Unclassified | place: USA: California... | reverse complement strand
GTAAAGAGAATCGGGAAGACCATGCTGTTGTTGCTGGTATGTTGCAACACGTGTTCAGTAGTGTGAACAGGGTTGAGCATAAAGTTGATAAGGTTGCTGACGGTTTAGAAAGTCATCTTCAAGAACATAAGGGGTAGTGTGCCGACAGCATTCTGCAATAAATGTAACACACTTGTTACGCATCAACCCAACAAAACAATCGGATGCCGTTGCGACCCCGACGCCCCGACATGGATTGCCTATAAACCAGACGGAAAACTAATGGCTTTCAGTCACGCAAATTATTCGGAAACAACCGACTAACAATTCGTTGACCTGCTATCTTGTCAAGTCCTATGACAAGAGAAACGCTATACAATATAAGGAAATTCTTGGTAAAAGCGAGGGTCTCCAGCCACACCGAAGAACAAGAATTCTTCGAAGCACTCAACGCTTTAGACCACCTAATCAACGCGACTAAACCTTTACCTCGCTACACCCAACGAGTAAACTGATGCCATGACCGAAGGGTACAAAAACACGATGGTGCTACTGGTATGGCATGACGCCCATTCGGTATCAACAGGGTGGATGCCGACAACAGAAATCGAACAAGAACCAGCAGTCGTACATTCGGTTGGCTGGTTGTTGCCTGACGCTAAACCAAACCATATTGTTATCGCCCAATCTTATATTGAGGATTCTTCAGACCACATTCTTGCTATCCCGTTGAAGATGGTTGAGCAAATAAAAATCTTGTCTTAGGGGTTGACACGCACCCCAATCTGCTATACAGTATTACAAGTATCAATTACGAGAAGGGAACATATGAACATCACGTTACAACGCATTACTAAACCCACACACGGGGAACAAGACTGGTTAGACCTCAGATTCTGGGATGACAAGAAACGTAAACGGGTATCCGCATCAGCGGTCGCCGCAATCTACGGGCTACACCCATTCGTGCCAGCAGACAAATATGCAGCCGAACTATTAGGTGACGTACCACCATCACCGATACCACCAAACCCTGCGATGGAACGAGGCAACCGTCTTGAACCGTTCGTGTTGCAATGGGCTGTAGACAAAACAGGTATCGCATACATCACACCAGAGGAAATGTTCATCGCAGAAACACCCGAAGGTGCACGAATGATAGCCACCCTCGACGGGCTATACGAGAACGGTGACGACCGCAAGGTACTAGAAATCAAAACAATGTCACGAGAATGGGAAGGCGAACTGCCAGACTACTGGCGTCTACAAGGCATCCAACAAGCCATCTGCGCTGACGTGAACTTCATCACATGGGCGATATTTGACTCAACGATGGTGCTTTACATCCATGAACAGAAGATAACCGAAGCCGAAAAGCAGGAGCATTGTGACGCGGTAGCGAAATGGTTGACATCCATTGACCTTGGCATCACCCCAGACGGTGTGCATTGGTCATATGAAACGATTAGCACCCGCTATCAGAAGCCGACAGGGACAACAGTTGAACTGCCACCAACAGCATCAGAACTAGTGGAACAACTAAAGCATGTGAAGAAGGAATTGAAAGCGTACACAGAGATGGAAGACAGATTGAAAGCAGAACTGTGCGACATGATAGGTGCGAACGAATACGCCACCGTGAACGGCACAGTCATCGCCACATGGAAAGGCAGAACATGGGCGAGCCTAGACATCAAAGGAATCAAAGCAATGGAACCAGCAATAGCAGAAAAATACAGCAGGAAAGTAACCAACAGAACACTTCTCTTGAAAGGGGAACGAGTATGAAACTAGAAGACATCCTCACCGAATACGCAGTACCAGACCCGTCAATCGTAGGGAAACTACCGAGAGGTGGCATCCAACTCGACTTCGTAGGTCACGCAGAAATCACACGCATCCTCATCGCCATCGACCCGATGTGGTCATGGGAACCATGCGGATGGGTGAACGGCAGACCAGCAATCGTAGAAGTGAACGGCATGGCAGTCATGTGGGCACACCTCACCATCCTCGGGAAATCAATCCTCGGTGTTGGCTCGGTTCGTGCAGACAAACCTGACTTAGACAAAGAACTTGTCGGCGATTTCCTACGCAACGCATCTATGCGCTTTGGTATCTGTCTGTCACTCTGGTCTAAATCAGAATGGGATGACAAGTCAGCAGTAGCGGGGAAGCCACAAGCAGGCAAGGCTGTGGCTTCCACCGTGACTGACGACACAGCACCACTCACCAAAACACAAGTGAAACAGTTCGTTGATGCCTGCGAAAAAGCAGGGCTGACACCTAGCGCAGTCGCCGAAAAAGCAGGCTTGAACTGGGCTGGACAAATCCTACAAAAAGACCTATCAACATTACGCACAGCGTTCACCGAAATGAAAGGTGTAACCAATGGCTAACTATCGGACAGTAGACCCGACAGGTAAAACCCGTTCAACAGCCATAGTCGCTTTGCGTTTAACAGCAGACCAAATGGAAACAATTAAACAACTATGCAAGAAACGTGGTGTCAGCAGAAGCCTTCTGTTACGCCAACTATTAGCAGAGGAGTCGGCTCGTGTCCAAGGAACGCGCTAAAGGAACCAGTTTCGAAACGTTCATCGTGAACTATCTCGCACAGTTCTATCCTCATGTGGAACGGCGAACGTTACACGGGGTGAACGACAAAGGTGATATCGCTGGCACAGACCCGCGACTTGTTTGGGAATGCAAAAACCAGAAGGTTCTCAACTTCTCAACATGGTTACATGAAGCACAAGTTGAACGCGACAACGCTAACGCCGAACTTGGAATAGTTGTGGCTAAGCGTCGCAGTTACGGCAACCCAGCAGACCAGTATGCGGTCTTAAGACTAGAAGACTTGATGACTATTTTAAAGAAAGCAGGATACTGATGGAAGACATAGCACGAGAACTGTACGAATGTTTAATGGAACGAATCTATAACGCAGATAAGTTTGTGCAGAAACTTGGTGTGTCACCACGTGAACGTTCCGCTTTGGATGCGTTCTTGAATCGTGGCTACGAGTCAGTCAAAACGAATGACTGATATTAAACGTACCGAAGGTTATGTTCCTTCGCATGACATCAACCCGCATGACTTCACAAAAGATTTAGCGTTCGGTCATCAAGGCGAAGAAATAGTTAAACAGTTTCTTGCAGATTTAAGCGAAGGTTCATTCGAAGTGAAGTACGACAGGTTCCGCAACGGCAGAATTTTTGTAGAGTTCGAACAGAACCCACGAAACGCAGGCTGGAAGCCATCTGGTATAGCCGTGACAACAGCGAAATGGTGGGTGTATATGTTTGCACCCAACGCTTTCTGTATAATAGAACTCGGCAGATTAAAAAGATATTTGAGAGCAAACAAAAACAAACTCCAAATCAAAATCGCCGCACCCAACTCCGACAATCCAGCGAAAGGATTTCTCATATACCCAACAGAGGTAAACGAGTTGATGACCGTATCCACCTACGATTAGAGGATTAATGTTTAAACATATACTTGCCACCGTGACAGGGTTACTGTTCTTTGGGGGGTCTGTCTCAACAGCGAAAGCCCCGCCACCTAAACCGATTAAAGCAATGCAAGCAGTTGAATACCAGTTAAGGGAAGCGATACCTCAACCGCCGATACCAGCCGAAGCCCGTCATCCAGAGTGGTGGGAGTTGGCACGGCAAGTTGGATGGGCTGAAGACCAGATGATGACATTAGATTATGTGATACATCGTGAGTCACGGGGGAAAACTATGGCGTTCAACAAGTCTGACCCTAACGGTGGTAGCCGTTGTCTCATCCAAATCAACGGGTCATGGACACGATGGCTCCGCGACAAAGGTGTCCTAACTCACGTCGATGACCTTTACAACCCTCGTGTCTGTCTTACGGCAGGGCTGGTCATCTACCAGTACGGTGTAGATAAACACGGCTACGGCTGGGGACCGTGGGCTATCAAACGCCCCTGATATAGTGGTTATATGAAGGGAAGTAAACAAACCCGATGGTTCTGTGACCGTTGCGATATGACCTTAACCACCTATGTACGGGTGTCCGAACCCCCGTTGCATTTGTGCGACAACAAAGTCTCTAACAAAAGAGAACCAATAATCCAACCAATGAAAGAGGTATCCAAATGAATAACATAACAATCGTAGGGAACGCAGGTAAACCTGTCGAACTGAAATTCTCGCAAAGCGGGATGGCTGTAGGCACATTCACGGTCGCTACAACAAGCGGTAAAGACGACAAGAAAGTTACCGTCTGGCACAATGTCACAGTCTTCGGACAGATGGCAGAGTACGCCGCGGCATCCATTGAAAAAGGTAGCCGAGTGATTGTTGCAGGCAAACTAGACATCTCCACCTATGAGAAAGATGGGCAAAAGAAAACATCCAGCAAAATTCTTGCCGACGAAATCGGTTTAACTTGCCGTTTCAACCCAGTCATGGCAGATAAAACGGTGCAGGTTGTAGCGAAAGCACAGAACGATTTCGGTAAGATTGGTTTCTTGCAAGAAGAAGAAGCGTTCTAGTGGACATAATGCAATTAGATTTCGAGCAATGGTTAGAAATCGGTATGCGTAGCGGATGGGTTTCACCACCCGTCTGCTACACACACGACGGGCTACCAACTTCTATAACAGAAGACGCAGAATTCGAAGACGGCTCAGACCCATGCATTCACATCATGCGCTGTTACGAAAGCCCAGAACACAAAGACGCCATAGAACTCAACTACTCGCCAGCGATATGGAGAAACCCTAACCGTGATTGAAGATTGCAACGGCTCAGAGATACTGTTAGAAGCACACTCGCTAATCACAGGCGCAAGACAAGCACAGTACGCCCACCCATTAGAAGACTACACACAGGCACGCAACATCTTCGAAGGCATGACAGGTGTATCGCTCACAGTAGAACAAGCCATCTTGTTTATGGTCGCAGTTAAACTGTCGCGTCTTAGGACAGCAATCGCTGACGGCGGATGGCATCACGACAGTATCGTAGACACAGCAGGCTACATCGGTTGCCTGTCAATGGTTCATCACGCTAAGGAGACACAATGAAAGCAAGACTATGTTCATGTTTGCCTAAACAATTGTTGCCAGTTAAGCCCGTATGTGGAGATAAGTTAGATGACTCAGAAGAAGACTGAAGAAATGGTGAACGGTTTGCTTGATGAGATAGCACGCCTCACAGCGTTGATAGAGCAACTGAAGTCTGAACTTCATACAGCGAACTTGGAAAGGTTTAAACATGATTGATTTAAAACATTTAGAATGGTATGACGAAGCGAGGTGTCGAGGTATGAAGACAAGTGTTTTCTTCCCTGAAACTTCTGTCGGTGTATCAACTGCAGGTATTTACGATGACGCGGTGAAGGTGTGCAAGTTGTGTCCAGTTGCTGATAAATGTTTGGCTTACGCTATGGAATGCGAAACGAATGACATAAGAAGGTACGGTGTGTGGGGTGGCAAAACGCCTCGTGAACGCGAGTACCGCAAGTATGGTGGCGGTAAGTTAATTGGACTTGCCCCGCTACAACGCTAGGGAAGGGGATACCTGCGGAGCAGGGCAAATCCAAACTTTAGTTTAACACGGTTTTATTTTAGCCGTATTATTTCATATTTCACACGGCTCTTTTCGTAGAGCAGTTCGCTGTTCTCTAACGCCCATTGTGCGCTGTCGTAAGACCTGAACATACAACTTTTGTGAGGGTGGTTGGTGAACATTTGCCCGTTTCGATAATGTCTACCTTTCCAGTATCCGAGTTGTACTGTGTTTGCCCGTCTACCTATTACGAATAGTTTGTTTGGGTGTTTGTATGCCCATAGTTTTTCTATTTTCTTTTCTTGTCTATAGATTTTTAGGCGCAGGTATCTTCGGTATGTTTTCTTGAGCATTGTGGTCTTTCGTGAAAATAACACGCATTAGGAGCGCATTAGAGCGTTTCAAACGGGTGGGTATGGTATGTAGGTGCGGTCAGTTTCGTCGTCTAGTTCGGCAGTTTTGTAATCTTCAAAGTCTTCGACCGTGAATGGTACTTCACGATTGTTCTGATTAAGTTGTCGAACTGCGCGGACTATCTGCTCGTTTAATTCTGATTCGTTCGGTGCGTACTCTCCGTCACCGAGATAACCCCAATAGGTTTCGCCTGTGTCTAGGTTCATGGTTGCACCGTCGGGGAACTTCTCTCGTTCGGTTTCGACATCGTGATACCACAGTTGGTTGTCTGCGTCGTAGGTCAAGATGTAGTGGTGGACTGTCGGCTGTTGTTTCATTGTGTTACTCCTCTTCCAAAGGTAATACTTCGCAGGCTAAATCAATTAAATAATCACCGATATTTGTGCATTCAAGTTGGTGATTGCCCGATTGAATAATTTCTTCCCATTGCTCATCGTTAATATCGCGGTTAAGTAAATCCGCAAACCATTCTCTAGTCCAGTAAGCGATGATGATTTCTTCATCGGGTTTATGTTTTTTGAGATTGTTTATAATTTCTTGAACTTTCATTGTGCTGTCTCCTTCATTTGTACGGTGAACAATAAATACTTTGAACCGTAGTTCCATTCGTCTGCTTTGTATACTCCGAAACTGATGTTGTCCCCAGTTTTGGTTATCTCAATTCCGTAGTCCATCAACCAAACCCATTGCTCGGTGTCGTGACCATTCATAAAGATTTCTTGCCCAATTTTTATTTTGTTTTCACCCTCAAGAAAACTTATTTGCTTCTTGTTCATTGTGTTACCTTTCGTTTCGGTGTGCCGTTCATGTCATACTGACCTATCTCCACCCAATTAGATGTATCGGTGGACAGATATCCGTCTGCGTCTATCGTCTGCGGATAGGCGACTGCGTATATCGTTCTCGGTTTGTGTCCGACTGAGTGGATGTTGATGTCCCACTTGTCATTGAAGCAATAGAACTCGTCCATTCCTTCGTATGCGTTGTCGTTTTGGACTAGCGCGTTGATGTAGCCTTGTGTGAAGGCTTGCAGTAACGCGAGTTCGCTGTCCGCTATTTTGATAGTTGGTGTGTCTTGCATTGCTCCTCTTTCCATTCAAGGTATTTGGTGTAGTTGCTGTCTAGTTCGGTTGGGTCGAGGTCGTTGAACCTGCACCACCGTTCATATGAAATTGTGTGTTGCTTTAGTTTCATTTCATTCTCCTTCTTTTGGTCTAACTTCTAGTTCACGCTCTGACCAACCGAGCACCTGTGCTTCATCTTCTGTTTTGATGTAGTCCATGCCACAGAACATTTGCTCTGCGCCGTAGGTTTCTATTGCTAGTACGAGCGTGACCTCGATTAGTCTGACTGTCTCTAATGCTTTCATTTGTTTCCCTTCTGTTGTTGTGTTTTGTGTCGGTCTTAAGACCTTGTGGGTGTCGGGGACTTGAACCCCGATGTCTGCCAGCCACCCTGCCTACCTAAACTTCGGGTAGGTAATCTTCTCGCTTTGTGCAGAAGTGCCAGTCCGACATACTTTCGTGGTCTGCTACTTCAAAGAACCCAGCCTTGTCTAAGAATGCAAGTGTGTCAAACTCGCTATCGTTTTCGTAGGCTTGGTCTTCTAAAGCCTTCTTCAATTGGTAGACGCAAGCGCACCATGTTTTGCGGTGTATGCCTTCGTCTAACATATCGTATTCAGCCTTGACATACCAAGCGAATGCCTCGTGACTGAGGTATTCGGCTATCATGTCTGCTGATATCTTTTGATTTGTTTTGGTTTTCATATTCACCCCCGTTCCCCTTTCGTAACTTGTAGATACAAGCGTATAACATTTAGTTGCCCTTGTCAAGTCAATCTTTGTGAAATACGTCACACCCTAAAACCCAATACCTGTACGCTTGTGAACAGATTCACAATGTTAGGTTAACCTAACACGAACATATGTTCGCCTACCCTCTCCGTGCTGTCGGGTGGTTCGCTTTGCTTCGCTCCCTCTGCGCCTGCTTCCAACTGCTAACCGCAAACGGGGCAACCCACAGCAAACATATCGAAATAAAAATAAACGCCTTTGCTGTCTCACTTTCCATGATTCACCCCCTCGCCTTCTCTCACTCGTTCATTGTGGCATTGCTCGCAGAAGTATGCGCCGTCTATCGGGTCACAGTAAACCTCGTAACGGTATTGGGCGCAATCAAAACACTGTCTTAAGACATTTATTGTAGATAGTCTCATTATAAAAACTCCCCGTCTTGCTCTACGGTGATATCCCAAGCACCTATCTTTTCAGTATCTATCCCGTGCTCGTTTAGTAGTTGCTGTTGTGCGTATCGTTCGGCGTGTTCGTCGTCGGGTGCTTGCACACAAGTAAATAATGTGAAGTAGTCACCTGTGAACTTTACTGTGTAAAGGTATTCTGTTTGTGTTCTGCTCATTGCGCTGTCTCCTGTTCTGCTAGTTGTTTGTATTGTCTAACCTTGCAAGCGTGCCCAAGCCAGTACGCTTCAAGGCTGTCACCCCGATACGCTTTGGCGTTGCGTTCTGCTCGTTTCGCTTCCGCTTCGTATGCTTTTAATATCGATTTCATGTTTAGTTGTTTTGTGCGTGGCATTATCTCACCAACTCCCCGTCAATAATCAACCCGCGAACACCACGCTTTTCTAATTCGCTAAGCGTAATGCACCTATGTTCTAATGTCTTTGCAATAGATTGCGTATTGAGTTTGGCGTAGTGTTGCCATAGTTCGTTGTCTGTCATCGCGGACAGTTTGCTTAGTGTCTTTGTGTATTGTTTGCGAGTCATGGTCACGCCCATTCATGGTGCAAGACATAGCCTGCACGCTCTTTATCGTGGGCGTAGGTGACTGATGAGAGCGAGTAGACAAGGTGAAATCCCATGTCCATTCCGCACCCGTTTACCCTGATAACTCTGCGCCCGTTCTTCTCTTTTACCTTGTCGCCAAGAGCCTTACCTGCTATCCAAGTGATATCGCGTAGCCTGTTATCTTCTACTATGAATAGTGAGATGTCTCGCGACATTCCCGACTGTGAGACATGACGCAAAACTGTGTAGACGGTAGGTCTGTCTTGTTTCGCGAATATCTCTCGCAGTTCCATTCTTGCTAGTTCTTTGTCTATTGCTTGCTGTGTTTTTTTAGTTATCATCATTCCCCTTTTCTATGTTGATATGTTTTACGGTACTAAAGTTGTGTATCGTTGTCAAGTACCGTGACATTAGAGTCTGCGTGCCATGTCTCACCGTCGCCCGATACAGGCGTCACCTTGTAATCGAGATGACCGTAGCGTGACCGTGCGTCAAGTATTAAGACCGCAAACCTCAACGGCGAACCCGATACTGTCAGCATTGCAGTCTTGCCTATGTTTTCTTTTAGTTCTTCTGCACTAGTCATTGCTTGCCCTTCTTTTGTTGCTGTGTCATTCCGCCGACATACTCGCCCACCTTGTAAGCGAGATAGATAACCCCGACTAGTGCGAGCATTACTATTCCCGTAAAATTATCGTCTACTATCATCTTGTCCCTTTCGTTATGTCACTAGACTTGTGTCTAGTAATCGTCCCTAGTGCTCATCGAAGAGCCACGCCCGAGGCGCTAGGGTGCTGTCTTAAGACTTGATTACTCGCCTACGAATACCGTGATGTTTGGCTCTACCAATTCCCGAACCTTAAAAGCGAGCCATTCTAGGGTCTCGACTTGTGACTCGGTAAGCCCTTCTGTTTCTCCGTTGCTGTCTGTGCCCCCTGTGAGGACGATATCGCCCACGATGTAGTCAGTGTGTGCCCCGTAAACCTTGTCCCAAAAATATTGAGCGTAAGGGTTGTGCGGTTGCTTGAGTATTTTGCCTTCTTCGTTGCACCACATCGTCACCACTTCGGTGAGGTCGAGAGCCTGCACTAGTCCACCTACCGCCTCTTGCAGTTGCCCGAGTGAGTTTGTGGTGAGGTCTAACTCTGTTATCTCTCCCGTGGTTGTTATTCTGATTGCTTTCTTCATGTTTTCCCCTTTGTTTTGTTGTTGTTGCAATCGTAATACATTTTATTTTAGTTTGTCAATTACCTGCTATCTGCTTTCGCATTGCCCCTAGTCCAAATCGAATTGGCACGCCCAAGGCGATAGGGTACTGTCTTAAGACCTAACTATCACCCCCCCACCACTATGAAAGGTGAATCGCACCCACCGCACGCGATACCTTTGTCTAGCGCCCTGCGTGATGTTCTGATGATTGACCCACACCTGCACACCGCCTTGAGACCATTCTTATCGCGTCCCGTGGGGCGTGAATCGTCCCCGCCGAAGATACCCCCGCCGATACCCGCACCGCCCGCGCGCTTTTCATGCCCGCTTGCCGTGATGATAGCCTCGTCGAGTTTCGCGATTTCACGAGCCCACCGATTAGCGCACGGTCTACCTACCGTAGTTTTCGTCCAGCCCGCCCAATGACCCTTGGAATATTCTTCTATCGTAAGACCGAACAAAGCGCCCGCGCTATCACGGAATTTTGTGTTGTGTCTGCCGTTGCTGTCCACATCGCGGACACCCGCCACGATATTGAAAGCGTGGGTAGCCTCGTGGGCTACCGTGCCGAAAACATCGCGCCCGCCTTTCGCGAGACATTCGCCCGAAACCATAATTTCGTGAAAGTAGGCAGATTTCGACGAGTTGCCTAGTCCCATGCTGACCGCAAAAGGCGCATAGGCGTAGTCTTCGTCGATATCGCTGTAATCTGTCTGCCATGCGGGGCGCACTGTGATATGACCCCACGAGGTTGATGACCTTTGAACTACGAAGACCGCAGGCGGTAACGCTTGCCCGCAATTCTTGAGAGTTTCGGCGCTCAGCGAGTCATAGACCTCGTGCAACGCCTCTACTATCGGCGCGAGAGTTACCCCGCTTGGCACTTGCTCTAATTGTTTCATTCATTCCCCTTTGTTTATATGGTTTATATCCTTACACCTACAATTATAGGGGTTGAGACGCCCACTCGACGAATCAAACAATGTGACTCTCGTCACATCACCAAGAGTGAACAAACAAACACACACAGCACACACACCCTAGGCGCGGTCGGTCTGCGGTACTTGTTAGGCTGACCTTACACGGTGCGAGAGTCGCCCATCTGCACAAAAAATGTTAGGTACGCCTACTACGAACACCTGTTTGCCCAAACATATGTACGCACCTACACGCACAAACGCACAAACACCTACGAACACATGTACGCCCAAACGCCAAACTGGGGGTATGCCGAAGGCTCGGGGGGTAGGGGGGGTAAGT
>Ga0222713_10006389_pt1 | contig 11219 bp, 20 predicted proteins | sample C33_649DmetaG_FD_165061 | JGI IMG/M metagenome (GOLD analysis project Ga0222713, IMG submission 165061) | Estuarine water microbial communities from San Francisco Bay, California, United States - C33_649D | ecosystem: Environmental > Aquatic > Marine > Unclassified | place: USA: California... | reverse complement strand
AAGTTCAACTCCGTTTATCGCCGCACGATCACGGCGGCGTCATCCTCACAGGTCCGCGCAGCCTACACTGGCGTCGGTCAAATCTGGACGAGCGGCGAGGTCGAATCCTTTGAGGGCATCCCGACAAGCCAATGGTTCGGGCTGCCCACAACCTACTGGCTCAAGCTTCCGCCCCGCGTAACGGCATCCGCAGGCGGAAAAACCGACATCGAATACACCTACCAAGGCGGATTCTATTATGCGTCAGCATTCTTTTACACGGCCTATGGTTCAGCCACCCTGCTAGATGCCTAGAACACCTAGAAAAATCCGGCTGGGAGACTCTGCATTCCAGGTTGAGTGGAACGCAATGGTGGACATGTTGGAATATCTGAAGGGCGCGGCTGAGACAAAGAAGAAAGAGGAAGCATCAGCCGAGCGCGGGATCACGGTCTATGTGAAGGTGTGCAAGGCCGACAGCACGGAGGTGTTCATCCCCATCAAGGTTTACGGAGCCATCTACGCCACCGCAGCCGGGGCGGGTTACCAAGAGCTAACGCCAGAAGCGGCAGATGTGCCCGATAATAGCACGGTGATACAATGAAAACTCTACTACTACTCCTACTCACAGCCTCAACCTGCCTCGCGCAGTATCGGGTGAAACAACTCAGCTCCACCACCAACACGGTGGCGCTGGCCAACACCAACATCGCCTACGGCACCGCCTACGATATCGGGTCCGGCTCGCGGGCGGAATTGCTGTTCTCGTTCAACCTGACCAGCACCAACGCCGCCGGCACCAATCCCATCGTGCTGACTTTTGATCGCGGGCTGGAATCGCCGTATTTCACCAACCAGTTCACGCTGTCTTTGTCGGCCAAAACCAACGCCACGGTTTGGACGAACATAACCGTGGGAGTGACCAGCGACGTTTTTATCAGGCTGGTGAGCCTTACCAACCACAATGCAGTCACCGCCAGCAACATCTACATCAAGCTGTTCCAGAAGATTGGACTCTGAGTATGGCGTTCGGATGCTGCTGCAATCCGGTTGTCCCGTCACACAGAAAAGTCGGAGCCGCGAAGGTCTGGCAGGGCTGGAAGGCGTTCAACATCTGCGACCCGTGCGATGTTGAGTTCGTGCGCTACCTTCAGATGAAGGTGGAGTATAGTGTTGAATGCGCGGGTGGAACATCTGGCGGAAGCCCTGTTGATTGGGGGGCGTATAGCAGCGGGGCCACACTTGCCATAGATAAGGACAGCGGAATCGTTACGATGTCTTCCTGCTACGGCCCAACGTCAGAAATCTTTTTCACCTTAGACTTTACCTGCACGGAAGGGTTTGATGCTGGCTTATACATGACCATTCCAAGCCGCACCAGCGCCTTGTGTATTGGCATGAGTCCATGCCCGGAGCCTAGCTTGACCACGGAGGGGTGGTCAGTTTACAGCCATTCTGCCACTGAGATTGTCATGCGGCTTCAGTTTCTCGGCCCAACGGAGGACTGCCCGCTCGCACCCGAAGGCTATTTCCAATACAGGTTCACGCTCTCAAACCCATACAGCTACGTTGAATGCTGTGAGGATGCTGACCTTCTGTTGGGACAGGTCAGCCTGCTGAACGCAGGCGAGGGCGGCCCGTTCGTCACGCGGGACGAGACGGTTTCCGTGTTTCAAGGCTGGAATCATCCGATGCTGCCATTTCCCACCCTCCCTTGTGGTGTGGACGATGACATCTGCGACTATGTGGACTCGCGCACCAACACGGGGGACGTTGAAATTGGGTCCGAGCCTCCGCTGCCGCTGGCCGAGCCGTGCGGATCGTGGCGGGCGTTCATTGCGGACATGGCCATCCAGCAAAAGTGGATGGAGAAAAAGGTTTCCGTCCCAAGTCACAACTTCTTTCGCCCTGCGTATTGGGACAGGTTCATTCCAGACGATGCCGGCGGCGGTGTTTATGCCACCGCGCTGGATAACACCGTGCCCACCGCGCCAGTGTTCACCGTGGCCAGTCACGGCTTCTCTGCGAGCGACAAGGTGGTGGTCTATTTCGGGACGCATGACCGCTCGCTATGGGAGGTGACGGCAACCACCGCCACCAGCGTCACGCTGGGCAACAAGGCTGGCTTTGATGTTTCGCTTTTTGATTACGCCAAGGCCAGGCTCCCGGTTCTGGACAGTTGCTCTCCGGCTCCCATTGCATTGCTTGCCAAACAACATTATCCGTCCGCTTGGCCCATCCTTGGCCGGATTGGGGTGACCAGCGCAACGCAGGACGGTTCAGATGTGGACATCGTTCTGGCGTCTCCGTCTGCGCTTGGTGTTGGCGATTCAGTGACGTTTGATGGCGTTGGCTCGCTGACCACACACACCGTCTCGGCTGTCACCAGCACAACCGCCTTCACCATTTCATCCGCCACGGTGGGCACCTACTCGGGCGGCGGCTACGCAGCCAGCACCGGAGCGCCGGCGCACACATGGAACGATGACGAGCCGAACGGGGACTTCACCATCCGCGAGTTCGGGGCTTATTCCGGGGCCGCCTCCATCGCCAATGCCGGCGATGACTACCCAGGCGTGGAGGTTTCTGGCGGAAACACCATTTTCCGGGTGTCTGGATACGTTGAGTCAGGCCCGCCGTTGTGCGTTGAAGAGGGGCAACTTGTCTACTTGGACTGCCCGCCAGTTAGCGCGGAGGTGGTGCGTGTGGAAAATTTCGCAAACTCGCCATACGTCGACTACTGGGAGGTGGAAGTTTCCGGCGAGCACCCAGACGCCACGCTCTGGTGCTTGACCGACCCGCTGGAGTCCCAGCACAACATTGCCACCGGGGCGGTCATGATGATCACCCCGGACACACAGGAGGCAGACCCACATGCCGGCGCGTCTGGTGTGTTTGACATGCCCCCGTGGCCCGACGCCGACCAGTCTGGCAAGCGCAACTACAAATACATCGTCCAGCTCATGCGCGATCCGCTTTGGGTTGCGCCAACTCTGATTTGTGCGGGCAAGAACTGCAACATCGAAGACCATGTGGACACGCAGCCATATGTGCCATCAATCTGCGCCGACGATGGGACTGATGTCGAAGCCGCTGTCTGCGTCTATTATCGCGTCCATCCACTCGCGCCACTGGTGGAATCCATAATGACGATTCCCGCCGGCGCACCGGCATTGCCTGCCGGGCGGTCACTGTCCCAGCCGTGCATCGATTTCGTTTGGTGCAGCACGCTGGCTCCGTTCGTAGTTCTTCCGGCCCGAGACGGCTGCACAGCCGCAGATGGCCGATTCGCTGACGCCTACGCCTACGACGTATGATCATCTCCGTCAAAGAAATTGAGGAGGCGGCTGAAACCAAGCCTGCCGGATGGCGCGAGGCCGTGCTGGCCGCCGGGCAAATCAACCGTGGCCTGCTGCACATCAGCCGGGCCAAGTTCGCCGCGTTGTCAGTGAGCTACAGCCAGCTCGGGGATGCCGTGGCCACAGCAGCAAAGCCCATCGCTCGCGCCGTTGATCGTGTGGCAAAAACCAACCTGGCCGGCTGTGGCGGATGCGCCAAAAGGCACGCCAAATGGAACGGCGGCGCAAAGCCGGTTTGAACCATGAAAAAACCACGCATCCAAGAGCGCCTGCTAGGCCGCGAGCGGGCCGTTGGATTGTGCTGGCAGGGCGAGGGACTCATTGAGGTTGATCCGCGACTAAAGGCCAAGCCTGCGCTGGACACGCTCATCCATGAGATGCTGCACCACTACGCGCCAGACTGGAGCGAGAGCAAGGTGACGCGGACCGCAACGCAGATGGCTGACATCCTGTGGCGCTCACGGTTCCGCCGAATTGAGAAGTAAGCTAACGCTACACATGAAGCCGCTTCAACCACCTTTCAACCGTGCGGCAGACTTGATGAAACTTTATGAGAACGAAAAAGTGGGAGCGCGTTCTGGCAGTAGGTTGCAGCCACGGAAATCTCGCAAACCAAAAGGCGCTCGACGCCGTTCTGACGCTCGTTGACCGTTGGAAGCCCGTTCACCGCATCCACCTGGGCGATGCCTTCGACACAGCAGCCTTCCGCACCGGCGCCCGCCCAAACTCTGGCGACTCGGATGAGGCCACGCCGATTGAGCCAGACATCAATGCCGGCGTCCGATTTCTGAACCAGTTCCGACCAACCGTGTTTTGCATGGGCAACCATGAGGCGAGGTTGGTCAAGTTAGCCCACCACTACAACGAGGTCATCGCCTGCGCGGCCAACACGGTGCTGGCCCAGTGCCTCGGCCCGATCAAGCGGCTCGGCTCGGTTTTGATACCCTACACGGTCCACGATAAGGGATGGTATAAGCTGGGCGGCTATCGGTGGGGACACGGCCACGTCTTCGGCGAAAACTACCTGAGAGACACGGCTGAGAGCTGGGGCAACACCGTGGTGGCCCACGCGCATCGGGCAGGTGTGGCCAAGGGCCGACGCATAGACAACGCCACAGCCTACGGAGTCGGCACGCTGGCCAATATCCCGGCAATGGACTACGCCAGCGGACGGCGCTCCACGCTGGCGTGGAGTCATGGCGTGGTGTTTGGAGAAGTCTGCGAAGATCAGGCGCAGCTTTGCCTGTGGGAATGGCCGCAGGGCACAACCGACTTCCGGCTTCCGATATGAACAGCGCCGCCGCCTTACTCAAAGCTCTCCGCGTCTCGCAGGTTGGCGAGAAGCCGCCTCCGGGCTGGCATACGACACAGGAACTGGCCGAGCAGGCCGGACTGAGCCGACCTCAGATGCTGAAATATCTGCAAACTGGAATGAGGCAGGGCAAAGTAGCGCGGGCCAGCTTCAAGGTGCCGGGAGTTCGACTGCCCGTGCCGCACTACAAGCTGTCCTGATTGCACAAAATTCAAAATTGGCTCCCACAAATTTCAAACACTTTACGGTAAAAGTTTGTTGCAAAGTTTTCCCCATGGCGTATAGACATACAGAAAGTAAAGGTATGCCACACAAGCGCGATCCGGAAAAAAAGATGATCGGCTTCTGGCTCTCACCAAGGGAGCTTAGAGAGCTGGACGAGCTTTGCCGGCGTCTTGACACCAATCGCGCAGAGCTTTTTCGGAAGTTGGTGGGCCACCAGGCGAATCCACTGGGGAAGAAAGTCAACTGAATATAACAAACATTCTCAGGTTCCGAACTATTACGGATACTCATGAAGGCAGCTAAACACCAAAATAAGCAGGGGAAGCGTTTTGTCGGTTTCAGAGTCGAGGCTGACATATACGCCGAGTTCAAGCGCGAGGCCGCCTACAACAACAGAAGCGTGGCTGGCGAAATCAAACACCGTTTGGCCCAGCTAAAGCTGGCCAAATAATTTTTGCATCTGGGCGTATATACGCCAGCGACCACATGAAAATAAGGACACCAAATAGCTTCAAATACGACGAGTCCGCCTTTGATGTTTCTGGTTTCTCCTACGCGCCGGAGACGGGCGAGATATTTCTGAATGGAAAAGAGATGAGCCGGAAAACCTGCACGGGCTATCTAAGCGTGTGCAAAAACCGCAACCGCGTAATGGCTCACAGGCTTGCTTGGAGGCTGCATTTCGGCGGGTGGCCGTCCGGCCTTTTAGATCACGCGAACGGCAACGGCTGCGATAACAGGATTTCAAACCTTCGCACGGCATCCGCAGCCCAAAACAGCTTCAACCGCAAAAGCGGAACAAACGCCCACACGGGCGTGGTGTTTGGCCGGTTCGGAAGAAAGATGGAATACCGCTATCGCGCAAGCGTGTGCTATGGGCGCAAGAGGTTTCAGCAATACGCATCAAGTTTCTTCTCCGCAGTGATTGCGGCTCGGATGGCCCGCCGAGTTCTCCACGGTGAATTTTCAATAGACAACAGAAAGGTAACACTATGACCACAACATTCGGCATAATCATCCTCTGCCTCTGCGCCGGCTACGGCGCGTGCATCGTGCGCGGCTGCCTTGCTGCGCGGCAACCAAAACGGAGGGCGCGATGAAAATCGGACTGTTCGTGGTGCTGATGTGGGTGATCCCGTCACTTCTAACTCTGCTGGCCGTCAAGGTCGGCGCCAACATTCAACGAAGGAAGGACACAAAACCATGAATGACCACGACTACATCGAATCACGCTGGACCGCTGAACAGCGCCGCCGTTACCGCCAACAGTGGCGGATAGACGAACTAGAACGCCAACTGGTGGCGGCCATCGTGCTGGGCGCGGCTGGCTGGCTGGGCTTCGCAATCGCAACACTTCTATGAACGCATATCAATGGCACATCGAAAGCCTGGAGACTGAGGTCACGCGGCTCAACGGGCGGTTCGATGAGCTGTCGCTCCAACTGGAGAACTACGTTCTGGAGCGCGACGTGGCCGAATACGAACGCCTGCAACAGGCCATCAAACTCTTTTTAGAGCTGGGGCCGGTGATCATCAGCAGCGAGGGCTTCCAAAACCTTTGGCGGCGGTGCGAGGAAATAAAAAACCGCTACGGCGGCCTCGTCCCCAAACTTTCCCCGGCCTCTGAGCCGCGATACGTCGCGTTGGCTGACAAGGAAAACCCCGGCAGGCCGAGTCAATAATGGCGAGCCGGGGAAACTTTCAACAAACACGAAAAATGAAAACCAAGTGGATGACCAATTTTCACGCAGCAACACACAAGCTGAATGCTGCTCGCCGTGAGGCGCGGCTGCGGGCCGCTCGGGCTGCGCATGAAGAAGCGATGGCTGACCCGATTTACGCGGCGGCCATCAAGGAGGATCAGCACCAACGCTATCTGCGGCGGAAGCAGGTGGACTGGCATCCGGCGGTGGAGTTCACGGCGGAAATCAAGGCGAAGAACGTATGAACAAGCTAATCATTGATATCGAAACCGGTGCCCTGCCTGAGTCCATCCTGCGCGGCCTATGCCCGCCGTTCAATCCCGACGAGGTCAAACTGGGCAACACAAAAGACCCGGAGAAGGTTGCCGCCAAGGTGGCAGAGGCAGAGATCAACCACTTCACCGACTTCAGTGCGAAGGCGGCGTTGGATGCGCGCTACGGCCAGGTGCTGGCGTTTGGATTCATGAACTTCACCGCTGAGACGTTCAGCGTGGGGGAGCAGATCCTGCATGAGGCGCCCGCCACCGAGGCGCAGGTTGTCGAGTTCGGGCTGGAACTTATCGCCGACGCGCTGACCACCAAGTTTGTGGTTGGTTTCAACATCAAATCCTTCGACCTGCCGTTCATGGTCCGTCGTGCATGGCACCACGGCATCAAGGTGCCGAAGGGCATCTTCACCACATGGAAGGGGCGCGTGCAATGGCACGACAACTTCATCGACCTGCGGGATGTGTGGCAGCTCGGAGACCGCATGTCGCACGGCAACCTCGACAGCATCTGCCAGCACCTTGGTGCCGGCATGAAGTCGGGCAGTGGAGCCAACTTTGCCAGCCTATTCGCCAGCGACCGCGAGGCTGCGCTGGCCTACCTCAAAAACGATTTGGAGATCACAGCAAACGTCGCAAGCCGGATGTTGTGAGCCAATAAACCAAAACCAAAACGAAAGAACGAACATGATAACTGTAGAGAACAAACCAAGCTCAACCTTTGAGCGCGTCAGTGACGGCATTCATCCGGCCGTGTGCGTCGGCATCATCAACCTCGGGCCAGTGATGGGCAGCTTCCAAGGCAAGCCCAAGGTTTCAAACAAGGTAAAGATTGTGTGGGAGGTGGAGGAGAAAACGGCGGCGGGCGTGCCCAAGTCCATCTCCAAGAACTACACGTTGAGCCTGCATCCGAAGGCAGCGTTGAACAAAGACCTGTCCTGCTGGCGTGGCAAGCCGATTGGCGACAACGAGAAGATTGAGTTGGACAAGCTCATCGGCGCGTCCTGCTCGTTGGTTGTGTCAACGCAGGCTGGCGAGACGGGCAAGGAGTTCACGGGCGTGACGGCCATTTCCAAGCCGACCAAGAAGATGACCCCAAGCGGGCAGTTCAAGATGAAGGAGACGATCCAACGTCTGCGTGAGTGGTCGGCGAAGAACAACTCCAGCCACAAGGACGAGGTGTTCGCGGAGCAGTTGGGCGAAGTCGCACCGGCGGCGGCTCCGGCACAGCCGGCTGATGACTCTGATGACGTGCCGTTCTGAGTTGCGGGGCGCGGCACGGCACGGCGCGGCGGGGCACGGCGGGGCACGGCATGGCTCGGCGAGTCCGGGCGCGGCGCGGCAAGGCGGGGCCTGGCGCGGCAAGGATTGGCAACCACGAGCGAGGCGGGCGGTTAACAGCCTCAATTTTTAAATGAACGGCAAAGTCTATTTTTTCCACAACGGCAGCGAATGCAAGATTGGCAAAACATGCCCGGCATTGGCCCGCAGACTTTGGCAGGCGCACGTTTGGTCACCCCGCTCGCTGACCGTTGTGGGTTGGATTGAAACAGAATTTCCCGAGCAACTAGAGACGCAGATCCATCTTGAGATGGCGCACCGCAGACTAGTTAAGCCAAGCGGAAACGGCGAATGGTTTGACCTTACTATCGCTGAAACCAAAGAGGTCATTGAAAAACACAAACATGGAAAACTCACTTACAAAACTTACAGCAACGCTCCGGGGCATCCGGCCCATTCTGTTCGACAGATACGGGGGCGACAACAAGACGAAGCTGGACAACCTGGACAAGGGTTACAGGAACGAGGCTGGTCAATATGGAATCCCGGTCCTCAACGTGTTCAGCATGTTGTCAGCCCAAAACACGCCATCGGTGGCGAAGCGTTTTTACGGAAAGCAGGGTCGTGAGGTTGCGCTTGGCGTGCAATCTTTCGTGAACATCGAAGCAGTTGACGGAGACGATCCCATGTTCGCCCCGCTGCTTGACCAACACGGCGGAACATACACCGCACAAGACAAGCGCGTCTCGGTGGTTCAGCACGTTGCCCGCCTCAAGGACGGAATCCCGAATCCCAAAGAGCGGCCCATGATACCGACTGGATGGATTGTCCGCTTCAAGTTTGAGATTCAGGACAACAACATCCTCAACTCAGCAACGCTCAAGAAAATGGTGGAGCAAGGCGGAATCCTTGGGCTTGGAACATTCCGCCCGATTTTTGGAAGGTATGCGGTGGAGTGGAATTGATTTTGGCAGGTCCGGGCTCGGCGTGGCAGGGCGTGGCGGGGCTTGGCACGGCAAGGCGCGGCCGGGCACGGCGGGGCGCGGCCGGGCGGGGCGCGGAATGGCTGGGCATGGCGGGGCATGGCACGGCAAGGCAACTAGCGTGGGGCGGCTGAAACAGCCCCAATTTAATAAACAGACACACATGAACGTCTTAGTCGGATGCGAATACTCAGGAACCGTGCGCGATGCGTTCGCCGCTCGCGGGCATGATGCGTGGTCTTGCGATCTGCTGCCGAGTGAAAAGCCGGGGAATCATTTTTGTTGCGATGTGTTCAGCGCAGTATCCGCCCGCCGGTGGGACTTGGTGATTCTGCACCCGCCCTGCACTGCTCTTTGCCTGGCGGGCAATCGCCACTACGGCACAGGAAACCCAAAGCAAGACGAGCGCACGCTCGCGCTCGTCTGGACGGAGCAACTTGTCAAGCACGCCCGACACTTCGCCAAGAGTGTGGCAGTAGAACAGCCAGCATCTGTCCTTTGCCGGGTTTTGGGCAAGCGAACACAGGAGATTCAACCGTGGCAGTTCGGGCACCCCGAACAAAAGAAAACCTGGCTTTGGCTCTACAACCTGCCGCCGCTTCAAGGAACGAAGTGCGTTTGGGATGAGATGAAAGGACTCCCGAAGTCCAAACGGGAACGGGTTTTCTTCATGTCTCCGGGGCCAAACCGTGGTCACGAACGAAGCCGCTTCTACCCCGGCATCGCCGCCGCAATGGCTGAACAATGGGCAACACATATATGAACAAACGAAACTACATGCGCTCTTATATGCGCTCCTACCGTGCCAAGTATCCCGAACGCGAATTCGCCACCATCATGCGGGCTGTGGACAAGCGTGGCGGCATCATGCTCAAGCATCCTCGCGTGTGCGATGTCGGCTCGTTGTTCGGATTGGCCTCCAGCGCCATGCGGCCCGACGAGGCGCTCATGTTCAAGGAGGAGTTTGCGCTCATTTTGGAAGTGCTGGGCCTTGAGTTATGAACCCGCTCCTACCACCTGCCACCTGCTGGGAACTGATGCGCCTGCTCGGCGGCGATCCTGAGACGGAGCAGGCCGTGATGATGTTCATCCGGCGCCGGTGGAACGTGACGAACCTGTGGCGTCTGCCAGAGCGCGTGGCTAACGAGGTGCTGAAGCGGCCCGCAGATTTCATCGCCAGGGCCAAGGCGGAAAGCAATCAACCGTTTTAATTTATGGCATACGAAGACACCAAGTGCCCATGTCAGAGCGGACTTTGCCAGTTCTGCGGAACCGAGCCATCCAAGCAAGGGTGCATCACCTGCCAAGGCTGCATGGACGCCATGCACTTCAAGAGAAAATACGGAGTTGAATAATGCCTGACCCGCGCACAACCACCATCCATCTGCTCGGCCCTGTCCAATGGGACACCGAGACGCGGGGCTATTGCGCGTGTCCCGGCGCCTCGCTGCACACCAGCAAGACGAAAACGAAGGATTGCCGCGTCCATATCGACGGCGCACCGACCCTCTTCTGCGTCCATGCGTCCTGCCAGTCTGCCGTGGACGCCAAGAACAAGGAGCTGCGCCGCGCCTTGGGCGGCCACGACTGGGAGATCATGTTGCCCGGTGGCAAGTGCATCCGTTCCGGCGATGTGGTGAACCGTGGCGTCATCATCCCGCGTGAGGTGGTGGCGCAACAGGCCAAAGAGCAGGGCAAAACCAAGCAGGAGGCCGTCCTGCTCGTCAGCCTCAAGGAGATGTTCTTCGCCGCACGCCAACAGGTGTTCGACGCCTACCGCTGGCCGCTGGCGACCATTGAGAAGGAAAGCCCAAGGGCCACCGGCCACCGCGCCGAGGATGAGCAGTTCAGGATGTGGCTCAGGATATGGCCACAAACGTCCCACGTTTGGATTGGGGACGTTTTCAGCTCAGGCAAGCCCGAGCACCGCGTCCATTTCCGCCCCGCGTCAGAGTGGGCGCAGATCGGCCCTGTGCTGGGCAACTTCACCTGCGCTTCGTCGTTCAAACCGGGCACCTATTCGCGGGGCAACGAGTTCACTAACGGAACGCAGTTCCTGGTGGTGGAGTCGGACGAGCTGGACAAGGACACGGTGGGCGCCGTGTTCATGT
>Ga0222713_10006388_pt1 | contig 11219 bp, 10 predicted proteins | sample C33_649DmetaG_FD_165061 | JGI IMG/M metagenome (GOLD analysis project Ga0222713, IMG submission 165061) | Estuarine water microbial communities from San Francisco Bay, California, United States - C33_649D | ecosystem: Environmental > Aquatic > Marine > Unclassified | place: USA: California... | reverse complement strand
GGGCCAGTCCTTCTAACAACAACAAATTCAAACCTTAAGACATTTACTAATAAGGCAATTGTTAAAACCATATTTACTGCAAATACATTTAATGGCCCTATTGCATTTAGCCTTTATTTAGTTCCACTCGGACAGACTCCAGGTTTAGCAAATAGAATTTTTGGAGATGTCTTACTTGCAGAAAATACAACAAAGTCCACAGAAACTACATTGATTGTTAATGCTGGAGAGTCTATTTGGGCATCTGCAAATGTCACTGGTGGAGTAAGCATAATAGTCTCTGGGGTTGAAGTAGTTTAAAAAACTAAGCAATGAAAGGCTCAAACAATAAGCGTTAAAAGGCTTATAACCCTGAGAGTGGTATAATTTAAAAATGCCAGGAAATGTAACACCTAAAAGTTTCAGATATCCGACATTAGACATGTCGCCAGATGTCCCTAGAGACCTTGGCTATTTAGCTACAGACATAGATAACTATTTAACAAATAATCCAGGACCTCAAGGACCACAAGGAGAGACTGGCGCTACAGGCGCTACAGGCGCAACAGGTGCTACAGGTCCACAGGGACCAGCAGGCGCAGTAGGTCCACAGGGACCTCAAGGACAGGCTAGCACAGTTGCAGGCCCTACAGGCCCACAGGGACCTCAAGGACCACAAGGTTTACAAGGAGAGACAGGTGCTACAGGCGCAACAGGCCCTACAGGTCCACAAGGATTAAAAGGCGACACAGGTGACACAGGCGATCAAGGCCCAGCAGGTACTGGAGTAGACATACTTGGAACATATCCTACACTGTCAGCATTACAATCTGCACACCCCACTGGATTAGTTGGTGACGGATATTTAATTCAAGGTAATTTGTATTTATGGAATGATATAACAGATACCTGGGATAATTCAGGCCCAATTCAAGGACCCGCTGGAGCTACAGGTCCCCAAGGAACACAAGGTTTACAAGGAGAGACAGGTCCTCAAGGCTCACAGGGTATTCAAGGAGAGACAGGTCCTATAGGTCCTCAAGGCCCACAGGGTATTCAAGGATCAACAGGTTCTACTGGCGCACAAGGTCCAGTTGGCCCGCAAGGAGATATAGGCCCACAAGGTCCTCAAGGAACACAAGCAACCTTTTCTATAACATCAGCAACCCCACCATTAAATCCAATAAATGGGCAGGCGTGGTTTAATTCAGAAAATGGTAAAAGTTATACATATTATGATTCATTTTGGGTAGAAACAGGATCATCTTTATCTGGTCCACAGGGTGCAACAGGACCCCAAGGTCCTCAAGGAATTCAAGGACCTCAAGGAGTTTCTATTAATCTTAAAGCATCTGTATTAACAGTTGCTGCTCTTCCAACAAGTGGTAACATTGCTAATGATGCAAGAATTGTAGAATCTGATGGAGATCTTTATATTTGGGATGGCTCATCTTGGACATCGGCTGGACAAATTGTTGGTCCTCAAGGCCCACAGGGTCCACAAGGCGCTACGGGCGACACGGGTCCTACAGGCGCTACAGGCGCTACAGGCGCAACAGGCCCACAGGGTCCACAAGGATTAAAAGGCGACACAGGTGATACAGGTGCAACTGGTCCCCAAGGATCACAAGGTATTCAAGGAATACAGGGAATACAGGGAGAAATTGGTCCTCAAGGCCCAGCAGGCACAAGCGGCGGAATCTGGACCTATATAGGTATGGTGCAATCTACAGGAGGATCTACAGTATCATTTTCTGGATTGAATGGAACATATAAAGAATTATTTTTAACATTTAGTGGAGTATATTCTACAACATCTGCAAGTCCATTATTTAAATTAAATAATAGTACTAATTTTTCAGATTATGATTTTCAAATAAGTAGAACTTATGGCGGAACTGCCTATAATGGTCTTTCAGTAACTACCACATTGTGTATTCCAACATTTTTAACATACTTTAATGGACATACATATGGATCTGGATTTTTACGTGTAACAAATGCTAATAACACTACAAGCAAAGGTGTTATATTATCACATACTGGAATTCTTGCAAATAACGTAACATCTAGTATTGTTTATGATCAGTTTGAAGTAGTGGGCGGATCCTACAACGCATCATCTGTTATAAATTCTATAAATATAAGTACTGGTTCTGGCACATGGGGTGGCGGAACTTGGAGACTATGGGGTATGCTATAATGTCACAAGTCAATGAATTAAATTTAGAAACTCAAGAAATTGTTTTTAGAGAATATACTGAAGAAGAACTTCAGCAAAGAGAAAATGAATTATCTGCTACTGTAGAAATAGACTCTACAGAAGTTGGTCTTGACCCAGTTAAAGTTTCAGCTTTAGATAAGTTAAAATCTTTAGGTTTAACTGATGCAGAAGCTAGAGCAATTGCAGGGATATAGGAGATATTATGGCAATAGATTTTCCAAATAGTCCATCGTTGAATCAGTCATTCACCGCTGGAGGAAACACATGGATTTGGGATGGAACTGCCTGGACTCTACAAAGAATTACAACTGGAGAGCAGGGACCACAGGGAGAAGTTGGACCACAGGGACCTCAAGGTATTCAGGGACCACAAGGAACATCTATTAATGTTAAGTCATCAGTAGCAACAGTAGGTGCTTTACCTTTAACAGGTAATAGTGCTAATGATGCAAGGATTGTAGACGCAGACGGCGACCTTTATATATGGGGAGGATCTTCCTGGACTTCAGCTGGTCAAATTGTTGGCCCACAAGGTCCGCAAGGTCTTCAAGGTGCCACAGGTGCAACTGGACCTCAAGGAACACAAGGAATTCAAGGAGTTAAGGGTGATACAGGATTAACGGGACCTCAAGGACCACAGGGCGCACAGGGTATTCAAGGTATTCAAGGTATTCAAGGAGTTCCTGGAGCAGATGGTGCAAGTTTTCCATCACAACTAAATAACGCTGGAAAATTTTTAAGTACAGATGGATCTTCTCCAGTGTGGGAAACCGTAACAACCACACCAGCAAATGGATCAATTACAAATGCAATGTTGGCTGGGTCTATTGAAAATAATAAACTTACAAATTCATCAATTACAATTAATGGATCTGCAGTAGCATTAGGCGGAAGCGTAAGCGTTGCAACAACAGCATATTCAAATGGAACTAACACGGCAAATTCAAATAAGATATTTTATAATACAACTGGAACGCCTCCAACTGGCACTGCAGCTGGCGACTTATATATTTTCTACTAGGATAGCATATGACTATAAAAGCATATGATGGAACAACCTGGCAAACACAAAAATCATTAAAAATATATAATGGTTCTTCATGGGCTACCGCAAAACAAGCATGGATTTTTAACGGATCATCTTGGGTAATAAATTATCCAGAGTATCCATCAAATACTGCAGCACCATCAATTAGCACTTCAAGCGGGATAGCAGGAAGAATTGGCTGTGTATATGCTGTATCAGTAGGATCGTGGAATTCAAATGATGCATATAATCCAACATCTTATTCTTATCAATGGACAAGATCGGGATCCGATATATCTGGCGCAACAAGTAGTACATACACAACAGGTTACGATGATGTAGAAAAAATAATAGGTTGTAGAGTAACAGCAACTAATTTTAGAGGCAATACCCCTTCTTCAGCTACTACTGGAGTTACAATGCTTCCGCAAGTCACATCAATTAGTGTAACTGATTATACGTCAACACCCAACGCACCAAGCTCAGTTTCTATTAGCAATACAGGGCTTTCGTATTCTGGAAGTTGGACTACAATTGATTCTGTTTCTACTTATTTTGAAGCTATCGGCGGAGGAACTGCAGGAACCCCATCAGTAAATTCAGCTGCAAAAACATTCTCTGGAACAGGAACTGCAGGCAGTGCAAGCGTTTCAATTAGAGGAGTTAATACAAATAAACAACTTTATATAAATTGGGGATCTTCTGTAGGAGCTATTTCATATGATTTATATATAAATGGATCTTTCTATACCAACACAGGAACTAACAATTATTATATTTATACAGCTCCAGATGAAAATGCAAGAACTTTTTCTGTATACCCAAGATCAACAAATAATCAGGGTTATGGAATACAGTATGGAACTGCTGTAGCTGCAACAACAAAATATTCTGCATATACAACAAGCTCTACAATAACATTATCAAATCCAATACCTGTTAATACTTCTGCCCCTACACTTTCTCCAACAGGCGGATATGTTGCAGGACAAACATTGACATACGGAGTTGGATCATGGAGCAATAGTCCAACTTCATATGATTTAAGACTATATAGGGGAACTCCAGGAGTAGTTATGAGCGAAACTTTAGTTGCCGCTCCAGGAAATACAACATCATCAACATATACAATTCCAGCATCGGACTATGATGGATCAAGTAGATATTATTATAGATCTTTTGCATCAGCAACAAATTCTGGAGGTACATCTGGGTATACAGCTGGAACTGAAGGTGGACCATTAGCACAACCTGTTGTTATTCCTTCGGGAGGATCCGCATCTCTTTCTGGAGGAGTTTCAACAGGAAGTACACTATCCGCATCTACAAGCGGATGGTCTGGATCTCCAACTTCATATTTTATTAAAATAACAAGAGGAACACAAAATGTAGCTTCTTATGAAACTACAGTGGCATCAAGCTACTCAACTTCAACAAGCTATACCGTAGCTGCTAGTGATGCAGGATATTATTTTAAAGCATTTGCAACTGCATCAAACTCTGCAGGAACAAGTTCTGAAGTAGCATCAGGAGAACTTGGCCCAGCAACAAATCCAGTTACAGTAACAAAACCAACAATAAGCGTTTCAAATTCATATGCATCTGTTAGCGGAACCTCGACCTGGACTCTTAGTATGACACACACTGGTGGATCTGTTCCTACTTCATATGATTGGGGCATTCAATTTTCTAATTCAAATGGAGGATCGGTTCTAGCTTCAAGTACTGGAAGTGGAACTTGGACAGCAGGATCTGGTGGAACTCAAACAGTTACTAGAAATAGCTCTACCTATTCTTGGGCAAGATGGGTAAGCGTTACTGCATCAAACTCTGCAGGAACTTCAACAGCGCAGTCAACATCGTGGGCATAATATGATAAATACACAAGATAAGATAAGAATTTTAAATGGTAAAATTAATGAGGTATCCAATTTAATTGATTGGATAAGTCCATATAAAGATGAGGTTTTAGAGGGCAAGCCTTCTAATCAAGAAATTTTAGATAACTTAATATCTGAAAAAAATACCTACAGTCAGCTACTGGCTGAATTATAAAAAAGGAGAATAAAATGGCAACATATACAAAGCTAACAAATGATGAAAAAGCAGCAATTGTTGATGCAGAAGTAAGAAACCTTGAGTATCAAATGTACTCTTTAGAAGTTCAGTTAATTGCAGAAAATGCAAAAACAGAACCAAATGCAGATTCAGTATCAAAGCTTGAATCACTTATTGCTGAAAAGCAAACACAAATAGCAGCACTTTAATAAAAATAGGAGGATGGAATGTCATATAAAAATACAGTCTTAAACGACTTTCCAAACTCATTTTATTTATTAGATGAAGTTGAGTCTGGTTCTATTGAAGGGTATAGCCAGATTTTATCTCAATTTGATACCTATCAAGAATTAAAAGACAGTGGACTTACCTACGGTGAGATTACTGGCATTGACGTTTACGATTATTCTGGTAGCTTAAATAATGGATCAGCCTCATTTGCTTCATCAAAAGAAATTATGCCTTTAGTTTCTGGTGGGATTAGAGGAACTGAAATATTAAGTGCAACAACAGTAACATACTCCCCAAAAGGAATAGCAACTAAGTATTATAAAGATAATCCATTTTCTATAGAAGCTTGGTGTGCGCTTCCAGGCTATAATGTTACTTCAACAATTGTTGGGGATACAAATATAAATACTGGTATCTTTTATGAAAATGGAAACATTGTTTTTAGGGTAGGATCTAATAAGGCTGAATATACAGTATCTAATTCTCAAGCAATTCATGTTGTTGGAATATTTCAAAGCAATATATTATCGCTATATGTAAACGGTTTATTGGTAGATACAACTTCCATAGACAACTATAGATTTTTAAATGAATCTGTAACATTTAAAAGCGGTCCCTCAACTGGAAGGCTAGTAATAGATTCAGTAGGGTTTTATAGATATGCTTTATCAAGTTCTCAAATTTTAAATCATTATAATGAAGGAACAAGAGAAGTTAATGTTTCTCAAATTGTTTCTGTAGATAACGGTTATTTGTTTACCATGAACACAGAATCTCTTCAGCGTAAATTTGCCTATAGCTACCCAGTCTCTAAATCATGGAGTGAATTGGTAGTAGACGGATTATCTATATCAGATGACCAATCTTACATATATATCCCAGAAACAGAAACATCAGGATCAGCTTCATTTTCATTTACAGATCATTTTATTGTTCCAGACTATTTAGGAATTACTACATCACAGATACACTGGGAAAATGATGTAAAAGGTATTTTGGTAGAGGCAAGCATAGATAATATTTCCTGGCAGGAATGTACAAATGGAAGCCCACTGCCTTATTTTAATAAAAATGATAATCAGTTTTCAGACATACTGTATTTAAGGGTAACCCTATCTTCAAGTGATACTACAAGATACTTGCCCATTTTAAAATCGCTAGACATAGGATTCTACAGCTCAAAAAACTTCTATAGCGATAACTCAGGATATTATGTATCGTCAATCTATGACTATGCTTTGCCAAAGGTGAATAGCAAGACTCTTTCATATAATAAAAATAATGGGCTGGTCATGTATGATGGACATGGATTTTCTTTAAATAATATTCCAGCGGTTTCAACTGTAGAAGTTATATTTACTCCCCAGTATGACGAGAATGTTCTAGTAAGTGGCACATCAAGTAAATATGAGTGGGACAATGCGGGGCTAATAACAAAATCAGGAATAGCATCAATTTACGTAAATGGTATAAATTGGACATCTGCCACAAATGTTTGGGAGTTTTTGGTTGTAGATACACCTCATCACATTGTGATCAATTTTACTTCGGCGGATACAAATATTAAGTTTAATCAAAATCAAGATGACACCAAGTCTGGCTTAGGCCATATGTATAATAATTTGGCCGTATATGAGGCCAGCCTATCTGTAAATAATATATTAAACCACTATCTATTATATACTGGGAATATCGTAAATGAAATTGATGACACATCTTTTGGAATTTCAGAGTCCAACTTAGGTGAAGATTCTACTCCTTTCTTTATAACAGTGGTAGAGCCAGAGTCAGTAAGTCTTTAAATTTGTCCACCCAGAGTACCTACTCTGGACTTTAACAGAGAATAATGGTATGATTTATGTCTATGGATATTAATAGAACTAAAACTAGGATTCTAGAAGAAGAATCGAGCCTAGGAATCTATGTCTGGGAAATGCCAGACGGCAGATGGATCGGAGATGACGATGGAAATTTTCTTTCGGTCACGTCCAAAAAAGGTAATAGATCCAACATCGATGCTTTGGCTAGAGAAGTTCGCTCATATGGTATATATGAGGGCGGGCCTAAATTTCTTTCAGCAAGAAGAAAAATTGATGACGAAGAATTCGAGCATCAAAAACAAAGACTCGAATGGGGACTAATACCAGATCCTTATGATATTGGTAACTACAAAGACGAAATGAAAAAAATAGGTGGTCTAAAATGACAGTAGAATTCTTAGGTGAAGATAGTTCACAAAACATTATTGATATATCAAATACTGCTGATTGGTTTTCTTTTAAGAAAGACGAAAAAAGCAACGACCCATTTTCAATGGGGCTAGAAGAGTTAAAAAAGGTAAGAGGGCTAGGATCCGCATTTAAGCGCAGAATTAATAGAGAATTTTCTAAGTCATTTACTGGTATAGAAGAAACTGGCACACAGCAAAACCTACTTGCACAAGCAATTAGCGGATACGCTATGTTTGACCTTATTGAGCCACCATATAATCAAGAATATCTTTCTAAGGTTTATGAAATTTCTACATATAATTATGCAGCAATTAATGCAAAGGTTGCTAATATTGTAGGTCTAGGGTATGATTTTATTGAAACAAAAAAGACTAACGATGCTTTTGATTCTATTACAGATGAAAAGCAATTAGAAAGAGCACGTAGAAAGCTAAACAAGCTACGTCAAGATCTACACGCATGGCTAGACACAACAAATGATGAAGATACATTTACACAAACTCTTATTAAAGTATACACTGATTTAGAGGCCACAGGTAATGGTTATATAGAGATCGGCAGAACAACAGGCGGAAACATCGGGTATATTGGACATATACCAGCAAAGACAATGCGTGTTCGCAGACTAAGAGATGGCTTTGTTCAATTACTTTATGGTAAGGCAGTATTCTTTAATAATTTTGGAGATAACGAAACAGAGAATCCAATTGCTGGACAAGAAGACCGTCCAAACGAAATTATTCATTTAAAGAAATATACTCCTATGAATAACTATTATGGTATCCCAGACATTATTGCTGCACAGGTAGCCCTAGCTGGAAACGAGTTGTCTGGAAGATATAACCTAGATTACTTTGAAAACAAAGCGGTCCCAAGATATATTATTACAGTAAAGGGAGCAAAGCTTTCTCCAGAGTCAGAGCGTAAATTGCTTGAGTTCTTCCAGGTTGGATTAAAAGGAAAAAATCATAGATCTCTTTATGTCCCACTTCCAGCAGATAGCCCAGACTCAAAAGTTGAATTTAAAATGGAGCCAATTGAGGCTGGAAATCAAGAAGGCTCATTTGAGAAATATCGTAAATCAAATAGAGATGAAATTCTGTTAGCCCACCGTGTCCCAATTAATAAAATTGGAACGCCAGAGGGAGTTAATTTAGCGGTTGCTCGTGATGCAGATAAAACATTTAAAGAGCAGGTTTGCCGACCAGCCCAAATGATACTTGAGAAAAAAATTAATGCAATATTTGATGAAAAAACAGATGCCCTCACCCTTAAATTCAATGAGTTGACATTGACTGATGAAGATACCCAGTCTAAGATTGATGAGAGATATTTAAGAATGCAGGTAATTACCCCTAATGAAGTTAGAATTAGGAAAGGTATGATTCCAATTGATGGCGGAGATACAGTCGTAGAATTAAAGCCTCAGCAGGCAGCCGAAGAAAGAAGTCAGGCTGGAAATACGAGACAAAGATCTCAGGATAGACAGGCAAGTGCCCCAGATAATTCAGGGGAAGGCAGAAATGCTAAAGGCGACGGAAGACAGGTTGACTAAGTCTACTCAACTGTTATTTGCTTTATAGTATATAACACTATAAAATTAAGCATATGAACATTGAAAAGTCTTTATGGACCAGTGATGGAAACGTCATTAATTTGTCGGTACCTTTTACTAAGGTTAACCGTGAAAAAAGAACTGTCTCTGGATTTGCTACACTAGATAACATTGATCAAACAGGCGATGTTGTAACAGCAGAGTCAAGTCTAAAAGCATTTGAAAATTTCCGTGGAAATATTCGTGAGATGCATGGATCCAACGCAGTTGGTAAAATGGTTTCCTTTAAGCCAGAAACTTTCTACGATCCAAAGGCAAAAGAATTTTATAACGGAGTGTATGTTGATGCGTACATTTCAAAGGGTGCCCAAGATACCTGGGAAAAGGTTTTAGACGGAACCCTATCGGGATTCTCAATTGGCGGAAAGATTCTTGAGTCAGATAACGAAGTCAACAAGGCAAATGGTAAAACTGTAAGATTTATTAAGAACTACGAATTGATTGAGCTTTCAATTGTTGATTCACCAGCAAATGAATTGTGCAACATACTTTCCGTACAGAAAGTAAATGGAGAATTAATGTTTAAGGGTATTGCAGTAGGTGTAGTAACCGAAAACATATTTTACTGTGAAGACAGTGACTCTGTTTTTATCTCAACAGAGAAGACATATGACTCGCCAGTATCTGGTAGACCAGCAACACTAATAGGCTGGGTAGAAAGTTCAGATGTTAATAAATCAAAAGAGATAGATAAGATTCTTGATGCATATAAGCATTCAAGATTTACGTTGCCTGAAACACAAAAAAATGCAAAACAGGCAAACGCAGAAGGAGGTAATGAAGTGGAAAAACTTAATGTAGGCAAAGACACAGAAGTAGTTACAGAAGATGTAGCTGTTGAAGTTCCAGCCGAAGCCGCAGCAACAGAAGCAGCAGTTGAAGAAACAGAAGTAGTTGCAGATGAAGCAGCAGTTGAAGTTTCTACTGAAGATGCAGTAGCACAAGACCCTTCTGCCGAAACTCTGGAAAAAGCAGCCGAAGTATCAGAAGATAAGGTTGATGAACCTGATTTTGCAAAGATGTTAGGCGATCTAAAAGGCTTTTTCTCAGAAACTCTAAACAAAGCATCTGAGGCAAATGCTACACAGGTAACAGCAATCAAAGAGACTGTTGAAACCTTTAGCAAGAGCGTAGATACCAGAATTTCAGAGTTGGCAGAACAACACGCAGTGCTTTCAAGCGCTGTAAATGATATCAAGAACACGATTGATGGTGTACAAAAGCGTGTCGATGCAGTAGAATCCGAGACTGCAATTAAGAAGTCTTCTGATCTTGGCCGATCAGAGGAAGTAACAATCAAAAAATCTAAATGGAACGGTTCTTTCCTCGGTTCCGTAAACGAAATATTTAACTAAGGTAGGTATAAAACAATGAGCAATGAAACATTAGAAAAGGCCGTTGCAGCTGGTACTCAGGTATCAACTGGATTCGGTTCAACAACTGGTGGAGCAGGAGTACACACAGCGTCTGAAAATGGCAACGGTGGTCTTCTTAACCCAGAACAATCAGCTCGCTTCCTTGACTATATGTTCGACGCAACCGTAATCGGTAAGGTCGCACGTACAGTACGTATGAAGTCAGACACAGCCGAGATTGACCGTATGTCCGTTGGCGAGAAGCTTATGAAGCTTGCAACCGAGGCAGACAACACTGGAGCTAATTCACCAGTAACTTTCTCAAAGATCTCTCTTACAACAAAGAAGCTTCGCATGGACTGGGAGCTTTCAACAGAGTCTCTAGAAGACAACATCGAGGGTGCAGATCTAGAAGATCATATTGCACGTTTGATGGCAACACAGGCAGGAAATGACATCGAAGATGTTATTCTTAACGGTGATACATCACTTTCAGGAG
>Ga0222713_10006383_pt1 | contig 11225 bp, 13 predicted proteins | sample C33_649DmetaG_FD_165061 | JGI IMG/M metagenome (GOLD analysis project Ga0222713, IMG submission 165061) | Estuarine water microbial communities from San Francisco Bay, California, United States - C33_649D | ecosystem: Environmental > Aquatic > Marine > Unclassified | place: USA: California... | reverse complement strand
CTGGTGAGATGTATCCTGACCAAAGTCTATATCCATATGACTCTGTGCCTAGACTTGTCAAAGCAATGAACAACGCACTGGCACGGGCGGATCAGATACAGCAGATGGAATTCATAGAGGGCAAACTGGATCCAAAGGACGCAAGAGATTATGCGATGCCCATAGTGGCGGACGGTGAAGCGGGATTTGGTGGTCCATTAAACGTGTTTGAATTAACAAAGAAAATGATTGAAGCAGGTGCGGCTGGAGTCCACTTTGAGGACCAGTTGGCGGCAGAAAAGAAATGCGGACATATGGGTGGAAAAGTTTTAATTCCAACTCAAAACGCAGTGAGGAATTTGATCGCGGCAAGGTTAGCCGCAGATGTGTGCAAGGTGCCTCTAGTAATATGTGCCAGAACAGATGCCAATGCGGCAAAACTGTTGACCTCAGACATAGACGACAACGACAAACCATTCTGCACAGGTGAGAGATCACCAGAGGGTTTCTACTATGTACGAAACGGTTTGGATCAGGCTATATCAAGGGGACTGGCTTATGCTCCCTATGCTGACTTGATCTGGTGTGAAACTGACAAGCCCAACATAGAAGAAGCCCGACGATTCGCAGATGCCATACACGAGAAGTATCCTGATCAACTGTTGGCCTACAACTGCTCTCCATCGTTCAACTGGAAGAAACATTTAAGTGATGCAGAGATTGCCACATTCCAAAAGGAAATTGCGGCGATGGGTTACAAGTTCCAGTTCATCACACTGGCTGGCTTCCACGCACAGAATATGGCCATCTTTGATCTAGCTGACAAATACAGAACACAAGGCATGAGTGCATATTCAGAAGTGCAAGAAGCAGAGTTCGCGGCGGCTGATCGAGGCTACACAGCAGTGAAACACCAAAGAGAAGTGGGTGCTTCATACTTTGATGCTGTATCCACTATTGTATCAGCAGGTACTTCTACTACCAAAGCCATAGAAGGTTCCACTGAAGAAGAGCAGTTTTAATTGACAGACTTACCAAAGTATGTTTAAATAGCTGTGAAAATGTTGATATGTGTGTAATACGCATTTCGGACCAGGGTTCGATTCCCTGCACCTCCACCAAAACTAGGATAGGTGGCTTATGTAATCCCTTCCGGGGGTGATCGGTTTCGACGGATGTTTAAAGGCACAAGGAGTTTTCCCAGTAGACACGAGGATACGTTCAAATTATAAATGCTAATAAAAAAGCATTAGGCTTTGCGGACTTAACTGTCTTAGCACAGCCTAAATTGAGATTAGCGGCCTAGTCCACTAACTCAGGGGTTGGCAACTGACCTTGCAACAGAACCAGTTGCACTCTCATCTATATACTAGCATATCATTGTTGCTAATCATCACCTAAATAATATTACAGAAGTGAGGTGTTAAATGGCTAAACCCAAAAAGAAACTACCCAAGCACAAAAGAGTTTGGAATAAGATTAGAAAGAAAGCTCCCAAAGTGCCTGATATAACTTGTCCTGCAATAGACGACGTAATCAATCGATTAGAGAAATTATCCAGTACAACCAAACAGCTAACCACAGCACAGTACAAGACGCTGGCCAACAAGATGGAAAAACTACGCACAGCCAACGAACAGCTCAGAGATTCTGGCATATACTGGCACAACGCCTGTGAGGAAGTGATAAACGAATACATAGGCAAGAAAAAGAAGTCCGAGTACGACCACTGGTAATATTACCATATTACCCATAAATACTTTCATGTACGAATATCGAGCAAAAGTTCTACGAGTAGTGGACGGTGACACAGTGGATGTGGACATCGATCTAGGATTCGGCATAGTGTTAGCCAATGAACGTGTGAGGATTATGGGCATAGACACACCAGAGAGCCGTACCAGCGATAAGACGGAAAAAGTATTTGGATTGGCCGCAAAGGCAAGACTCAAAGATCTGTTGGGTAAGACTGCTGTTCTCAAGACACAGGTCAGCAAAAATGGTGAAGACATGAAGGGCAAGTTTGGACGTATCCTGGGAGACTTTGTTGCATCAGACGGAAGAATGGTCACAGAAATCATGGCAGAAGAAGGCCACTGCGTTCCTTATTTCGGTGGTAGCAAAGAAGATGTACAGGCACAGCACATGAAGAACAGAGAGCGCCTGATAGCCGAAGGCAAAGTGAAGTTGAAATAACATCACAGCACAGTTGACAATTCTGTCATATCATCATATACTGCATAAATGAAAATAGAAAAAAATACTGTAGCAACTATCAAGTTGGTAACAGGAGAAGAAGTTATCGCTCAAGTGAGCAATATCGAAGGCACCACAATCACCATAGAGAGACCGTTGGTAATAATGATGAGTCCACAGGGACTGGCATTTGGCACATTCGTTCCCACAATGGATTACAGCAAAGGCATAGATATAGACACTCGCAACATAGTAGTCATTGGTCCAGCACTAGATAAAGTGGCGACCGAATACAAGAACGCAACATCACCGATCAAGACACCACCAAAAAGCACACTGATTGTGTAGGTTGACTGATCCGTTTTTTGTGTTATTATAATAATAAGACTGCGTATCCTTTGGGTACTCAAACAGTCTAATTAACAGGAAGGTTAAACATATGTCAGATGACAAAGTCAAAACTCTCAATCAAGTGGTTGAGGAATTCTATAGGGATGGCGAAGAGGAAGTAGCCAACTTCAAAACAAGATTAGAGACAGCCAGAGATAGGCTGAAAGAATTACAAAAAGATCCTGAGATGCGATTACCGCAAGGTATAACACAAGTGCCCATAAACGACACAATCTGTTTCAATTATTCAGTACAGAGAGATCTAAGAGCCCCACACGTGATCCGTATCTGTAAGGATTTTGATCCCAGGGTGGTTCGTCCAGCATCAGCGGTCAAGAGAGATGGTCGATATTATCTATACGATGGACAGCACACATCAGTGGCTCTTGCTGTGTTAGGATTCACGGCACTGCCAATGACATTCGTGGAAACATCACACCAGTCATTTGATGCTGTGGCTTTTGAAATATTAAATGACACAGGTATTCTGAGAGCAGGCACAGAAGAAATTCACAGAGGATTATTACATCGTTGGCACAATGACGTCAACGCAGACAACGACAGGAACAACCCAAGGGTCAAGACTGCCTACACAGTGGACACACTGTTCAAGAAATGTCAGATAGATCTGGAACCCAAACGAGTTCGTAGGTCACCGGGCAAGTGTGGTCCAAACGCCCACTACTTCTCACATTTTGATTACGCCTACAAGGGATTGGAGATGACGGGCGATGCCGACATATTGGAAAAGATATTATTAGGCGTCAAACAATACTACGGAGATGAGGATGGTGGTGAAATTAATCAGGGTATCTATATAGGATTGATAAAGATGTGGGCTCTAGCCAAAGAAGATGGTGCTACAAAGTTCTTGCCACAAGACTGGATAGATAAAATTCTGTCTGCTTTAATAAAGGTTTGCGGTAGGAACGCCAATGGCATACACTCGGCCGCGAAGAAACAGTGGCAACACACAAGAGGTACTTCTTGGGACGCACCAGTGGCAATGAGCACCCTTATGAGAGAGGCCTATCTATTACAGGCTCCTGACGAGGATCAATTCAATCCGCCACACGAACCAAAGGTTTCAATGGGTATTCTTTCTGGTGATATCTGTTCTGAATTTATTCCGTACTGTAAAAAATAATGTTTGAATTAGATAGATATATGCGATTGGATCGTGAACAATTGGGACGCCTGCAATTCAAAGCGTCTACCAAAATATCGTTAGAGGCCGAGTGCCAAATTCTAGATAGATTCAAAAATGATCTATTAAGTGAAAACGTTGACCGAGAAGTAAAAGGCAGGTATTTCTACTTTCTTGGTAGGTATTTGAGAGATACACAAAAAGCAAGATGTCCAGGTCCAGCACATTACACAGCAAGTGGTGCCACTGACGGAAAAGGACACCTGGAACACGTGATACCTCAGAATAGGATACTCCAGGCCTACTTAGACGATCATATTTCTTCTGTTGAAGCAATTCATATGCCGTTGTGTATGATAGCAGATGCAGACAAACACGTCCTCAGTAATGAATGGCAACAGAATGCCACGTGGCAATATCCATTCCGTAGATATCGATTGGCTGGATTTACTAAAACTATTAAAAATTTGAGAGGAGAACCCATAGATTTAAACTTGTGGACTATGGAAGATCACTTTACAATGTTAGGAGTAATAAAATGAAACCGTGGGAAATAATTGAAAAATTAGAATCAGACAACTCAAGACTGTTCAAAGAGTCTGTGATTCGAGAACAAGCAGAAGCCAAGAACACAGAGTTCTTCCGGGGCTGTAAGGCCGCACTGGACAAACTGAGAACATTTGGCTTGAAGCAAGTGCCCGAGAGCACCACTGACGGTGCTGGCATAATGCCAGATGTGTTCTGGCACACTCTTGAACTGTTAGAGAAACGAGAGCTCACAGGCAATGAGGCTCGTGATAGAGTACAAAACTTGTGTGATAAATCCAACACAGCACAATGGAACTCCTGGTACAGAAGAATATTGATCAAAGATCTAAGATGTGGAGTCACAGAAAAGACCATAAACAAACACGCCAAAGGCTACAAGATACCTGTGTTTGAATGTATGCTGGCAGATGATTCCAAGAAGCACGAAAAGAAAATGACAGGAGAGGTGCTGGTAGAACCCAAATTTGATGGTGTAAGAGTGTTAGCAGTATGTGATGTGGATAAAGATGAGATCATCCTGTATTCAAGGAACGGTAAAGAACTCACAAACTTTCCTCGCATCGTAGAAAGCATAGACGGTATGCTGGATCAATTCGCAGAAAGCACAGTGCTGGACGGTGAAGTTATGAGTGATGACTTCCAAACCCTGATGAGAGAGATCCATCGTAAGGATGGTGCTAAAACTGATGATGCTGTGTTGAATCTTTTTGATATCGTACCACTGGCAGATTTTGTACAGGGCAAAAGCAAACTCACTCTGTTACAAAGAAAAGAGATGTTGGAAGGTCTTAAACTGCCTGCGAATGTTAAGACTGTGGAATATGTACGAATGAATCTATCAGACGAAGACGGACAGAAACAGTTCGCTGATTACAATAAACTCTGCATAGACAGAGGCTACGAAGGCATAATGATCAAACCCGCTGATGGTATCTATGAATGTAAGAGGTCCGCACTGTGGTTAAAAGTGAAACCGTTTATTGAAGTCAGTCTCAAAGTGGTTGATGTGGAAGAAGGCACAGGTCGTAACAAAGGTAAATTGGGTGCTCTCATAGTGGAAGGTACAGATATGGACAAGTTTATAAAAACCAATGTAGGATCAGGATTAACTGATGAGGATCGAGAACTGTATTGGCGAGCACGAGAAAAATTGATAGGACAGGTTGTGGAAGTACGAGCAGATGCTATCACACAAAATCAAGAAGCAGACGGAGAATACTCTTTGAGGTTTCCACGTTTCTTGAGATTCAGAGGATTTGAACCAGGAGAGAAACTATGATGGATATGTTGGGTATGTCTCCGATGGGAGGATCCACAGTGGATCCCAACCTGGAAGCCACGATAAATGATATCGTCAATCACGAGGAGACCAAGCAGAAATACAAAGAACAGATCATCTCAAATCTAAAAAAATGCTACGATCCAGAGATCAGCATAGACATCTACACATTGGGTTTGATATATGATTTTAAAGTGACCGAGGACAGCACGGTCCACGTGTTGATGAGCCTCACATCCGCATTCTGTCCAGCGGTGGATCAGATACTGGCAGACGTGAAGTCGCAGGTCGAAAGCATAGAAGGTATAAAGGAATGTAAGATAACGATCACAATGGTACCGCAATGGGGCAAAGAAATGATCGATCCAGAAGTGGTGGAGTTAATGGGATGGTAAAACGATACACAGTGGAAATAGCAGTAGGTGACAGAGTGAGTGTTGGCCGATTCCGAAATGTGGAAACACCCATCAAAGGAATAGAGATTGACGAAAACGGACAACCTGTTATAATTACAAGTAAAGGAAAAAAGAAATTGTTCAGTTGTAGATTAGTAAAATTATTACCTGGTGCAAAAACACCCAAACAGATATTGATGGAGAAACGTGGCAAAAGAAGACACACTTAATTACTCGGGACGAGTGATAGAAGTATTACCGGGACAGATGTACAGGGTAAAACTGGATAATGATCACATGGTATTGGCATACGCCAGCGGTAAGATAAAGAAGAACAAGATAAAGATTTTGATGAATGATACGGTGGACGTGGAAATGTCTCCCTATGATTTAACAAAAGGCAGAATAACTTATAGGCATCGTTGATGGTGGTAAAGACTATCAATGTTAATCGAACTAGAGACCCAATAGGTCGGACCTTATGCACTGAAAGTGCGATAGTCAATTCATCAACGGAGGCCTATGAGTGAAAAGAGTAAACAACTGTTGGACAATCTTAAGAAGATAACAGAAAAACCTGCTGAACAGGTTTCTTATCAACAGGTAAATGTATTCAGCAATATGGGTCGTGATAGAATATATGGTATGCCTGGCAGTAATCAAGAAGTAGAATTAATCAATAAAGATAACACAAAATACTCAGGAAAAATTTCTCGTAAATCAATCACTTGCGTAGGAATGGATGGTAATAATTTTCGTTCTTACGTGTACGAAACCGCAGACAAAAGATGGTTTGATAGAGCAGGACTTCCAATAAAGAAACCAGATAATTTAGTAGGAAATAATGATACCAGTGAAGAAGGATCAACAACAGAGATTGCTTGATAACAGCCGTCGTTGTATGATGAATGCTCAGTCAGGGTGGGCTAAAAGTTATTGGGAAAAGGTTTATACTAAATTATTAAAAACCTTCAACCGGCAGAACTAAATAATTTTACAACGCCACTATACAGTGACGTCGGAAAGAACAGGACGCCTGAGCACAATGCTCTTTACTGTTTGACAGAACGCCCTTCCGTATGGTATAATTCATATACCTAGTTACAATCTAAAATTATGAATTTGATTAGATCACATCTTGGCTTCTATGAGGTCAACGGAAAACAATATAGAAGCAAGTTAGAAGCTCTACAATCGTGTAAAAATAAAGAATGGCCTAATTGGAATTTTAACAATGACGTTTTTTCTAAATTTAAATGGAAAAAAGAACCACAAGAATCAATATACGAATTGTATAAAAAAAGAGCTTTACAATTAAGAGAAAAATATGATAGAATAATTTTATTTTATAGTGGTGGTATTGACTCAACCACAATGCTTAGATCGTTTATAGATAATGATATAAAAATAGATGCTATTGTAAGTTATGGGTGTTTTGGATTACAAAATGATAAATCACTTTTAAGAAATCTAGAGATTTACAACTCTGCTATTCCATATATAAAAAGTCTTCAAAAAAATTACAAATATAAATTAAATTATTATTTGTTAGACGACTGGGATCAATTTTTAAAATTTTCAGATGAATCATGGACCACAGTAAGTGGAACAAGTAGTTTAAGACCCGAGGGATATGCTTTTAATTTCTATCATGAAAATAAATTTATACAGGATATTATCTCACAAGGACAAACAGTTTTATTACGTGGTATTGATAAACCTCGTATTCTCTACGACAGTGAAACAGACAAATGGAGCCTTGCTTTTTTAGACAGTGCTATCACAGGATTAGACAGTCACGGCTTATCAGAAAAAACAAATAGTTGGTACTCACTAGAATATTTTTATTGGACTCCTGAGTTACCAGAGTTGTTAGCCAAACAGGCTCACATAATAAAAAAAACTTTTGAAAAAACTACATTAGAATTCAAACAAAGAATGTTCAGTAGAGGTAATGCTAATTTTGATACTAATGAATATTACAATTATATAGATCCAGTGATATATTCAAAATATACTACACAATTAATTGGACAAAAAAGAAATTACTTTACATTGGGTAAAGGTGGTAGTAATAATATCACTTTGAAAGATACAGAATTTTTTCGATTTGCTGATAAAAAATATAAGGACGTATGGTATGCAGGTATAAAGTATGTGGTAGACACTGTGGATGATATGTACTTTAATCAGCCAGGACTACACGGATTTATTAAGAAAGGCTTTGTGGGTATGTGGACTCCACAATACGAGATAAACTAATGATAGATAATATTTTATATCCAAACGGGTTTAATTATACGCTCAATAAAAACCTTGTGACTGATTTAAAAGAAGAACACGGCATCGGTAATATTGTTAAAAAATATAAACCATTACAGATACTAGAGTTAGGATCCTGGCACGGTAAAAGTGCAATAACATTTGGCAATGAGTGTTTAGCAAATAATTTAGATAGCAAAATACTCTGTGTTGACACTTGGTTGGGCAGTTACGAATATTGGACAACCTACACCGAACGACAATCTTTGGTTGCTGATAGTTTTAATGTGTTCTGTTCTAATGTCGTAGCAAATGGGTTAGATGCAACTATTTTGCCTTTTAGACAAACTACTAAAAATGCAATCAATATTTTAAAATATCACAATATAAAATTTGATCTAATCTATTGGGACAGTGATCATTCAAGTGTGCTACAAGATTTATTAATGTGCGATGATATAATTGCTAATAGTGGTGTTATCGTTGTTGATGATTACTTTCAACATCAGTTAGTACAACAACAAGTGGACAACTACTTAGATTTAAAACAAAGAAAAAAAGAAACTATAGATGACAAAATTATTATTAGAAACAATTAAATTAAAAATAGATAGGTCAAATTTGATAGAAATTAAAAACTTTGATCAGTTTATGGGCATTAAACAAAGTCAATTATTTGTCAATTATCCGTCTGATAAAAAAGAACAGTTTACAAATTTTGACTTAATGAATAAACCAAACACTCTATACATTCATATTCCTTTTTGCACTGGCATATGTAGCTACTGTGCATATGTCACAAAGTCAGCTAAACTAGGAGACAGCAAAATAGACAACTATCTTGATATACTAGAAAAAGAAATTAATTTATATCAGAATAAACTAGGAAAGATTAAAATTTCTACAGCATACATTGGCGGAGGTACTCCGACAATAATGAGTTTATCTCAATTAGATAGATTATATCAAATGATCAAAAGTAATTTTGATATTTCAAATATCGAAGAGTTTACGTTAGAAGGCTGTCCTGAAACAATGGGCACTGATAAAGTTTTGCAAGGATTAGATAACGGTATAAACAGAATCAGTATAGGAGTAGAATCATTTAATGATGAGATTCTTTCTCATATGAATCGTAGGCATAAAAGTAAACAAGCAGTAGATGTTATTGAACAAGCAAAAAAAATTGGAGTACCAATTGATATTGATATTATTAGATGTTATCCTGGATACACTGAGCAAATGGTGATCGATGACGTTAATATAATCAATAATGTAAGACCAAATTCTATTACCACATACAAATATAACTTAAAACCATCTTCTATTGATAATAAAAAAGGTATTGTATTCTTAGCTGATAATGAAGTTATAGAACACACACTGTTATATTACGAAGGATTAAAAGCAAGTGGTTATCAGCAACACAATATAGATTGGTTTGTAGAAAATGACAACGATACATTCAAACATCAAATCTATAAATGGAAACACGATGCTAACCAATTAGCTCTAGGGGTTGGATGTTATGGTTATATAGGTAATACTCAATATTTCAATCACAAAAGTTTGTTAGAATATAAAAATAAAATTAATAATGAAAGTTTACCTATTGACTATTGTCAACACTTAAACAAAGAGGAATTAGAAAATAAAAATATTATGTTCGCTTTACGTGATAGAGTTTTAACAAACAATTTTTCAAAAGATAATCAGAATAAACTTAAAGAATTAGAAAGTAAAGGATTTGGTTACATAAAAAATAATTATTTCTACTTAAATCAAAACGGAAAATTGTACATTGATCAGATACAATCGTACTTTAGTACAGAACAAAAGTTATGTACTTTCTAAAAATCTAACAAAATCAATGACTTATTCTGGTTGACTGATTACCATTACCTGTTATAATAATGGTAACTTAGGAGAAACAAATATGTATAAATGTTCAGCAAAAGCACAGTTGGTATTGGACCAAGTAATCGCAAGATGTAAATCTGATACACAAACTGACACAACGTGGAACGGCAAATCTGGAAAGTATATGTTCATTCCAGGCAGAGAGAATGCGGACGGTAAGGCTACAGGTGTAGTACACAAGTACCAACCAGACGGCACTCACAAACTTGCAGGTTCCTACAAGATTCTTGCCGATGGCAACATCACAAGATTCACAGGTCTGTCCAAAGCAGATTGGAACAACTATATGAGCTCAGCAGAAAAACTTTATCAGAAAAGTTTACAACCTGCGGATAACTCTAAAGCAGAGTCTGTAAAACAGGCTGTATAAAATTTTTGGTGCTCCTTCGGGGGCACCATAATTACTACTATCGAGGGGACAATGCAAACGGTGAAAAGGAGGATTCCGATGAACAAAGTACCCGACTCTAAAAACAAATTTAAAAAAACCATCAGCATATGGATTGCTTGGGCAATCATTGTGGGCCTTGCCTATGGCTATGGCACGTTCACTCCCAATCATTGGGCAGTACAAAAAGTTGTTAGGACCACAGAGGAACAGGCAGTCAACAAGGTCAGATATTTGGGATTCAAACAACCAGAATTTAGATACAACGACAACGCATCATTTATAACAGCAGTGGGTAAATGTGTGGACTATCTCAACCTAATGACAGATCCTCACCACAGAGTTCCGTCAGCGATTATTATAGCAATGTCAGTGATCGAAAGTGGCTATGGCACATCACGATTTGCTGTGGAAGGTAATGCTCTGTTTGGTGTTCGTACCTGGGATCTTACTCAACCACATATAAAACCATTGGGCATACCAAATGCTCAGTTTGGTGTAAAGAAATATGTTCACAAGTGTGAGTCAGTGGAAGATATGATTAAAATCATAAACAATCACCCTGCCTATGAGAAGTTCAGAAAAGAACGAGACCGGCAGTATGATAGCAATCCTAACAAACTGGATTATAAAAAACTGATGTATGGTTTGACTGCTTGGAGCACCAATAAAGAGTATCCTGATATAATATTGGCCAAGATCAAACAGTTAAAATTACCA
>Ga0222713_10006382_pt1 | contig 11226 bp, 10 predicted proteins | sample C33_649DmetaG_FD_165061 | JGI IMG/M metagenome (GOLD analysis project Ga0222713, IMG submission 165061) | Estuarine water microbial communities from San Francisco Bay, California, United States - C33_649D | ecosystem: Environmental > Aquatic > Marine > Unclassified | place: USA: California... | reverse complement strand
TGAAATCTTCTGAGCAGTAATTCCTAGATCTTCAAGAATTTCTGCGCGCTTTGAATGCTCGATAAATTCAAGCGGAACACCGATGCTGTGCATTGCAACATTAAGCCCTGCTTCGCGGAAGAGCTCCGAGATAGAACTTGCGATTCCTGCATGGCGAATTCCATCTTCAAGTACGACAACGCTCTTATAGCGCTGTGCCATCGTCACAAGTGATTGCGGAAGCGGCTTTACCCAACGAGGATCGATAACGGTAACGCCAACGCCCTCGCGGTATGCCTGTGATGCTGCTTCAACAGCAATCGCCGCCATTGCGCCCACGCTGACGAGTAGAACATCTGCGCTCTCACCGCGATAAAGAACATCGATGCCATCGCGACGTTCGAAGGCAGGAATATCAGCCTGTACTGCTCCCTTTGGAAAACGAATAAGTGATGGAGCATCTGAAATTTCGAGTGACTCGCGCAATGTTTCGCGAAGGCGTGATGCATCGCGAGGAGCAGCAACATGAAGTGTTGGAACGATTCCGGTGAGCGCTAAATCCCACATACCGTTATGCGATGGACCGTCATCGCCCGTAATTCCGGCGCGGTCAAGAACAAAGGTCACACCTGCCTTGTGGAGGGCGACATCCATCAACATCTGATCGAATGCTCGGTTAAGGAATGTTGAGTAAACGGCAACAACAGGATGCATGCCAGCAAAGGCAAGACCTGCCGCACTTGTAACTGCATGTTGTTCGGCGATACCCACATCGATTGTGCGATCAGGAAATGCCTTTTCAAATTTATCTAGGCCGGTAGGTCCAAGCATTGCTGCAGTAATTGCCACAATATCTTTACGTTCGTGGCCAAGGGCTACAAGTTCATCAGAGAAAACGCTGGTCCAACTTGTAGCTGACTTACTGAGCGGCGTACCGGTCTCAGGGTCAACGATTCCGACAGCATGGAATTTCTCAGCTTCATCAGCAACAGCTGGCTGATGTCCCTTGCCCTTCTCGGTAATAACGTGAAGAAGAACAGGTTCACCGAACTCTTTAGCTTGAGTAAGGGCACGCTCCATGGCAGCAACATCATGTCCATCAATGGGACCGACGTATTTCAAACCAAGATCTTCAAACATTCCTTGTGGGGCAACAATATCTTTTATGCCCTTCTTTACACCGTGAAGAGTTTCATAAATTGGATTGCCAACGACTGGAGTCTTAGTGAGAACTTCTTTGCCCCAGTCAAGGAAGCGTTCGTAGCCACGTGTGACACGTAGCGTTGAAAGGTAGGTAGCAACTCCACCAATAGTTGGTGAGTAAGAACGTTCATTATCGTTCACGACGATGATTAAGTTTCGGTCATTGGCAGCGGCAATATTGTTGAGCGCTTCCCAAGACATTCCGCCTGTCAGCGCTCCATCGCCTACGACAACAACAACGTGGCGATCTGATTGACCGGTGAGTGAGAAACCGCGAGAGATTCCATCGCCCCAAGAAAGCGCGGTCGATGCATGTGAATTTTCAATGACATCGTGAGCGCTCTCGCTGCGGTTTGGATATCCAGCAATTCCACCGCGTTGACGCAACTTATCGAATTGATCTGCACGCCCTGTCAGAATCTTATGAACATACGACTGGTGGCCTGTATCGAAGAGGACGACATCCTTCGGTGAATCGAAGATGCGGTGGATGGCAATCGTGAGCTCGACAACGCCAAGGTTAGGACCTAAGTGCCCACCGGTCTTAGAGACCTTGGTGATGAGGAATTGGCGAATCTCTTCAGAGAGTTGCTCCAGCTGCTCAGGGCGAAGAGCCTTGAGGTCACTGGGACCTTTGATCGATTCAAGCATGGTTGCAGTCTAGATTAGCCGCGGAGCTGGCGCAGTACGTACTGCATGATTCCACCGTGGCGGTAGTAATCCGCTTCACCTGGTGTATCAATTCGTACCTTGGCTGTGAAGGTCTTTTCCCCTGCAGTCACTGTGACTTCCTTAGGGATTCCTCCGTCATTGAGCGCAGTTACGCCGGTGATTGAGAATGTCTCATCACCCTTAAGGCCAAGTGATTGAGCGTTTGCTCCATTAGTAAATTGCAATGGAAGTACGCCCATACCAATCAAGTTAGAGCGGTGAATGCGTTCGAAGCTCTCTGCAATCACTGCGCGAACACCGAGAAGCGCTGTTCCCTTTGCTGCCCAGTCACGTGAAGATCCTGATCCGTATTCTTTGCCTGCAAGGATGATCAGACCAACGCCTGCTGCTTGGTATGCAACTGATGCATCGTAAATTGTTGTCTGCTCGCCATTGGCAAGGAAGTTCTTGGTGAAGCTTCCTTCAACGCCATCGAGAAGAAGATTCTTAAGGCGGATATTTGCAAATGTTCCGCGGATCATTACTTCATGGTTTCCACGCCGCGATCCGTAAGAGTTAAAGTCCTTGCGATCAACGCCATTAGCCTCGAGGTACTTACCTGCAGGTGAATCAGCTTTGATATTTCCTGCTGGAGAAATGTGATCTGTTGTTACTGAATCTCCGAGAATCGCAAGAATGCGGGCTCCGGTGATATCTGTGACTGGCTTTGGCTCTGCTGGCATACCTTCAAAGTAAGGAGGCTTGCGAACATAAGTGGACTTTGGATCCCACTCGAATGTCTTTCCAGTCGGTGTATCAAGTGACTTCCAACGGTGATCGCCATCGAAGACAGTTGCATAATCCTTCTTAAACATTTCAGATGAGATTGAAGAATCGATAACTGATTGAATCTCTTGAGCTGATGGCCAGATATCTTTCAGAAGTACTGGGTTGCCATCTTTATCGTTACCCAAAGAATCATTTTCGAAATCGTGATCCATTGTTCCGGCAAGTGCGTATGCAACAACGAGAGGAGGTGAAGCCAAGTAATTCATCTTCACATCAGGGCTAATGCGGCCTTCGAAGTTACGGTTTCCAGACAAGACTGCTGTAACGGCGAGATCGTTCTCGTTGACGGCCTTGCTGATTTCAATAGGAAGTGGACCTGAGTTTCCGATACACGTTACGCAGCCATAACCGACCAAGTTGAAGCCCAGGGCTTCCATGTACTTGGTGAGGTCGGCGCGATCGTAGTAATCGGTGACAACCTTTGAGCCTGGTGCAAGAGTTGTCTTTACCCATGGCTTAGATGTCAGACCCTTTTCAACAGCCTTCTTTGCAAGAAGAGCTGCACCGATCATCACCGATGGGTTTGAAGTATTGGTACACGATGTAATTGAGGCGATAACAACATCGCCATTCTTGATTGTTGTCGCCTTCGCGCCAACGTTTACTGGGTAAGCCTCTTTACCTGTCTTATCTGAGAAGTAGGTAGGAAGAATCTTCTCGAATGATGACTTTGAAGCTGTCAGCGAGATGCGATCCTGCGGACGCTTTGGTCCAGCAATTGATGACACAACTGTCGAAAGATCGAGTTCGATATTTTCTGAGAAACGTGGAGATACAGAAGGGTCATGCCACATTCCCTGAGCCTTTGCATACTGCTCAACTAGCGCAACCTGATCATCGCTACGACCTGTAAGGCGAAGGTAGCGAAGCGTCTCTTCATCAATTGGGAAGATTGCACATGTCGAACCGTATTCAGGTGACATATTTCCAATAGTCGTGCGGTTCGCCATTGGTACCGAGACAACACCTGGACCGTAGAACTCAACGAACTTGCCTACAACGCCATGCTTACGAAGCATTTCAGTAATTGTCAGAGCCATATCAGTTGCAGTTGTTCCAACTGGTAGTTCGCCAGAAAGTTTGAATCCAACAACGCGTGGAATCAGCATCGATACAGGTTGACCAAGAAGTGCTGCTTCTGCCTCGATGCCACCAACGCCCCAACCAAGGACTCCGAGTCCGTTGACCATCGTGGTGTGTGAGTCTGTGCCAACAACGGTATCTGGGTATGCGCGAAGAACGCCATTGACGGTGCGAGTCATGACAACGCGAGCAAGGTATTCGATATTCACCTGGTGAACGATTCCTGTTCCTGGTGGAACAACTTTAAATTCATCGAAGGCGCCCTGGCCCCAACGCAAGAAGCGATAACGCTCGCGGTTACGTTCGTATTCAATATCTGTGTTCTGCTCGAAAGAATCTTTTGTTCCGAAGACATCTGCAATAACTGAGTGATCAATAACGAGTTCAGCAGGAGCCAGAGGATTTACCTTAGATGGGTCTCCCCCAAGATCAACGATTGCTTCGCGCATGGTTGCAAGATCCACGACGCAAGGAACACCGGTGAAGTCCTGCATGACAACGCGCGCAGGCGTAAATTGAATTTCAGTATCAGGCTCGACAGATGGATCCCATTGGGCAAGTGCCTTGATGTGATCAGCAGTGATGTTGGCGCCATCTTCGGTGCGCAAGAGATTTTCAAGAAGTACTTTGAGAGAGAACGGAAGGTTCGTTGCACCTTCTACTGATGAGATATCAAAGATTTCATAATCTTTGCCGGCAACTGTGAGGTTCTTCTTTGTTCCAAGTGAGTTCTTGCTCATCGCGATTCTTCTTTCGAGGGAGATATCTTGACGTCAAGATACCTTAGTGGGCACGAATTTCGCAATAGATTCGATGTGGTGCGTCATGGGAAATAGATCAAATGCACGCATGGCTTCGAGCTGGTATCCCGCGTCGCGTAAATAGCTGGTATCTCGGGCAAGGGCAGCCGGATCGCAGGCAACATAAACGATTGCTCGTGGTTTCAACTGCGCACATTGCGCAATCACATCTTTACCAGCGCCTTCGCGAGGAGGGTCTAGAACGATGACATCTGCCGATGAGAATCGAGTAATCAACCTTGCGACGTCACCTGTGTAGATATGGACATTGCTCTTGCCTTCAAAGTTTCGGGCAGCGTCCGCCGTTGCGCTTTTGCTTCCTTCGACGATATCGACCGATCCTGATTCGCCGATAAGAGTGAGGAAACTTGCAGCAAAGAGACCGACTCCACCATAGAGATCGAGAACGTGATCACCTTCTCGCAATTGCGCATATTGAAGGACAGCGTCAGTGAGCACTCGAGGTGCATCCTTATGACTCTGCCAAAATGATTTCTGGCTAACTTCAAACGAATTATCCCCAACGGTGTAATGGGCAACGTCAGGCCCATCGCTAATTCGAAGAGGTGACTCGTCGCGAGAATTTGCAGTCGCAATCGTGCGTTCGCCAGTGTTGGAGATTGAAATTTCTATTCGTTGATCACCTTTGGCGCCACGTTGAGCCAGCTCTGAATAGCGCATCTCAGGTACCAGAATTCTGCAATCATCGACCGGAATAATTTTGTGTGAGCGGGCTTGGTAGAAACCAAGAGCGCCAGCTTTAGTTGTCACAGCAGAGCAGCGCGTTCTCCATCCGAGTGGGCCAGCCACTTCTTCGACCTCTACTTCAACATCCATCTTTGCAATACGCGAGAACTGCTCCGTAATCACATCGCTCTTCAAACCGCGTTGGCGAGGCAGAGATATATGCTGAAAATCGCATCCCCCACATCCATTCCTATGGGCGAAGCGACATGGTGCACTTACGCGATCTTCTGAAGGCGAGGCGAACTCGATAACATCTGCGCGATTAAATGAAGAACCGGTGCTGGTAATCTCGATTGTGCATGCTTCGCCAGGAATCCCGTGGCGAACGAAGATAACGGCGCCTTCGTAGCGGGCGATGAAGTGCCCTCCGTGGGCCACCTTCTCGATTGTTACCTGAATTTTCTGCCCTACTTCGAGCGTTGTTCTCTTGGTAGATGACATGCAGGCAAGCCTAGTCGAGTTCCGAGCATGAGAGATTTTTGGCGCGACCAGTAGTAGGTTAGCCCTGTGCATGTTGTCATCATGGGTTGCGGTCGAGTTGGTTCATCTCTTGCTATTGAACTAGAGGCTGCCGGCCATTCCGTTGCGATCATCGATCAAGCAAAAGAAGCATTCCGCCGATTGGGTCCTGACTTTAAGGGCCGCACCATCGTGGGTGTTGGTTTCGATAGAGATACTCTCCTTGAAGCAGATATCGAAGGTGCTCAAGCATTTGCCGCAGTGAGTAACGGCGATAACTCAAATATCTTGGCGGCCCGTGTGGCACGCGAAAGTTACGGTGTGACCAATGTCGTTGCCCGTATTTACGATCCTGGCCGCGCAGAAATTTATCAGCGCCTTGGTATCCCAACTGTTGCCACAGTTATTTGGGCAACTGATCAAATTTTGCGTCGTATCGCACCAGAAGGTGCTCGTTCAGAATGGCGCGATGCAACCGGAACTGTTCAACTCCTTGAAGTCCATCCTCATCTCGATTGGTATGGACGTCCAATTTCAGAACTAGAAGCTGCGACCCAAGCACGCGTTGCATTCCTTACTCGCTTAGGTGAAGGCCTGATCCCTGAACCACAAACCGTTCTCCAAGATGGCGACCTTGTGCATATGACTATTCGCGACGATGGAATGGCCGCTGCTGAAGAAGCTCTCACGCAAGGACCAGGTGAATAACAGATGAGAATCGCTATTGCAGGTGCAGGAAATGTTGGACGCGCTATTGCTCGCGAACTTCTTGATAACGGTCACCAGGTTCTTCTGATCGATCGCGATCCAAAGGCTCTCAAGATTGATTCTGTACCGGATGCTGAATGGCTGATGGCAGATGCATGCGAAATCGCGTCTCTTGATAATGCTCAGCTCAACAAATGCCAGGTCTTAGTTGCAGCTACCGGAGATGACAAAGTTAATTTGGTGGCATCCCTTCTTGGAAAGACCGAATACGGCGTCCCCCGTGTCGTAGCACGTATCAATCATCCAAAGAATGAGTGGCTCTTTGATCAATCATGGGGCGTAGACGTTGCAGTATCTACTCCACGAATTATTGCGGCCCTTGTTGAAGAAGCGGTCAGCGTTGGAGATGTAGTACGACTCTTCTCATTCCGTCGTGGTCAAGCAAACTTGGTTGAACTCACCTTGCCAGATTCATCGACATGTATCGGGAAGACAGTTGAAGAAGTCACTCTTCCTGATGACGCGTCCCTTGCAGCAATTGTTCGCGATGGTCGCGTTATCGCTCCTGCTCCGAGTGATGTATTTATCGCAGGAGATGAATTGCTTTTCGTCGCTTCTGCAACTGCAGAAGATTTGATTAAGGGCTGCTTTATCGCTCAGTAGTTCGTTGTGGTGCGTTCTTTAAAATGAGCCACGATCCATATGCAGTAGCAATAAAGAGTGGGTACCCCATTGCTAAATTGACTGTGCCGAGAAGATTGACATTGCCACTCTTGTAAATTGGGTACTGCACAGCGATGCGAGTAAAGAACATTGCAACCCAGAGCCAGCTCGCCAAGGTATATGCGCGCTTACGCTCGGGGTGGTTTCTCCACGTGAGGTTTTCACCAAGAATCGGCCCCAACATCACGCCAAGAATTGGCCACCCAGCAAGATTTGCAATCAGATAGACAGTTCCATAACCAAGGTTGGTCAGTAACTTCGGAATATAGAGATCGCTGGCATTTCCTGTTCGGTTGGCAAACCATGCACAAATCAGCACGCCAATAAAACCGCTCATTGCATGTTGAATGGTGTCCTTCATGGCTAAGCGAATGATTGTAAGAAGTGCGGAAACCGCGATTGATGCAACGAGAGCTGTCTGTAACTCCTTTGAGAAGTTGAATACAACGAGAAAGATGACTGATGGAATTCCAGAATCAATCAGTCCTTTCTTGCCACCAAAAGCTGCGAGTACTTTTTCGCGATCTTCGTGTTGACTCATTGGCGACCTGTCGATCCAAAGCCGCCTGTGCCTCTGCCAGATCCTGGCAACTCATCTACTTCTACAAATTGCGCTCGTTCAACCTTTTGGAATACCAACTGTGCGATTCTGTCTCCGCGCTTGAAAGTGACGCTCTCCTTGGGATCGTGGTTAATCATGATGCATTGAAGTTCTCCGCGGTATCCAGCATCTACCGTGCCCGGTGCATTGACCATAGTGACGCCATGCTTAATTGCTAAACCAGAACGCGGATGAACTAACGCAACATATCCATCAGGAAGAGCGATTGATATTCCGGTTGGAACTAGTGCGCGCTCCCCCGGAGCCAAAGTGATGTCGATGCGAGAGACGATATCTGCGCCAGCATCACCACCCTTAGAGTACTTAGGCAAGGGAAGTTCGGGATCAAGTCTCTTGATCAGTACTTGGAATTCGCTCATGGATTGATATCAAACTCTGGATCAACGAAGGTGAGAAGTTCAGGATTCTTGCGAAGAGCTTCCATATATTCTGCAGGTGCATTTTCTAGGAAGTGCTTCATCGGAACGATGACAAAGAGGGCTGCAGCACGCACGGCAATTTCCCCATCAGGGCCACCTAATCGACCTTCAGCTTCGGAGTACACCTTGCGATTTACCTGGCCCGTGATTCGTGCGGTGATGTGAAGTTTCGTTCCAATAGGAACTGGCTTGAGAAAATCTGTTTCTAGGCGCGCAGTGACTGCAGGGGCGCGTAGTAACCACATAAGTTTTCCAAGGGCTTCATCAAATGCCAGAGATAAAAGCCCGCCATGAGCAAGGCCTGGTGCTCCTTGATGATTTTCGGTGACAACAAAGTCCGCTGTGATATCTGCGCCTTCTCCAACATGGGCAACCAGATGTAAGCCAGTTGGGTGAAGTTCACCGCATCCGAAGCAATGCTTAAAGTGGGATGGTATCTGAGTTCCGGTTGCGGGCGAGAGTGGATGTCGAGCAGGAATCTCTGCTCCCTCGGGAGGCGTAGTGCTTGCAACGCGACTCATGTAAGTAGATTACTTGATGAATAGAGAGATAACCTAGACCTCGTGACAAAAAGTGAAGTGATATTCAAGGAAGTAATTCGGCCACCTTTGTGGCTCTTGGGCTTCATCTACTTCATGTTTCTTTCACTCGTTGTCGCCATCTGGGCAGCTCTTGATAATCGATCTGCGCTCATCGCCTGGGTTTTTTCGACTCTTGCTATTTTGGCGATTGCTCGCTCCGCTCGGTCTACTATTGAAGTCACCGATAAGGAGCTCATCGTTGGCAGAGCGCATATTGATCTGCGCTATATTTCAAAGATCGAAGAACTCAATACCCAACAAATGAGATTGCTTCGAACCCGAGATGCGGATCCGGCCTCTTATTTGGCTATTACTTTCTGGATATCAACCGGTGTGAAGATCACGTTACAAGATGATCGTGATCCCACTCCGTATTGGTTGGTAAGTTGTAAGAAATCGAAAGAACTTACGAGCACTCTTTACAGACTGCTTTAGCGCCTTCGCCCTTAGCAAGCTGTGTAATGTGGTGAATCAAGAAACATCGTGAACATGTAAATTCATCAACTTGCACTGGAACTACTCGGACAGCTAATTGCTCACCCGATAGATCAGCGCCTGGAAGTTCAAGATTCTCTGCAGCTTCTGCTTCATCAACATCGATCTGTCCCGATTGTGCATCAACGCGCTTAGCTTTGAGTTCTTCTAACGATTCCTCGTGAAGCTCCTCGTCGGTCTTTCTAGGTGTGTCGTAATCTGTTGCCACTGCTCTCACCTCGCTTCCGTACATTTCTCATGAGCGGGTGGTATTACCCGGCATGCGCGAATAGTGGCGCATTCCTTGCTCTATAGACGATACAACACTCGGCGTGTCGCGTTTATTCCTGCTTTGCCGTGGCTATTTCAATCGCTTTGGCTAGACCGCCGTCAACATAGGCATGGATTGCGGTGCCCTCTGCCAGATGTTCTTCACTCAAGATTTCGCCCTGTTCATGAATTGCACTCACTAGGTCTCCGCGGTGATACGGAATTACAGTTGTGATTTCTACGCTGGGGTGAGGAAGAGATTTTTCAATCGCATGTACAAGTCCATCAACTCCAAAGCCTGAACGAACTGAGAATGCATAACTATTTGGTTCTTTTCGAAGAATCTCCATAACCACATCGGGGCTGGCGATATCTACCTTGTTGATTGCGATGATTTCAGGGATATCTCCCCCGCCGATTTCGGTAATGACCTGTCGCACAGCGCGAATCTGTTCAAAGGGATCTGGGTGCGAGCCATCTACAACATGGACAATCAGGTCGGCGCCCGACACCTCTTCAAGAGTTGATTTGAAAGCATCTACCAATTGATGAGGAAGGTGGCGCACGAAACCTACGGTGTCAGAAAGCGTATACACGCGACCATCAGCTGTTTCGGACTTTCGAACAGTTGGATCAAGGGTTGCAAAGAGTGCATTCTCAACGAGTACACCTGCGCCAGTGAGGGCATTAAGTAGCGATGATTTTCCAGCATTGGTGTAACCGGCAATCGCAACGGAAGGAATATTGAAACGCTTACGTTCTTGGCGCTTTGTGTCGCGAGAAACCTTCATCTCGGCAATTTCACGTCGTAATTTCGCCATCTTGTCACGAATGCGTCGTCGATCTGTTTCAATCTTTGTTTCACCAGGTCCGCGACCACCGATTCCTGCACCACCTGCAGCGCGACCGCCAACTTGGCGTGATAGAGAATCTCCCCAACCGCGAAGGCGTGGGAGTAGGTATGCAATCTGCGCCAGCTCTACCTGAGCCTTACCCTCTTTGCTCTTGGCATGTTGCGCGAAAATATCGAGAATCAAAGCAACGCGATCAACAACTTTTACCTTCAACTTATCTTCAAGGGTACGAAGCTGTGCTGGTGAAAGTTCTCCATCACAGACAACGGTGTCCGCACCCGTTGCAACGACAATCTGCCTGAGTTCAATCAGCTTTCCTGAACCAATATATGTTGCTGGATCTGGGCGATCGCGACGTTGAATCAACGCTTCGAGAACTTCAGAGCCCGCAGTCTCTGCAAGCGCCTTGAGTTCGGCCATCGAATTCTCGGCCATCTCAGCGCTTCCTTCAGTCCATACGCCTACAAGCACAACGCGTTCTAGCTGTAACTGGCGATATTCGGCTTCAGAGATATCTTGAAGTTCAGTTGAGAATCCTTTTATGCGCCTGAGTGCATTACGGTCAGAGAGTTCTTGCTGTTCATTCTCTTGAAAGTCATTTTCATCGTAATCAAAATCTGAAGCAACCCGTGCGCTCTCGCGAAGGAGATCGTCGAATAACTTGTCGTAGCCGTCTTCAGCCATTACGCCAAGTACTTTGTGAGGTCGTGATCTTCGAGGATTACTGCAGGACCTGTAAGAGTCGCATTGGAGTGTCCATCAATATCGACGATAAGTCGGCCACCTGGTGGGTAAATGGTCCAG
>Ga0222713_10006379_pt1 | contig 11231 bp, 13 predicted proteins | sample C33_649DmetaG_FD_165061 | JGI IMG/M metagenome (GOLD analysis project Ga0222713, IMG submission 165061) | Estuarine water microbial communities from San Francisco Bay, California, United States - C33_649D | ecosystem: Environmental > Aquatic > Marine > Unclassified | place: USA: California... | reverse complement strand
CTATTAATGAAGGAACAAAATCTTTAGCCCATTTAAAAAACCCAATAGTTTTACCACCAAAATAAGGTAAATCTGCATATACTTGTGTTATCTCTGCCCAGTCATTTTTGTATTGTTCATCTTTGGTTAAAACTTGTCCAACATCATTTGCAATACCAACTGTATTATATTCACTCCAAATTCTATCTTGATAAAATTTTTCTATAATTTCAGCTTTACTATAATCATTAATGTTTTTACCACCTGTTATAGCATTGTTAGCATCACTTAAACCACCTGAATAATATCTTTTTAATAATTGTTCAAATTCATCTGACTGTAATTTTTCTAATGCAAAAGTTTGACGTTCAGCTTTTTTCATAGCATCATATTTTTGACGCTCTATTCTATTTCTTCTGTTTTGTTTTCTATTTGCTATTCCACCTTCTTTGCTAATAGTAGTGTCTTCTTCCCAAGAAATTCCTAAATCTAATCCCATTAATTATCCTTATATTATTTTAAGTATTCACTTACTAAAGTATCTAATTGAACTGAACTAATGTTAAATGCTTTTGCTAAATTTAATTTTGCGTCTTCTGATAAAACTCTGTTATATAAATCTTTAGTCATTGGTCTTCCAGTTATTTGTTCTAAAGTATTAATAAAGAAATTTTGTTGTGCTTCAATACTAGAACCTTTTTCAATTAATCCCAAAGGCGTATATGTTTCAATTTTAGGTAATTGAAAATTCTGTACATTAGAATTAATATTATCTATTACTTGATTTATTTGGTCAGTGTAATCTACAGAATCTATTTTTAAATCTTTTATTAATCTTTCTGCTAGTGATTTTTGAGCAATTTTATCTTCTTTAAATTTTTCAAAACCTTTTGTGTTTAATAAATTTTGAAAATCTGTACTCTCCATTACTACTGTAGTTGGACTTAATAAACTAGCTTCTGCTTGTGATACTATTTGTGATGTAAAAGGTTTAAATCCTTCTACTGCTGTTGCAACATTGTTTTCATAATATTCAGTTACAATATTATCTAAATCAATTGAAGAAGTTAAATCAATTCCTTCTTTGTTTATCCTATCTGCTAAAGCATCTAACCACGTACGATTAGAATAAGTTTTAATTTTTTCATTATATGTTTCATTAAAGAATTTTTGTTGTGCGACAAACCAATCATTTTTAACAGTAGCGTCAGAAAGTCTTGATGGTTTAGGATTTTGCTCTAACCAAGACATATAATCTGTTTGCATTTCTTGTTGGATTAAATCTGATACGTATTGATTTTTTTGTGAATTATATTTCTTATCTACAGAAGGAACTAAATCAACAATAATTTTATTAATTTTACCTACTGTATTAGTGAATACAGGTTCTTCAAATGGTGGTGAGTAATTATTACTTTCATATTTTTGAGCATCTATTAATAAACTATTTAATGTTACTAATGTTTCGGAATTGTTAGAAGCATCTCTCCAGTCTTCTAATAATTGAGCTTCATTATTATTGTAAACACCTTTCATAAGGTCAATTTTAATGTTGTTTATTTTATTTTTATCTTCTCTTAATTCTCCAATATTTTTTGCAGTGCTATTAATTGTTATACTTAATTCAGGATATTTTTTTGTAGCATCCAATATTTTATTTGTATAATCTATTTCACCTTTAGGTGTGCTTCTGTCTATAGAAAATATATCATTTACTAAATTTCTTTTATCTGCTTCTCTTTCTCTAACAGATGCTGTGTATTCAGCGTTAGCTAATACTCTTTCTTTAGTTTCAAAAGCTTCTATAATTTTTGTAATTGTAGAATTGTTTTTTACACTTCTTAATGAGCCTAATTGGTTTCCACCTTCACCTGTACCTCTATCTGCTTCAAGTATTTGTTCTATTTTAAATAAATCAGAAGTGCTTTGTGCTGTGTCAATTGCATTTGAAAGATATGTATATGCAGATTTATTAGCTTCATCATTAGTATAATGAACTCTTTTTTTAGTTTGTCCTTCTTCTGGTGGTAATGGTGATTTTAAAGAATTAACAGTTTCCCAAAATGTATTAGCATCTGATTGTGATACAATTTTTGCACCTTCTTTAATTTTTTCTTCTTGAACAAATTTACTTCTTACTTCTGCATCTCTAATTGATTCTTTAGCTTTATATTCATTAAAAACAGCCGCAAAACCTAATGAATAAGAACCATCTTTATCTGCAAAACTTGGTAAATATTCTTTATAAAAAGCAGGTAAATTAGTTTCTTTAAAATTATATTTTTCTTTATTGGCTTCTATATTAGTAATAACATCAACAGCTTGATGTCTTCCTGTATGATACTGAACTGTTTTGTCTATGTATCTTCCAGATAAATTGGGATGTTTACCTTCTAAAATTTCTTTTTGAATTGTATCTGCATCTTTAGTTAATAATAATTTATTTAAATCTTGTATAGCAACATCTTTTTTTTGTTCAATGCCTTTATTATAAATTCTTTCTAAAGCAGGATTAACATCTCTTTGTAATACATTAATTAAATCTGTAGCGTCAGATGTGTTAGACGCATTAATTTGCCCTGCAAATGTTGCGCCCATATATTTATTTGTAACTCTTGATTTATATGCCATTAATTATTCCTTATTTTATTATGGTGTTGGCTCTCGCATACCAGCCGTTGTTTTTGGTTTAACATTTGCTTTATAATTTTGATAACCTTCAGCACCAATAGTTGCTACTTGTAATAATAAACCAGTTTGACTAGGCATTGCTACAGGTTTGATACTATTGTATCTTCTTTGTTGTGCCGCATATGCTTCAGATTCTTGACCTGTTAATTTCATTACATCTGTTTCATAATCTCTAACTACATCTAAAAATTGCATATCATAAGTTCCAGCAATGTCTTGTACAATTTTAACTCCATTACCAGCGTTTAAATTTAAAGCTTGTGATTGTTTTTTATTATTTTCTTGTGATATTCTAAATTGTTCTGATTTCTTTTCTCTGCTTGCTAAAACTGCTTCTCTATCAATTTTAGATAAATCATTTAAATAAGCTTGGTCAGAACCTCTTTGTGTTTGTGCGTTAGCTTGTTGTTGTGATTTAGCGACTGCCTTTTGACTTTGATAAGAATATATCGCTGTTCCTATTTTTAATGCCGTTACAACATCACACATAATTAATTATTTGTCTCCTTCATCATTAATAAAAATGGCATTTTACCAAAACCATAATCTCCGATTTCAGTTCGTGGTTCAAAGCCAAGATATTGAAGCCATTTAAGCGACTTCCAATTTCGTTTATCTACAAAATTATATAAATATTTATATTCTTTTCCCATTTCCTTTATCCAATAAGGACATTCTTTAATAAATTGTTTTGTATGTTGAAATAATTTTTCACTAGACAACATCCAAGCCACTCCATATTCTGGCTCTTTACACTTAGCTACACCAAACATACCAATAACACCTTCATCTTTTGTTCCAATAATACTGAATATTTTTCCACTAGGCTCAGTAAACGGAAACACTAAAGCTTCTAAAGGTGAAGAATTATTAGATGCTTTAATTTCTGCTCTGTCATCTTTTCTTATTCTTGGTGCTAAATATAAAGCGTCTTTTAATATAGCGGGTCTTACGTAATTTTCTCTGGTCATTTAAATCCTTTGTGAACGATTGTGGTAATATCCTTCAACTTCTGCACTCGCAATGTACATAGGCAGATGTGAAGAACTTTTTATGTTTAAGGTAAAATCTGTGTTTCTACAGGAAACGGGTACCTTAATAGTTCCTGAGTTAATTGCTGGTACACCAACTTGACTTGAAGGTGTTCCAATAATATAACCATTCATAAAAGTATAACTTGTACTTCTACCTTTAGGTGTTACTTCAACTTGAAAATATCCTGAATTTTCATAATTAAAAGATACGTTTCTTATTTGATAACGACCTGATGTAATAGCTACTAATCCTCTACCAGAACTTTCTCTGATATATTGAGGTGATAAAGTATATTTAGATTCAAAAGGTACACCAATATATAAATTAGTATGATTACCTTGAATTGTATAAGTTGAGCCTGTTGTATTAGTTGCTGTAAAATTATTTCCATCAACAGCATCAACTGCAATTAAACCTGTTTTAACACCATACGGTGAAGTAAATGTAGTTAAATCTGTATTACTATCATATGTTCCAGTAACATTCTTTTTTAAATCTAAATAAACATTAAAACCAATTGTTGTATCTTTTAAATTTCTTAAATCAATTTTAATTAATTTTGTATCTGTTCCTTCTGAAACCAGTAAATAAATAAAACTTTCAAAAGACATACCGCCTAATATTTTAGCATTATTAAAAATCCATTTAGACCAAGCTGTTTGTACTTTTTCACCTCTATCAAAAAAGTATTTATAAATATACATTGTGCCGCCATTAACAGATGTTATGTTTGTACCTGTAATATAAGGTGCAAGTTGTGCATCTGCTGTGTCAGACGCAAATGCAATTAATGTATCTTCTGTTGTATTACTTATTAATTGATAAACATTACTTGGTATTAAATTTTGTACTGAAACTGTTATATCTAAACCATCATTTGTTAATGTATCATCATCAGCAAAGTATTCTCTTATAGCTGTGTTGTTATTTCTTGCTTGTGCAAAATATGCATACTTACCTGCTGACACTGGTTTAACAGCTTGATTAAATTCAAATGATGAAGTTTCATTTAATACTGCTGAAGTAGGTGTAAGACTATCTCCAAGATTTCCTAATTTGTATTGTGATTTCTCAGAAAATAATAATAAAGATTCATTAAAAGCTAAACTATCAAATAATGTATTAACTTCACTTCCTGATGCCGCAATGTCAATAGGGTCTGTATCTAAAACTTGTGTAACTGTTTTTGCAAAGAAATTAAAAAATTCTGCGTTTTCTGTAAATATTAAATTATCTCTTGCTAAAACACCTAATCTATTTTTATAAAATAATAAATTATTAATTTTGTTACCAACAAAACTTGGATTAGAATTTGTAATACCATCACCTGCAACTCTATCACTCCAATCAACTTCTTGAAATGTAAATGTGCCATCATTGTTATTAATTAATGCGTGTGGCATTGTAGAGTTATCTAAACCTAAACTTACATCAGGTGCTATTGTTTCTTTCCAAAGTCCATCACTTTGATATTGTACCCAATAATCAGACAATACATCTCCTTCATCACCAGTAACTTTAATTTTACTAGATGTGCTAGCGTGATATGGTAATTTTGTAAAATCAGAAATTGTATCTTTAACCGAATACATTCCTTCATTACCTGAACCATCAGTTGTTTCTAATTCATAATTAGCATTACCATCTGTTACTACAAATCGCATTATTGACGGATAAAGTGTAACAGTAAAATAATTAGTTACACCAGCATATGTGCCTAAACCTTGTGTTGTAGTTAATGAAGCACCAGTGTCAGTTCTTACTAAATCAAAAGTAGCTGAAGATGAACCATCCCAATAAGCACTAGAAGTTCCTTTATGTAAAATATCAGCAACGTGAGCTGTGTCTCTATAAGTTGCGTCGTGTGTTGCGTTAGAACCCGTAGGCAATTGTAAAGTTGCTTTAATACCATAAGCCATATTAGGGTGTTTTACAGTTACAGCGTATTCTCTACCGTAATTTGTAGTTGCAACTATAATATAAAATTCTTCTATTTTAGCTGAACTTGTTGAAGCGTCTGCTAATACTGTTTTAGATTTATTTGCGATAAAAGTATAATCAGCAATGTTAACCATTCTAAAATCTTGTTTAGGATTTGTAGAAGTTAAATAACTAGAACCACTTGCAATAGTTACAGGTTTTTCATTACCATTTAAATCCCATACTTTAACTCCACCATTATAAACAGCAACCATAAATTGGTTGTTAAAATCTCTTTGAATAGACCAAAATTTTGTAGTGTTAGGAAATACATTTGTAGCATCTAAAGTAGCAACATAATCAAATGAAGGTCTTTTTGATAAACCATCTACAATATTATTTTGTAAATTTAGTTGTTCTTCACCTTGATTAATACCTCTTTGAGTTGGTGTCTGTTGTGAGATACCATTCAAAAAGTTAGGAATACTTTGTGATACTACACCACCCATTAGTATGTCCTTCGTGTTGGTCTATTTATAATTGAATAAGTGTTTGAATCACCTTCTAATATATTAATATCTGCTTCCTGACTATCTGCTTGATGAAATGCCATTAATGCTTCATTCTCATCATTTGCAATAAGTTTAACAATTTCACTATCACCAAGAAATCTTGAAGCAAATCTTCTTGATGCTTTTTGTGTAATATATTGTCTTGCGTATTCAGGTAATTGTTCAAATTGTTGTACTAAAACTAAATCAACTTCTGCTGGAGCTGAAGTAAAAACATCAGTATGTCTTTCTAAATCATATAAAAATCCGTTCCTAATTGTGTAATTTAAATGTCTATAATTTTTACTAGCGTCAGCTTTAACGCAGTTTACTGGAAGGGGAATTTTACTATCTTGGTCTAAAGATAAAGATTTATATTGTGTGTGAGTATTGAAATGCCATCCAATAGATTGAATTGACATAGAAGTTTCGTTTAAAATATTTTTTGCTGTAGAGACATCAACAGATGTTGTGCCTGTGATTGAGTTAACTGGAGCTTCACCAATAACTGATAACATTATGTTAATAGCTTGAAGTTCCGTAGTTGGTGTAATTTGTGTTGACATAATTTCCTATAAGTTAGTATAGTGGCGACCTAAGTCTCCCTTAATCGCCACTATAAATATTAAAGTAGTTATTATACTTCTTTAATTCCGACAGCCGCTTCAGGTCTTAATACTCCGTGACCCATAGCGTACTTAGCTACCATTAGGGTACCTTGTCTTCTTATATCATATTCGCTTTCAACAGCTAAATCCATAAGTTTTACAGTACCAACAGCAGAAGGATGTGAAATCAAACATACGTAGTTTGATAAATCAACAGTTTGAGGGTTTGAACCACCCGCAGTTGCTGAACCAGCTTCTGGTGCCGCAGTTATGTTAGAATTTACAAAGTGTGCAGTTGGAATTAATTCAATTCCAGCTACTTTAATAACTTTACCTTCCGCAATTGAACCTTGACCTGAAAAGTCAACGTTAGTTACGTTAGTACCGTTAGCTAATTTGTAGTATTCTTCTAATTTAATAAATGCTTTTCTACCTTCTTTTGGAACGTAGTTAGCATCTAATTGTTTAGCCGCATCAAACAAACTGTCTATCATAGCGTTAGCCGCAGTTGAAGCTGTAGCTGAAGCAATGTTAGTGTTTGTTAGAACAGTTCCTGCTCCGTAACCTGAATCAGATACGTTTGCAGAAGCTTGTGCCGCTTGACCAATAGTTTGTAAGATATGCTTATCTTTTTGGAAAGCTAGTGCTCTACCGATTTCAGTAGAATATGCACTTCTTACATCCCAGTGGTTTTTTGCTTCCTCAATATTTGATAAAAATACTGAAGATAAAAGTAGGTCATTAATTGTAATAACCTTCTCGTTGTGGTTTACATCTGAGCCAGTAATTTCTGAACCAGCAGTATGATATGACGCACCTACTCTACCCATTACTGGGAACGTTGCAGACTTACCAGAAGCAATGCTTCTAACCATTTCTGCACCTTGAGTTACTGAAGCTCTATCAAAAGAAGTTAATACTTCTCCTGCAAAAACTTTCAGAAACAGAGCGTCTTCACTACCACCAGCATTTACTCGACCTAAACTCACAGGTGTTGCGTTTGCCATTGTGTTTTCCTTTGTTATGACGTTTATTTATAAAAGCCTCTACATATGTTTCAGTTTCATATTCAAGATTGTCACCCGCAGGTGGTCAAGTTATTATACTTAATTAAATATGTGTTGGCAAGTTGCCCGCTAAAAAGCGTGCACAACTATCTACACTTCCATTTACGCAATGCTAGAGCTTTTCGTGTAGGCTGACCGTTAGGTTTTTTCATAGCCCCTTTAACTCCAGACATTCTTGCACAAAAGCTTGCTCTACGTTTAGCCGCTTTTGAACCTTTTTTTACTTTTCCTGTAACGGGCGCTTTTAAGTTAGCGCCAGTTGTTCTTTTAAAATATTTTCTTCCTGCGGAATTTAATCCACCTGAAGGACTTTGGTATCTTTTAGCAACCATATTACTTTTTCTTTTTAGGGAAGCCAGCTTTCATATTAGCATAAGCTTTTTTTGAAATAGTTGACTTAGATTTAGGTCTCGAAATACCTTTACGTTTACGAGCGTTTATATTTGCGTATAGTCCACGTTTAGCCATATTATTTTTTTTTCTTAGCCTTCATTATTTTTTTCTGTAATGACATTGGTAATTTTTTCTGACTACCTTTTAACATTTTTCCTTTAGCTTTTTTCTTTCCGTACATATTATATCTCCTATAAGTTACTGTTAGCTAGTTTATTTTTAACTTCATTTTGATAAGCAATATCTTTAGCATATCTAGGGTTAGACATAGCCTCTGTTACTTGTGCCCAAGATTCAAAACCTTGTTCAGCAGTAGGCTGTGCTTTACCTGTTACAAGTGTAGGTTCTATACCGTTAGCTCTTTCAAATTGACCTTTAAGAGCATTAACAGCTAACTTAACTGTGTCCATATCTCCACTGTTAACAGCTTTATTGTAAGCTTGTTTTTCACCATCAGTCATATTTTTAGATGCCCAGTCAACCATATCTTGATATACATCATCACCACCAACAGTTTGTTTTATTTCATTTGCTTGTTGGCTAGCTATTGCTTCTTGACCTGCAATGTAATTATCTACATACTGTTTACTTATTCCAACTTTTTCTAAAGCTTCATAAGATTTAGAATCTAATTCACCTTTTTCAGAATATTCTTTTTGCAAAGAAGTCATATCTAAACCAGCATCAGACACAGCTTGTTCAGCTATTTCTAATTTACCATCTGATTTAGGAGCATCTGATTTTACAGTTGCTTTACTTACAGGGTCAACTTCTTCTTTAGACTGTCCACCAAGTTTCTTTTCTAACTCTGCATACGACTTAGCTAAATCTTCAACTGAATTGAATTTTTCAGGTAAGCCTTCAGGTTTACTTTGTGCGGGCTGTGTCTCGTTTACTTGTTCTTCTGGTTTTTCTATACCAGTTTCTTCTGCTTTTATTTCTACACTCTCTACCATTTTATTGTCCTTGTTGTTGTTTCATTACGCCGCTAACTGCGGGAGCAACAGCTTTTTCAACCATACCCATCATTTGTTGATTTTGCATTTGTTGTTGCATTTCTTCTTGCTCTTGCATTAGTTCTTCATTAGACTTAATAAGTCCTTCTGTATCAATTCCTAATCCAGTAGCAATACGTTTTATTAAATCCTGAGTGTTTAAACTTTGAACTATCTGAGGATTTACTTGTGCTAAGTTTCCAATCTCAGCAACAAATTCTCTTAATTTTTGTAAATCATTTCCTCTACCTAAAGCTTCTACACCTGTAATAATAGTAGGTTTAACAGAATCTTTTGGTAAAGAAGGTATCTCATTTGATTGAGACATTCTTTTCATTAATATGGTCACTAAAGGTAATTGAAATTCTTGAGACAATAATGAATAGATACCACCCATAGCAGTTTCTAATTGCTGTGCCATATATCTAATTTCTTGAGCTGTAACTCTTTCAGCATCTCTTTGTATTGCAGTGTTTAATAAGAAAGCATAAGACATTCTTTCTTCTAATTTAGAAATACTTCTTTCAACTACTTGTAAATCATATTGTTTCTGTGCTTGTAATACAGAAACATCATCTTGTGTTCCAGTAATAATATCACCATTTCTAGTGTTAGCTAAATCTTTTTTTCTAGTTACAGAATTTGGTCTAACCATAAATACTACTTTAGAAGATGCCGCCGCACTTTCTACAAGAGCTTGTGATAAACCTTCTAATGATTTTAAATCACCTAAAAATTCTTCAACATATCCTCTACCATAATCTTCATTATCAACTCTAACCATTCTTAATGCTTGATAAGGTAAGTTGTCTATGTTGTATGAACCAATAGAATTTTCTATTTTAATTCCTTTTACTTCTTGACAAGTATAAAACTTTTTTTCATCTAATTTATAAACGTGTGTATATAAATCTAATTCTTCATCAGGTTTAAAATCTTCAAACTCAGACATTCTTTGAACAGTGTCATTATCTAAATATGTTGGATGAATAGTTTCTTTAATAATTATTTCTATAAGATTTCCAGAAGCATCTCTTTTGCAAACAAAATTTGTTAATGGAAACACTCTCATATTTCCTTTTTTTGGTAAATAAGTTAATACATTTCCTGCAACAATTAAATGTTTTAATGCTTCAAACACACTAACTCTTAAAGCTAGTTGTTCAATTTTATTTGAAACTTCTCTTTCAATAGTTGCTAAAGATTTTTCTACTTCAGACTTAACTTCTTTTCTTTGGTCTAAATCTTTTTTAGCTTGACCAGCAATTGATAATCTAAAAAAAGGTGAGTTAGGTGGAAGTAATAATAATAAAAGTTTAGATGCTAAATTGTTAACACCTCTAGCGCCTACTGATTGAAAGGGATTGTATAAATCTGTTGATGAATGAAAACCATCTGGTGGAAGTAAGGAAGGAATTGTAAGCTCACTACATTCTTGAGCTCTATCTAAGAAATGTTCTCTATGTCTTTTTAAAGTTTCATATCGCTCTTTAGCGCTTTGTTGTAACATATTATTTAAGTACATATATTAGGATATATTTAAACCAGATACTGTAGGTATATTTAAACCAGATGAAGTTTGTAGTGCAGACGTTCCTCTTTTTCTGCTAGCTTTTTTAGCTACTGCTTCTTTTTCAACATCTACCGCAGTCTCAACTGCTGAAGCTTTTGTTTCTCCAATAGGAGACGGGCTTTCAACAACGGCTGGTGGCGGAGCTGGTTGTACCTGTGGTACCTTTGGTGCTGACATACACATAATTATTTCTCAGTCCTCTCTTTTAACGTATTGATAAATTTAACAACATCTCTTTGACCAGCTTGAAAATAAATTTGATTAGGCTGTTCTGTAACAGAAGCAGACTTTTCAGGGTAAACTTTGTTTAATAGTTTAATTAATTCATCTACCGTTGCAGGTAAAATTAAGTCATCTTGGTCATTCATATGTTGTTTATTCTTCTAAAAAGGGCACTTTAGTCCCAAAGACTTCCAGTT
>Ga0222713_10006378_pt1 | contig 11234 bp, 25 predicted proteins | sample C33_649DmetaG_FD_165061 | JGI IMG/M metagenome (GOLD analysis project Ga0222713, IMG submission 165061) | Estuarine water microbial communities from San Francisco Bay, California, United States - C33_649D | ecosystem: Environmental > Aquatic > Marine > Unclassified | place: USA: California... | reverse complement strand
GTTTGCCCGCGCTCGCCCCAGATCGAGACCCTCCCCCTCCCCGTTGGCATCGTCACTCGTTCCGCAGAAGGAGGATCTCCATCGTCGTCGTGACGGCGCCGGTCCCGTTCGAGACTTTCGCCACGATGCCGATGTCCGTCAACTCCTCGACCCGCAGCGGGTTCGAGAACTCCTGATGGATTGCCTCCGTCACGCCGATCCACTCGTAGAGCCGGTAAATCGGCGAGTAGGGAGCGGCCGTCTGCAAGATGCCGCTGCGTGCGAGCAGGATCACGTCGACCGACTTCGTGCCTTCGACCTCGATGCTCAGGTCTGTGATGTAGCCGGTGTATTGATCCGGGATCGTGTAGCTGCCGATGGAAGCCCGCGAGGTCGGGAAGCTGTTGACCGGGATCTTCGCCCAATCAGTCCCACCCGCTGCATTCTCGATGGTGATGTCGCCAGCGTGCGAGCCTGTCGACTGCGTGCCATAGGTTCCGCTGGTCATCACCTCGGCTTCGAAGAGCCGCATGAATGTCTGCGTCGTGGCGGCAGAGGCAGACGCGCCCGCTGTCGCGATTGTCTCGCTGACGACCAGACCGGCCGCAGATAGCCCTGTGAGCCTCACAGAGCGCGCTCCAGCGCCGTTTGCCGTGTCTGCCGCGTTGCCACCCGCCTTGATGCGGAGAGCCGTCGCAGAGCCAGCCTGCGGCGTCCTGTAGGCCAGCACGTCGGTGACGGGCACAAAGTCTGTCCCGACGATACCAGCGCCAACCTTGTGGACATAGGTCGCATTGAACATCGCGCCTCTCGACACCTGCACCATCGGCGGCAGCGAGTTCTTGAAGAATTGATCCATCACCTTGCTCCCGGATGCTTGGGGTCTACGGGCCAGCCGTCTGCTCCGATTGTAGCATCAAAGCCCTTCGCTTCGATAGACTGGATGGAGCCGCTGTGGCAGGTCCAACAGACCGCCTGCAAGTTGTCGATGTCGTGGAACATCTTGAGGTCGCCCTTATGCGGCTTGATGTGGTGAACGACCGCCGACCGAGGATGCTTGCGGCCGACCTTCAGCATCGCGCCGCAGCCCTTGTGCTGGCATCGGTAAGCGTCCCGAAGCAGCACCTGCTTGCGGAGAATGGCCCACGCTTTCGTCGCATAGAGTTTGCGGTATTCTGCGGCCTCCTCCGAGCGCCAATCCCTAGACATCGGCCGCATCCGCGATGGCGTAGGTGTTGCCGACACGCTTGGCGTATTTGATCGGGATGCCGTAGTGCTTGGCCCACTCGATCTCCATCGCGATCCCTTGGCTGTCCTTCCACCCCGGCAGGCAGAGGACGTAGACGGTGTGCGAGACGCTCACGAAGGTTCTGTTCCATTCGGCCCATGCCATCGCGTTGCCGGGCAGATGATTGCGTTTGGCGATCCAGTGCCAGTGTGCAATCGGCGAGACGACGATCAGGCCGCGCTCCCGCCACAGCCACGCGGAGAAGTCGCCGGCCGCCGTCGCGCGGTCGTCTTGGATTGCAGGATCTGGATGCGTGTAGGGCGAGGAGACGAAGGCGATCATCATGGTCCTCCTGTGACATCAGTCGAACAGCCCGTCGAGGCTGTCGTCAATGGGTTGCTCTGTTTTCCGCGTGCCGACGATCTCGGCGCCGGGGAAGATGTCCTTCACGCTGTCGACCACCGCCGTCTGCATGGCCTTGAGCGCGACAGCCACCTCGCGCATCGTGTAGATCCTGCTGCCGGGCCGCAGGCGCGCGGCGCGCTGGTGCTGCCGGCCGTCGCGGATGACGCAGAAGGTATCGCCGTCGACCTCGCAATCCCATATTTGCGGCGGCAATAGATTGTCGGGATTTAATTCGGCCTCTGCGTCCATTGTATTCAGCCCGCGCAAACAGACCTGCACCCATGCCCGCGCCTTCTCGACATCCTGCTCGCTGACCGCTTCATGGAGGCCGGCCGTCGCCCGCGCCCATTTGGCCGCCGTGTCGGGCGATACCAATAAAGGCAACATGTCATATCCATATTTCGCGTCGGCCAATTCAATTCGCCTTTGCAACGGCGCGAGAATTAGATCGCATTCAATTTCACGGGCCGTCGCGGCGAGGTGCAGGATGCGGTCATGCTTGCGAGCATACTCGGGTGGCCGTCGTTGTGCTGTCTTCGCCATCGTCCTCTTCCCTTCCATCGCCCGCGCTGCTCGCCCTGCTATAGGGTGTAGACCTAGCGCGGTGCGCCTCTGCCGCGCCGTCAGGCAAGCGGCAGTGGCGCGCCATGCGCCGCTAGGTTTACCCTATAGGGCAGCGGCCAGTGGCGCAGACAAACTTTGCGCCGCTGGCGCGCCACTGAAACCGCCCTCTGAAATCCAGTGGCGCAGGTCAAAACTGCTCTCCAACGCGCCCTGTAGGCCGCACGCCACGACGGTCCTTCCGCTGCTTTTCCGACCGATAGTCGAACTCCTCGAGCAGCCCGCGCTCGTGCCACATCTTCACGATGCGTTTGGCCTGCCCGTCGTTCTTCGTGTCGTCTGGATTGTCGAACTTATAGCCGGTGATGACTTGCCCGACGAAGCGGTCTTTATCCTGCGGCCTAATTGAATAGTATTCTTCAGACCCGTCGTCTGTTTTCATTCCGATTTCAATCATTCGCAGCATTTCATTGACGACTTTATCGGACATTCCGCTCCATTCATCTGGCAGATCATATGGGGTGCAAACGCCGATCCACTCGCCATTCTCCAGTTCGACAGACGCCATCCTGCGATAGACGGCGGCGTGCGACGGCGGCGCGAGGTTGGCCTTGCCGTCATCGACGCGGAAGATGCCACGGGCCTCGCCGGGATCGACGCCGAGTTTCAGGGCGTCTTCTTCGGACACGCGATTGACGACACGGGCTGCGCGGGCTGCGCCGATGAGCGCGCCGGCTCCTCGAACGCTGTCGATGGATGCGTCATCGCCGTTGCCTTTGCGGACATGGTGGACAAGCATCACCGAGCAGTCGCCATCGCGTGCCAGCTTGCGTAGCATGGCGACGACGGCTTGGATCGACCCGTTCGAGTTCTCGTTCACCAGATGCGTCGAGACGAAAGGGTCGAAGATGACGACACCTATCTCGTGCCGCCGGACGCGCTGGATCATCGCCTCGAGCATGGCGTCATTCTTGAGCAGCCCGTCGCGGCTTTCGGCGGCGAGCGTAAGCTGGAAAGTGTCCTCGCCGTCGATGAACAGGCGGCCGGCCACGTCGGCGGGCTTCAGGCCGTAGTGCTTCATGGCGGCGAGCGTTCGCATGTGCATCTCGTCCACGGGGTCTTCGAGGTTGACGAGCCAGACGTTGGCCCGCTCTTTGACCTTCGTCGCGAGCAGTTCGCGGCCCGTGGCGATGGCGAGGGCTTCGACAGTGACGAGACTGCTTTTGCCGATCCCGCCGGCCGATGCGAGAACGCTAACGTAGGAGCGCACATAGTCGTAGCCATAGACCCACCGCCGCTTGGGGATGCCGGCAGCGTCGAAGCGGGTGAAGGGCGTAGGCCAGGCGTCGTCCGGTGGCGGATCGGCGGCCGGGATGTCGTCGTCGAAGCCATCGTGAGCGGCTTCAGGAGCGGCCGCAGGAGCGGCATCCTCGGCGACGGCGGTCGGCACATAGTCGAAGTCGTCGAGGCTGTCAGCGCGCGTCTCGGGAGCCGGCAGAAGGGTCTGCGCGCGGATTTCGGCCCCGTAGGCGCGGACCGCCGCCTTCATGTCGCCGCCGTGTTCGAAGTAGGCGAATAGGTCGAACGCATCGCCCCAAGTGTATGAGTGCGGCCCGAGGGCTTTCGCCCGCCCTAGGCCATTGCCCGCGTCGGACGACGAGAGGCTGACCCAGTGGGTGACGTAATCTCGCGTGGCGTAGGAGCCTGACGACTGCATCGGCGAGCGGTAGTGTGACGAGGAGCCGCGCCGGTCGTAGCCGTATTTGGCGAGCAGGTCGGCGATGCTGTGGCGGGTGTTGAACTCCTCAACGGGATCGACCTCCTGCGGCCTCTCCAGCCGACGCGCGGCGCGCTCCTGCTCACGGGCTGCTCGCTCGGCGGCGGCCTGCGCGGCGGCTTCCTGCTCGCGCTGTTGGCGGGCGTGGATCTCGACCTCGATCCGGCTGCCTTCGATCTCGAAAGCCCGGTCGCGTTGGATGTAGGTGTCGTAGAAGATCGGCCGACCATCGGGCTTGCGACGGTCCGGGGGAATGTTGGGGAGGAAGACGGGCTGGCCGCAGCGGGCGAGGGCCGGGTCGCATTGGATGCCACGGGCGGCGAGCAGATCGAACAGGGCGGCCTGCGCGTCCTCGTAGGCGGCGCCGGTCAGATCGGCCTTGAGCGGGATCAGCGCGCGCCATTTCGGCTGCTCTTTGGTGGCGCTTGAGGACGAGTAGACGAGCATGGCAACGCGGCCGCAGACCGCCTCGATGGCCTCGACGACATCTTCTTTCTTCGGGTGGCCGGTGTCGATGTCGAGGGCGAGCATACGATAGCTGCCCCGTTGGCGCTGGGCGTCATGGGAGCGGCCGTCGTGGTGCCGGTAGGTCGACGGAATGATGAAGTCGGCCACCGTCTTCTCGACGGCGGTCGGCTCCTTCACGCGGGCGATGATGCCGGTGAAGTCGATGCTGTCGTATTCGGCGCCGGGCTTATCGATGAGCGTTTGGCGCGCTCCGTGAGCCAGCAAAAAGCGGGGCGTCATGCGTTGCCCCAATATCTAGTGTTGCCAGCACCTTTGGCCTGCTTTATCTTGTGCATCGCAGGTCTCTCCCATCTGCATTGCTTGTGCATCCTCCTGACCCCGGCAGCGCCCTCCCCGCCGCCGGGGTCTTTTTTATCCTCAGAACGGGATGTCGTCTCCCAACACCTCGTTCAGAGGCTTCGACATTGCCGCAGGAGGTGGTGCGCTGGCAACAGGCGACGGCCCGAAGTCGTCGAGATCCGACCGGCTGTTCGCGGGCGGCGCCACGGTGTCGAAGTCGTCTAGGGTGTCGCCGCCGTAGATTGCTTCAACGACCTGGACGGCATTGAGGATCATGCTGATGCCGCCGACGCCCTCTGGATCGACGGCCGGGAATGCGTTGACAATCACGCTGCCTGTCGATCCTGACCAGATGGCGAGATTGTCGAGATCGTTCTTGCGGCCGTCCACGACCTTCGGCGGGCTGTTGGCGGTGCCGTCCGAGCGCGTGCCGCTGCGCTTCGCCACCATGATGACGCTCTTGCCGTCCTCGGTCTTCTTGGCGCCGAAGATCTTGCTGAAAGCCGGCAACTTCGGGTTGCGGGGCTGGCAGGCTTCGTAATGGGCCTTGACCTGCGCGCGGATCGCGGTTGCCTCGGCCACGGGCATCTCGAAGCCGATGGACCATGCCGCGCCCTGCGCGGTCGGCGGGCATGCTTCCGACTGCTTTTTGGCCGTGTTGAAACGGTAGGTCTTGTCCAACTTTGGATACACGAACTTCACGTTCTTTATCACAAGTTTGAGGAAGTCATCGCTGTTCGCCATCGGTCTCTCCTTTTTGGCGGGTTGTCAAAAGTCGGTGTCTTCGTCGGCGGTCACCCACGATGGCCGTCCGATGATGTTTACCTCGGGCCAGCCGGTGTCGTAGTTGCCGCTGCGGTCGGCCTGTTGGATGTTGAGCAGGGTCTGCGTGATGATCGCGTCACAGACGAGCATGTAGTCGGGATCGATCTCGTGAACGCAAGCGGCAAATGGCGCCTCCTTCTCGACCGCGAGGAAAACGAAGCGACGGGCGTCGAAGCCGGCCTCTTGCAGCACGCGAAGGTAGAAGGCCGCTTGCAGCGCGTAGCCATAGTTGTGGACATCGCGTGAGAAAAGGCGCGGGCTGGCCGACGTGCATGTCTTCAGATCGACGACCAGCCCTTCGCTTTCGATGAAGATGTCGGGCCGGCATTTGATGTGCATCCCGGTGATGCTGTCGAGCGCGAAGAAGCTGGCCTCCGTGATGCGCGGGCGATCCATCCATTCCGGCATCTGCGCGATGGCTGACGCCGCGATGGTCTCGGCGAGGTCGTATTCGGCATCGGGGAGCAGGATGATGCCGTCGAGGTCGGCGGCCATCTTGGCATCGCGCCACTTGTCACCACGGCGGTCGGCAGGCCCGCGACGGACGAGTTCCTTTTCCGGCTCGAGGACCATCGCGTGGACGGCGCTGCCGAGGTCGAAGGCGGTCGACCCCTTGCGGACCTCGTATTTCCAGTGCCGTAGGGATTTCAGATAGACCGTCTTCACGTCCGACGACGAGATCGCCGGGTCGAGATGGTAGGCTTCGTTCGTCATGTCGTGTCGGATCATCTTTTACTCCATCCGTAGAGTGCGATCAGGGCGGCCTCGGCGCGGCCATCATGCTTGACCAGCTTCCACTGCTCGGCATCGTCGGGCCATGTCATCGACGCTAGCTGCCGGCTGGCCGCCTTGTCGGCCGACAGGCGCAGGGATTTCTTCCATGCCGAAGGCTCGACGAAGCGTGTCGGCACGCCGGCAAAGGCGAGGCAGGCTTGCAGGATGCCGAAGCCTTCCGCGATGGTGGCGACATGCCGCACCCCGATCTTCTGTGGGTAGAACGGCCGCTCGACCCACGCGACGGACACCCTGCCGATGGCCGAGAGCAGTTCGCGCCGGCCGTCGATTGTGTCGGGCATGTCGTAGGTGGTGACGCTCCATTCGGTCACGTCGAGGGCGGCGAAAGCGCCCTGCTTGCCGGGATCGATGCCTAGGATGATCATGCCTGCTGCCTTTCGACGTATGCCGTCAGGGCGGCGAGATCGCTTTCGGTCGCTTCCTGCTTGGCCGTCATCAGGCGCCAGAGGCGGTCGTATGCGATCTCGGTCGCCTGGGCGACGACGGTCAGCCGCCGGTCGCCGAGCCGCTCTCGGAGTTGTTGCATTGTGTAGAGCATGGTTGGCCCTCCTTCGACGTGGACCCTAACCGCATGTCGCGCGGCTTGCAACGGGCTGCGTGCGATTTTTTTCGCAGGACACATAAATGACTGTTGACTGCGCCGCTGGACGCTGTATGGTGGTCCTCATAGAGCAACGGGCAAAGCCCACAGAGGAGAGACCGAGATGACCACGAAGCGCACCGCCACCGACGCATTCATCGCGAGGAAAGCCGAGATCGACGCCATGATCGCGCGGTTGCAAGCCATGAGCGCCGAGCATTTCAACGCCGATCCCGAGGCGATCAACTGGGGCCACGTCGGATCGCTGTGCTTCTGCGCCGAGCAGCTTGCCAACGCGATCGCCGCCGTCACCCCCGCATAAGGGAGAGACAGAGATGACGACCACCGCCCAGAAGATCGAACGCGCGCTTGAGATCCTCGAAGCCAAAGGGCTTTGGACGCCAAAACTCGACGATGCGATTCGCGAAGAGGCGCGCACCTGCGACGGCAAAGACAGCGCGCGCAAGATCGTCGCCGCCGTGCTTCGCAAGAAAATCACCGCCGCATAAGGGAGAGACGAGATGACCATCGCCGACAAGATCAACGAAGCCCTCGACGCCGGCAAGGCGGTCACCATCGCCACCTATCTCCGCTCGGTTCGCGTGACTGCGAAGCATCGCGCGGTCTGGCGCGCCGCCGGCTACGAGTTCTTCAAGGCCGACTCGACCGGCGCGACCGTGATGATCGACGGCCAGTCTAACGGAAAGCCCCGCTATGCCTGCATCAACGGCGCCAAGATTACCGCCGCATAAGGGAGAGACAAATGTTACGCAACGACTTCCAGCAGCACCTCGACGAGGATTGGATCGACTTCCGCCGCGAGGTCTGCGACCTCTATGACCGCAAGCCCGACCTGACCATCGCGCAGGTCGCCCGCATCTTCGGCGCCGACTTCGACGATGTGAAGCGGGCGCTGATGCAGGGTGATCGCAGATGACCGAGATCGACACCCTCAAAAGCAAGGTCGCCAAGCAGCGCAACGAGATCGCCCGCCTCGAGCAGAAGGTCGCTCAACTGGCCTTCGACAAGCTGCAAATGCACCGCGACATTCTGGCACTGAAGATCAAACTGGGAGAGCAAGCATGATTGACTCTGAAACACAGGATAGATTTATCAACTCGCTGCCGCGACTCGCTGATCTTGAGGACATGGTGAAAATGATCGTGGCGATAGTGCTGGCATACGATGTCGCCACTGATGACTTCAAACTCATGATCCTTGAGTTGGGCAAGATCGTCGCCAGTGGCGATTACGACGAATACAGCAAGATGCAAAAGAAAGAGATGCACTGAAGATCAAACTGGGAGAGCAAGCATGATTGACTACTGGGTCGAATGGAAAGTTGTCCTCGACGGCGGCATGTATGTCGAGCGAGATGCGACCGCCTGCTTCCGGGTGCAGCCCGGCGATCACTGGATCGAACTTGAGACGATCACCATCGACGGCTGCATCTATCACGCTTCGATCATCGAGAAGCAGATCGGCAAGCAGGCGATGGCCGACATCATCAAGCGGGCCGAGGCATGGTGGGACGACGACGGTTACCGCAACTGGCGGTCGAACAATGAGTGGAACGGAGGGCGGTTTCATGCGTGAAAATCTTGGCAGAATGGCGCAGCACTTCGAGCGGCTGCAAGACGAACCGACGAAGCCCCGCCTGCGCTGCTTGCTGGCGGGTGCGGCGGCCGGCGCCCTAGGCATCACCGTGGTGCCGTGGCTCGCGGCGGTCATCATCTCGTGGGGGTGGTGATGTTAGGCTACATCAACTACTACGCCGACGGCACGACGAGTAAGATGTGCGCGTCACGCAAGGTCGCCGACCAGACTGCGAAGAGCATCAGAAAGCCCTTGCTCGGCGATCCCCGCAGGGCTGTCTGGGTCGTCGATCACAATTACAACGGCGACATCATCAAGATCACGGCAGAGCCTATCGTGCAGCCTTGGGAGCGCCATCCATGACCGAAGCACAACTCGGCGAGCTGATGCGCGCACAGGCTCTGAGAGAGGGTCACAGGGCGCTTCTCCCGAAGACCGACGGGCTGTCAGCGTGGCAGTCGGAGCAGGCCAACGAGCGCCGCCAGATGCTCGAGAATGCCATCTTCGAGGTGCTGCGGAAGACCACCCGCCCGCTGGTGCTGCGAGAGATCGTGCAGGCCGTTGACCCCAGCAAGCATGATGCCATCGGGAATGCTCTGAGGCGGTTCAAGGCGTCGGGCGTGGCGCGCACGGTCTACATCCCCGACCGGCTGGGGAAGACGAATATCGGATGGAGGCTCGCATGAAACTCGTTGTTCTCGCAGTCGTCGCAAGCACAAGCATCACCGCCGACACTGGATACGTTGGCGTCTATAGGGACATGGACCAATGCAAAGAGATGCAGGACATCTACATCAAGCACCTCGACCCGACCGCGATCATGGTCTGCGACACCGTGACCAGATTTCAGCCGGTGCTGATCCCGCCGCCGAGGCCCGCCGGATTGAAGCGGCCGTGATCGAGGCTTTCAGGATCGTGTTCAGGAAGATCGAGGAGGGGAAGCTATGACAGAAGACATCCCCGCCCGCCTGCGTATTCTCGCCCGCGCCGCCGAGGTAACGGGCGGCGAGCGGCAGGATAGCTACGGCCCCGTGGAGCAGAACCTGCAAAGGATCGCCGACCTATGGACGGCCTATCTCGACCTTGAGGTCGTCATCACCGCCGAAGATGCCGCATGGATGATGGTGCTTCTGAAGATGGCGAGATGCAGCGCGCACGGCTACCATGAGGACAATTATGTCGACGCGGCGGCCTATGCTGCCATCGCTGGGGAGTGCAGGAAGCCATGACCGAAGACAACATCGACGACCTTCGCCGCCAGATCCAAGACCTGCAACGTCAGGTCAACTATTGGATCGCGAGTAGCAAGCATTGGGAGAAGCTGTGGGAGAAGGCGGCCAACCGCGTGATGCAGCTAGACCCAGCCTTCGACACGGTGTTCACCACCAGCCCGGAGAAGATCAAAGCCCTCAGAGACGCGGTGTGGCAGGATGGCGACTGATCCGCTCCCGCACTTCAACGCGATGCCGGTCGTCATCAGGGGCGAGCATTACCCGTCGCAGCGGGCGGCGGCGGCGGCCCTTGGCGTCACGCAGTCGGCCGTCAGTCGGATGCTGACAAATCGGGGCCATCTCGAAGGCTGCGGCCTGCGAAAATATGGCGCGCCCGGCAATCAGAACAACGCCCGCCCGTTGACTGTCGGCCCCATGACGTTCCCGAGCCGCAAGAAGGCGGCCGAAGCCCTCGGCATCACCCGCAACCAGATCGAACGATGGGTCTCGAAGCGGGCGACACCCAGCCAGCGCGAGATGCTGATCGCCGCCGTCATGCGGCTGTCGATGGCCTCGGGCGGCGGGCGGCGATAATCAGGTCGGCCGCCATTTTGATCGCTTGGCTGGGCGTCATCTCGAGGGCGAACAATTCGCCGCCCTTGAGATAGACCCGCAGCGTGCAGTCTTCGTCTATTCGCCACGTCGGATGGATGTAGGCTCGGTCGCTCATGGTGTCCTCGTGTTGTTGCATTCATATATCCATGCTATTGATAACAGCATGAAAAGCATCGAGACCATCGGACGGGCAGGCGAATATCTCGTGGCGCATGTCCTCGAGTCGCATGACATCCGTGTCTCCCATGCCAACGTCTCCGGGCACGATCTCTGGTGCCGCACGCCGACCGGCAGGCTCGTCAGCGTGCAGGTGAAGACTACCGGCGCAGCCGTTCCGCATCACGCCGGCACCGTCTACGACTTCTGCAATAACTCCATGAGTTGGTCGCCGGATGTCTACGCCTTCGTCGCCCTCGACGCCGGCATGTTCATTTGCGAGGCCAGCATGTCGAAGCGGCGCAAGATCAGGTCGGAGGCGATGACGAAGGAAGCGATGGTCGAGTCGATCCAGAAGTTCTTCTACTGAGACAACTCGAAATGCGGCGCGTCGATGAAGGGCCGCTTGCCCTGCTTTCGCCGCTCGTCGACATAATCGTTCATCGCGTCTTCCATGCTGCCTTTCCAGAGACGAATGTCGTCGATGTGCCACGCGGCACCCCAGCGAACACCAACGCCGACTTGCTGCGCGCCTTCCTTCATCGCGTCGGCGATCTCGTCATAGACGTTCAACTCCCACGACGCCCGGCCGCCGATGTAGGCCATCAGGTCGACCGCGTTGCCGCCGATGTGCTTGCTATTCATGGTCTGGCTGGCACCGCTGGCAACCAGCTTGCGCTGCTCCTCGATGCTGCGAAG
>Ga0222713_10006374_pt1 | contig 11239 bp, 9 predicted proteins | sample C33_649DmetaG_FD_165061 | JGI IMG/M metagenome (GOLD analysis project Ga0222713, IMG submission 165061) | Estuarine water microbial communities from San Francisco Bay, California, United States - C33_649D | ecosystem: Environmental > Aquatic > Marine > Unclassified | place: USA: California... | reverse complement strand
GCTGCTAATTCCATAATCAAAAGCAGACTCACGGCCTAGCTCGGTTGCATGCCACAGCGGTGAAATCCATCCAATAGGCTGCAAATACACCGGCATTGATGTCAAAGGAAAGAAAGTTCCAGAGAACAAGAACATCGGCATAATGACTAAGCGACCTAGAATATTGAAGAATTGATCTTCTTTTTCAATTTTCGCCGCTGCAAACAACATCAGTGCACCAAAAGCACCCCCACCTAGAACGGCAATAGGCACTAGCAAGATACTGATTCCAAAGTCAACAACATTAAAGGCCAGCAAGAGAATGTAGTAAGCGATTACGGCAAAGAGCGCACGACAAAGGGCAGCTAGGTAAACACCGATTGCAATTTGTCGACCAGTTATTGGAGTTGAGTTTTGCGCGAAGAAAAGCTTGCGCCACTTAAAGCCTTCAATAGTAGGAAAGACTGTTTCATCCATAATTCCTGTGATTGCGGTGTTAGCCAATAGGGCAGGTGCGATGAAAGCTATGTATTTAATGCCATTTGTACCGCTTGTGCCCGATCCTTGTTCAACCATGACGCCAATACCGATGCCCACTGCGATTAAGTAAAACAGTGGATTTCCGATATCCACCGCCGCGATGATGGTTCGCCACTTAGACATGGATTTCAAACGTGCCGAAGCTATATACAAAGCTCCGAAGCGTTCAATAGTAGGAACATCAATACCCGCGTTCATTCAATCAAAGTTCTTCCAGTTAGGCGCAAGAAGACATCTTCAAGTGAGCTTCTGCGTACAAGTGAAGTAGTTGCATGCATTCCTGCATGAGTGATCTTCTCAAGGAGTTTTTCGCCATCTTCTGTGTACATCAAGATGCGATCTGGCAGGGTCTCCATGCGCTCACACATCGTTGCAAGCTTTGGGGCAACCTCTTTATTGCGATCACTTCCAAATCGAACTTCCAGTACCTCTTTACTTGAATACTGCTTAATCAAAGAGGCTGGAGATCCTTCAGCCATGATTGAACCTTTGTCCATCACAACAAGGCGATCACATAATTGTTCAGCTTCATCCATAAAGTGTGTGGTTAAAACAAGGGTTACGCCTTGTTCCTTCAGACGGAACAAGCGATCCCAGAGGATATGGCGCGCTTGAGGATCTAAACCAGTAGTTGGTTCATCTAATAACAAAATATCTGGTTCACTCACAAGGCCGCGGGCAATTGTTAAACGGCGCTTCATTCCACCACTGAGCGCTTCAACCTTCACATCACGCTTTTCTTCTAATTGTGCAAATTCAAGAAGCTCTTCGATCTTGTTTTTAATAAACTTCTTTGACAAACCAAAGTAACGCCCATAGATATAGAGGTTCTCGCTAACTGTTAATTCGCCATCGAGATTATCTTGCTGGGGTACAACTCCAAGGTGAGCACGCACGAGAGGGCCAAATAATTCAGGATCTTTACCGAGGATTTCTACCGTTCCACTTGTGCGCTGAGATGTTGCGGCAAGAACACGCATAGTCGTTGATTTACCAGCGCCGTTGGGGCCAAGGAGTCCAAAGGACTCACCCTTAGCCACATCGAAGTCGATGCCGTTTACAGCGGTGAAATCCCCGAAAACCTTGGTTAAACCACGTACAGAAATGAGTGGATTAGACATCTTTCTATTCTACCTGAGTATTGTTAACCCACGTGCGCTTCATAAATAATCCCACCCACGATCTCACCTATGACGATGTCTTCATGGTGCCAAGTGCCTCTGAACTCTCTAGCCGTATGGATGTGGATTTAGCTTCCACTGATGGCTCAGGAACAACAATTCCTTTAGTTGTAGCAAACATGACCGCTATCTCTGGTCGTCGAATGGCAGAAACAATTGCTAGACGCGGTGGCATTGCAGTTATCCCACAAGATATTCCACACGCAGTAGTTGATAGCGTCATTAAATGGGTTAAAACCCGTCACATATTCTTTGATACACCCATTACTTTAAACCCACATCAAACTGTGGCAGATGCAGTTTCTCTATTACACAAGCGTGCACACGGTGCAATTGTCATTGTTGACGGTGGAAAGCCTGTAGGAATTGTTACAGAAGAAGATTGCAAGAGCGTTGATCGCTTTACACAGCTGCATCAAGTAATGAGTAAAGAACTTATTACGATGGCAGATAACCTTGATGCGCGTGCAGCATTTGAGTTCTTAAACCAACACCGACATAAGTTAGCCCCAGTAGTTTCTGGCAACGGCGATCTAGTAGGCATCATGACTCGCATCGGTGCACTACGCGGAACTCTTTATTCACCTGCCGTCGATGCAAACAACCACCTGCGTATTGCTGCAGCTGTTGGAATTAATGGAGATGTTGCTGCAAAGGCTGCAGCCCTTGTTGAATCAGGGGCAGATGTTCTAGTTGTTGATACTGCCCATGGACACCAAAAGAAGATGATTGAAGCCCTTAAGGCAATTAAATCTCTGGGACTCTCTGTTCCAATCGTTGCTGGAAACGTTGTTACTGCAGATGGTGTGAGGGATCTAGTTGCAGCTGGAGCATCAATTATTAAGGTGGGCGTTGGGCCAGGGGCTATGTGCACAACCCGTATGCAGACAGGTGTTGGTCGCCCGCAGTTCTCAGCAGTTTTGGAATGTGCAACGGAGGCGAAGAAGTTAGGTGCACATGTGTGGGCAGATGGAGGAGTGCGCCATCCACGAGATGTTGCACTGGCCTTAGCTGCAGGTGCATCCCAAGTAATGATTGGTTCTTGGTTTGCAGGCACATATGAATCACCTGGCGATTTACAGAGTGATGTCAACGGACGTTTATTCAAAGAATCATTTGGAATGGCATCAGCACGCGCCGTTGCTGCTCGAACCTCTGGAGAGGATGCATTTGAGCGCGCTCGCAAAGCACTCTTTGAAGAAGGAATTTCAACTTCACGTATGTATTTAAATCCTGCACGACCAGGTGTTGAAGATCTACTAGATGAAATTATTGCTGGGCTGCGATCTTCTTGTACGTATGCAGGTGCACGAAATCTTGATGAGTTTGCAGAGCGAGCAGTTATTGGAATTCAATCATCTGCTGGTTATGCCGAAGGCAGACCGTTGCATTCTTCGTGGGGGAATTAGAACCTTCCACCAGTTGTAGTGTCTTGGCTTAAGCGCTGAGACAAGTAAATTGGCACAATTGATAAAACAACAAGAGTTGCTGCAACCACATTAACAATCGGTGCTTGGTTAGGTCTAAAGAGATTGTTATAGATCCAAATAGGTAAAGTTTGGATTCCTGGGCCAGCTGTAAAAGTAGTTACAACAATCTCATCAAAAGAAAGTCCAAAGGCAAGTAATCCGCCGGCAAATAAGGCAGACGCCAAATTCGGAAGAGTAATAAGGCGGAATGTAGTTATTCCATTGGCTCCAAGATCCATGGATGCCTCTTGAAGTGGGGTGCCCATGCGACGCAAGCGAGCGATTGCATTGTTATAGACGATCACGATACAAAAAGTTGCGTGACCAATTACTACAGTTAACAAGCCAGTCGACATACCCAACTGCTTGGTAAAGGTGTTATTGAGAGCAATACCAGTGACAACTCCAGGAAGAGAAATTGGAAGTACAACTAGTAACGAAATTACTTCACGACCAAAGAACTGATATCTACTGACTGCAAAAGCTAAGCAAGTTCCAAGAATCAATGCGATTGCTGTTGCTGATAACCCGGCAAGAACACTCCACTTGAGCGCTTCTCTCACGCCAGTATTTTCTATCGCCTTAGACCACCAAATGGTTGTGAATTGAGATGGAGGCCAAGAAAAAGTCTTACTAGCGTTAAATGAATTAATAATGACTACAGAGAGTGGGACATAAATGAAAGCTAGACCTACGCCCAAAAGCGAGGCGAGAAGCAAGCGCGCGTTGCGCGAAATTGTCATTACATACTCGCTAACGCACCCGTGCGGCGCACGAGGTATAGATAAAGAGCCATGATTGACACTGGAATCATTGCGATAGTTGCGGCAAAAGGTAAATTAATACTGAAGTTTTGATAAACAACATTACCGAGCATCTGTAATTTACCGCCAATAATTTGAGCTGTGATGTAATCACCTAAGCTCAGAGAAAAAGTAAACATCGACCCAGCAACCAAGCTTGGGAATATAAGTGGCAGAATTACTTTTCTAAAAGTATAGAAATTGTGTGCGCCGAGATCACCTGAAGCATCCAAGAGATTATTTGGTAAGCGTTCTAACCCTGCATAGATTGGCAAGATCATGTATGGAAGCCACAGGTATGAAAGTCCAATAATGATTGCAGGCCCACCAAATCCAGGCGAATGAATCCCTATTGGGCCTAGAAGCCAATCCAAGACACCGTTTCCGGGTTCGAGCATTGTTCGCCAGGCGTAGATTTTTACTAAGTAGGAAGCCCACAGTGGAGTTAAAACAAGTGCAACAAGGATCTTTTGTGAACGAGGCCTAGCAATTTTGGCCATATAAAAAGCCATAGGGATTGCTAGAACAGAGCAAATCAATGTAACGCTTATTGCAATGCCGAGTGTTCGTAAAACAACATTCTTATAGGCAGCATCTGTGAGCATGTCTTGAAAATTACCTAGATTGAACTGCTGAATAACATTTCCTGTAAAACTATCTATTGTAAAAAATGCAGTTACTAGAAGCATTGCTAATGCGCCTAAGTAAGCAACTACAAGCCATAAGACTGGGGTAGTTAAAAGTGCAACGAGCCGCAGGCGATCTTTTTTGTGCAAATAGTTCGACAAAGAATTTAACACCTACGACTCCTTTCTTATAAAGAAAACCGGGCGTGGGAATTAACCCACGCCCGGTTTATTACTTATGAATTGCGCAAACTAGACCAAGCTTTAACCCATTCAGCGTAAGGGACGCATTTCACGTCTGTACGACCGTCAAGGCAAGCTTCAGTTGCTGTGTTCCAGTAGTAAACATCTTCCCAGTAAGCATCATCTGCAGCATGGAAAGTTGCACAGTGGTTCTTATCAGCAGTTAGGTCGCAAGACTTTGCATTAGATGGAGCTTCTCCGAACCATTCTGCAACGCCTGCATTTGCTGCAGGTGATGCAATGTGGTTCATCCACATGTATGCACAGTTTGGATTCTTAGCTTTGCTGCTAACCATCCATGTATCTGACCAACCAGTTGAACCGCCTGAAGGCTTAATGCCTTCAACCTTAGTTCCTTCACCCTTTGCAAGATTGATATTTACTTGCCAGGTTGTACCAAGCACTGTTCCACCTGATTTAAGTGATGCAACATGCTTGAGGTAATCGCCCCAGTACTCCCCAATAAGTGGCTTCTGAGCCTTTAGAACTTCAATAGCAGCATCAAACTGGGTTTGATCTAGAGCATAAGGATATTTAATTCCAAGCTCTGGCTTTGTCTCCATCAAATAAAGTGCTGCATCAGCAATATAAATAGGTGAGTCATACGCTGTGATCTTGCCCTTATAAGGTGAGTTCACATCAAATACTGAAGCCCATGAAGTTGGTGCAGGCTTAACAATATCTGTGCGGTATGCCAATAAGTTAGCTCCACGACCGTGCGGAACACCGTATGCAACACCATCTACTGAGTTCCATTGCTGCATCTTGAGGTTTTCAAAGACATCTGCATAGTTTGGAATTAAGTCTGTGTTAACAGGTGCAACATCGCCACCATAAATTAAGCGAAGTGATGCATCACCTGATGCTGATACCACATCATATTCACCGGTCTTCATTAAAGCGACCATGTCATCTGATGTAGCACCATTCTTAACATTAACTTTGCAACCAGTTTCTTTTTCGAAACCAGTAACCCAGTCAACATTTGGATCTGTTGAACCATTTTCAACATATCCAGCCCAAGCAATGATATTTACTTGGCCTTCACCAGCGCCAAGCTCTTTCATCATGTCTACTTTAGGTACACCGCTATCGGATGCAGAGTCGCTACCTGAGCTGCAACCAGCGAGAATGAGCGCTGCTACTGAAGCAACAGCGATTAGTGAAACCAGACGCTTCTTATGCATCTGTACCTCCATCTTTACTTAACATATTCAGCGGTTGAATATGCACCCTAGTTCTTCAATGAACCAAGAATTCCTTTTCCTTTTCCCATGAGACAGTTACAGCATCACCTATTTTAAGTTCACCCACTGGAACCACTGAAATAACAGTGCCACAGCTTGTGTCCACTAAATATCGTGTAGTAGCACCTACGAAAATTACATCGCGCAGAGTTCCTTGTAGTGAACGATTTCCTGAAGTTTGTGACTTTGAAACCGAAATTGCTTCTGGTCGGATATTAATTCTCACGCCTTCAATGCTAATTCGGTTAGTTTGACCAACAAACTCAGATACGAAAGCACTTACTGGATTTGCATAAATTTCACGAGGGGTGCCTAGTTGTTCAATTCTTCCATTGTTAAAAACTGCGATTCGATCACTCATTGTCAGCGCTTCTTCTTGATCGTGCGTTACAAATATGAACGTAATCCCAACGGCTCGCTGCAATTCCTTCAATTCAATTTGCATCTGTTCGCGCAATTTTAAATCCAATGCGCCTAGAGGCTCATCAAGAAGCAAAACCGATGGTCTATTCACTAATGCACGAGCTAGTGCTACGCGTTGCCTTTGTCCGCCTGAGAGTTGAGATGGTTTTCTTTCACCATAACCTTCCAAACGAACTTGCTTAAGAGCTTCAACTGCGCGAGCGTTGCACTCGTGTTTAGCAACACCTTTAACTTTTAATCCATATTCAATATTGCTTATGACGTTCATATGTGGAAATAGTGCGTAATCCTGAAAAACAGTATTCACGTCTCGCTCATAGGGAGGAAGTTGAGAAACATCTTTACCGGCCAATTCAATAGATCCAGAATCTGGTTTCTCGAAACCTGCAATCATGCGAAGAACTGTTGTTTTGCCTGAGCCTGATGGACCAAGCAGAGTTATGAATTCGCCTTCATAGATATCTAGGTCAACGCCAGCAACTGCACGCACGTCACCAAAGGATCGGGTGAGCCCTTTAATGGAAACAATCACAGTGCCAGACACCCCGCTGACTTTACTCAAAATGGGCTCAGAAGTAACTAATAGATAGGCTTCGTGCCATGTCCAAACCCACAATCATCCTTGCAACCAGCAATGGAGTTGGAATGGGCCATTTGGCACGAGCAAGCGCCGTCGCCCTTGCACTAAAGGCTGTTGCAAATCCAATTATCGTTTCAATGGCTGGTGGAATTGCAGAGATTCCTTCCTTCATGGGTATTCGATGCGAATACATCCCAGGGCGAGATCGCTTATGGATGTCACGCGAAAAGTGGGATGCATACTTACGCGATCGCCTTTTAGCATTAGTTGAAGAGACAGATGCAAAAGTTTTATCTTTTGATGGCGTTGTTCCTTACCCAGGTGTAATAGCTGCGCGTAATGCAAACCCGAAGTTAAAACTTGTCTGGGTTCGTCGTGGACTTTGGCAAAAGAAGCCGCAGCGCTTCATTTTAGGTTTACAGGCTAAAATGATGGATGCAATTGTTGAGCCTGGAGATATTGCTCGTGCATATGATTTTGGTCCAACATCAAAGCGCGTAGACTCTGTTTTAACATCCCCAGTTTCACTTTTTAGAAAAGAAGATGCGCTATCACGCGAAGATGCTCGCAAAGCGTTAGGTCTTGATCAAAACCGACCAGTTGCATTAGTACAACTCGGAACTGGCGATAGCGATGTGAACCACAAGATGACAGCAGCCCTTGAAGGTCTACTTGGCTGGAAAGATCTACAAGTGATTTTAACTAAAGCTCCGATTGATAAAGATGGAAACTCTTTAGCTCCAGAGGGCCTAGATATAAAGGTTGCACGCTATTTCCCACTAGCAAAAGTGCTGCATGCATTTGATGCAGGTATTTGTGCAACTGGATATAACGGTGTGCACGAGCTATTGCCAGCACAGGTACCAACAGTCTTTGTTTCAAATATCCGTGGGACCGATGATCAAGAGGCTCGAGCTCGCTGGTGTCATGATTTTGGTTATGCACTACGTGCAGACCAAGCAGATTTAGCTGATATTACAAAGACAGTTAAGAAATTGCAGGACCCACAGGTCCGCGCAGCTTTATCGGCAAAGTGCGCAGAACTTCCTCAAACAACTGGTGGACAAGAGATTGCAGATATCTTGTATGCACTTGCTACAGAGCAAGCCCCTGCAAAGGCCAAGACCTTTACTTTCATCCGTTTAATAGCACAAGATCACATCAATCGTGGATTGCGCCATGTTGCTAACTTAGGGTTACGAAGAGTGGCTTTGGTATATCGATTCCTTAACCCACATATTGTTGTTCAAGTAACTAAGCAAGATCCCCCTACATTTGGTGATTCAATGGATTCTGCCGAGCTACATAAGTTGATTAAATCTGCCAGCAGATTCGAACATTTGATTACTGGTGCATCACCTGCCTATGTGGCAAAGCGTAAAGAGATTGCAAAAACCGCTTATGGCGATTTAGTGGAGATCATTAAGAAGTAATTTCTAGCTGTTAGTAAAACATGCGAGAACTCTTGCCTGCACATAGAATATGTAAATGATGAGAGCACAGACCGCAGTAGAAATTAATGAAGTACTCGCCAATAGACGTAGCCCACGCTCCTTAGATGCAACGGCAGTTCTATCAAAAGATGATCTATTGGCAGTTTTAGAAGCTGCTCGCTGGGCACCATCAGCACACAATGGTCAACCATGGCGTTTCTTTATTGGACATCGTGGGGATGAAACCTTTTCACAGATTTTAGATTCTCTAGTTTCCTTTAATCAGGGATGGGCCCACCGATCATCTGTGTTAATAGTTGTTGCTGGCGTTCACACGCGCGAAGACGGAACATCAAATAAGGGTTATCTCTATGACTGCGGTCTTGCTGTTGCTCAAATGGTTGTTGAAACACACGACCGCGGACTTGTTGCTCACCAAATGACTGGCTTTGATGCTGCAAAAGCTGGAGAAAATCTAGGAGTAGATCCTTCTCTTACACCGATTGCAGTTATAGCAATTGGTAAGCAAGCACCGGCTGAACTATTACAAGGGACGATGCTAGAGAGAGAAAATGCACCACGAGAGCGCAAAGCATTAGAAGAGATTGTGGTTAAAGGTTTACCGAGTTAAAAACGTGAACGGATTTCCCACAGATCTTTAAAGACTGGTGCAAACAAAGTACTCGCTAGATATTCCACACCGCTAGAACCACCAGTACCAATTTTGTGTCCAATTGTTCGCTCCACCATCTTTACATGGCGATAGCGCCACTCTTGCATACCCTCATCAATATCAACTAAGCGCTCACAAATCATTGCACTCTCTGGATCTTTAGTATGAACTTCCAGTAATACATCCTGAACACGCAAATTAGCCTCATAAGGCAATAAGCGATCGCGTTCTAATACATCGGTTGGAATTGCATGGCCACGCTTTGCTAAATAAGCCAAAGCTGAATCCCAGACTGAATTACCTGAAGTAATCAGTGCAATCTCGGCTTGAATTGCCGGTGGCAGGTGTCCAGCCATTTTTGTATCGCGCCGACCAAGCAAAGCTTCTACTTTTCTAAATTGCGCGGACTGGAAACCACTTGAGGATGAAAGATATGAACGGAATGCATTGAACTGCAAAGGCGTCATAGTTTCCAAGATATCGATCTGTGTCACACACACTTTAAGAATTGTGCGGATACGTCCCAAAATCGCTAGAGAATAATGAGTGTCCCCAGATTCCATTGCACGCTGTGCTTCTGCGAATTCATGAATGATTTGTTTGAACCACAGTTCATAAGTTTGGTGAATGATGATAAAAAGCATTTCATCATGTTCAGGTCCTTGTGAGAGAGGGCGTTGTAGGCTTAAGAGTTCATCTACGGCTAAATAAGATGTGTATGTCAGTGCTGAATCGAAGTTTTCGCTCATGTGACTCGTGAACCGCCCTCTTTGATTGTTTTGTATTGGCCAGATGCAACTAGGTCACGCGTTCTCGCAAAGCCATCCCACACTTCAACAAAGGAAGTTGGAAGTGGTGAGATAGCCAAACGGATTGAGTTAGGCGTGCGGTAGTCAGGAATTACATTAGAAATCTCGCGCATAGCAACACATATCTGAGCTGCATCTGGGTGCACCAATGAAATATGCCCGCCACGCTCTTTAGAATCTCTTGAAGTATTGAGTACAAATCCAAGTTGAGCTAACCAGGCGTCATAGAGGTCAATCATCATCTGTGTGCCAACTGCGGCCTTGTGTGCGATTGCATCTATGCCAGCCTCTTTAATCATTGAAAAGGCTGTCTGAACACAGCGAATACCAATCAGTGATGGACTAGCAATCTGGAAGCCACGGATATTTTGTGCTCGCTCAAATACTGGCCCCATTTCAAACTGGGCATCTTGTGCAAACCAACCCTGAATAGGAACTTGTAATTCTTTTTGAATCTTCTTGCTCACATATAACCAAGCAGGTGAACCTGGACCGGAGTTTCCATATTTATATGTGCAACCAACACAGAGATCAACTCCGTTTGCATCAAGGTTTAATTCAATCGCACCGACTGCATGGCTAGCATCCCAAACAACTAAAGCGCCAATTGCACGTACTTGATCGGTAATTGATTTGATATCAGTTCTAGCACCTGAGCGATATTGAATAACTTGTAGTGTTACAAGTGCAACATCATCATTGAGATATGGCGCAAGAACTTGAGTAGTGATGCGCTCATGTGTTGCAACTGCAGGATCTTCATTTTGAATAAGGACAAGTTTTAAGCCAAACTGCTTAGCAATTCCATCAAGGATATATCGATCTGTTGGAAAGTTTGCTGCATCTGTAATGATTGTTTTGCGGTCAGGACGTGTATGCACCGCTGCTAGACAGAGTTGATAAAAGTTAACTGATGTTGTGTCACAGACAAGAATTTGCCCAGGTCCTGCGCCTAAGGCTGCTTGGCCTAACAAATCTCCTGTTGGTTGAGCTTCATCAACCCAATGGCCCCAGCCAGTTACAACTTCTGAGCCCCATTCACTCATCAGATTATTTACAGCAGAAATAGTCTCTTTTGGAAGACGACCTAATGAATTTCCATCTAAATAACACATCTCGGGGTCTGCGACCACAAATTGTGATTTGAAATGAGCGAGAGGATCGTTTTTATCTAGCTCTAAGGCGTACGCGCGGTCAGTAACGTTCATGAAGGAAAGGTACGCTCTCCCATCA
>Ga0222713_10006373_pt1 | contig 11242 bp, 26 predicted proteins | sample C33_649DmetaG_FD_165061 | JGI IMG/M metagenome (GOLD analysis project Ga0222713, IMG submission 165061) | Estuarine water microbial communities from San Francisco Bay, California, United States - C33_649D | ecosystem: Environmental > Aquatic > Marine > Unclassified | place: USA: California... | reverse complement strand
TGCCACCATTAAATATGAGGGTTGTCCATTTTCCCTTTTTTATTGTTTGAATTTCTGTAGACTTATATCTAATAGAATCTGATGCATGTGCTGGCGTTGCTTGAGAAAAAACTAACATTACAGAAAATATAGAGGCTAAAAACTTTTTGTACATCTACTAAGTTTATCATAAATAAAAGTAGACAGTTTTACGACTTGTCTAGGTCGTTTCCCATCCTAAGGAAACCTACCAAGATGATACTAAATACATATCCTGTCCTGGATGATGCCAATTAAAATCATATACCTTAAATTCCTCTTCCATTTCTTCAACAACTCTTTTTAAATCCATTATCCATTCTTCTGCACCAAATCTATCTTTTCTATGTGGAGGATCAAAATTTCTTAAATACTTTGCTTTTGTCCACCAGAATGTTCCACCATATGCACCTCTAATAGTTTTAATATTTCCTTCCAAAGGCAGGAGTCTTCCATTTTCAGGAATTAAATAATGGCTTCCACTTGCACAAAATCCCTGATTTAATAAATCTATTGTCTCTCTCCACTTAACAACTGTATAAAATGTCATAGACTTTCTCCATTTAACGTGCAGAGCATTTAAAGTCATTGCGTTTTTACTATGAGCGTAATAAATATAGCCATCATTTTTTTTACAAAATTCTAATATTTTATCTTGAGTAATCTGTTCAAAACCTTCATCAGCTTCAGCACATATTTTAAAATTTTTCAATTCAGAAGCTAAGTATCTTTTTACTACATCTCTGTCTTCCTGTTTTCCAACTAATCCAAAGTGTATGGAAGATAAATTTTCTAAAAGCCCTGATGACTTTAGTTCTTGTATATGTTCTTTAGTTGGAACTTCCCACATTCCTGAAGCAAAGATATGATAGAAATGATGAAGTTTTTCCATTTATTAATTAAATCCTGTTGCTACAACAGTTACTAAGATACCATCCTCAAGATCTGGGTCTAGCACTGTACCAAATATAATATCAGCATCTTCGTGTGCTTTATCTGCCACTAGTGATGCAATAGTATTAACTTCCTGCATTTTAATTTGACCAGAAGAGGCGATAGAAATTAAAACACCTGTAGCACCATTTAAGTCTACATTAAGAATTGGACTTGTAATTGCTTGATTACCTGCGACTTCTGCACGATCTTCTCCAGTTGCATATCCAATTCCCATAAATGCTGAACCTGCATCTTTCATAACTCTCTTAATATCTGCAAAGTCAATATTAATTTGACCAGGAGTTGTTATTAAATCTGATATACCTGCTACTGCTTTTAATAAAACATTGTCTGCTTCTTTAAATGCATCCTGCATAGAAATTTCTGGATCAAGCATTGAAATAAGGTTTTCATTTGGAATAACAATTAGAGTATCAACTTCTTTACTAAAACTATTAATTCCTTCTAAGGCATTATTCATACGCTTCTTACCTTCGAACCCAAATGGGGTAGTAACAACGCCTACAGTCAAGGCTCCAGCTTTTTTAGCACATCCAGCAACGATAGGGGCAGAACCAGTTCCAGTCCCACCACCCATTCCAGCCGTTACAAAAACAACATCAGCTCCTGAAACAACTTCAGATATTTCGCTTATGCTATCCTTTGCAGAAAGTCTTCCAATATTTGGATCTGCACCAGCTCCAAGACCACGGGTTCTATCCTTACCAATGTCAATCTTTACATCTGCTAAACTTGGCATCAATGCTTGAACATCAGTATTTATTGCAATAAATTCCACACCTGAAAGTCCTTGTGTTATCATGCTATCAATAGCATTTATTCCACCACCACCGCAGCCCACAACTTTTATATCAACTAAATTACTCATACTTAATTATACCTCAACTACCTACCTATAGGATTTCTTGGACCACTGACTCTTTATATAATTTCCAAAAGACGTAAGTCTTAGCCAGTCTTCCTGCTTATCTGGATGAACGCCATCTGGATAATATTCAAATTCTGATTCCCAATTCTCTCTTTTAAATGGGGTTATCTGTAGCATTGGGGTTCCTCGCTCTATGACTCCTTCAAATCCATATTTTAAAAGCATTGGTACAGGAAGTGCAGCATCGTATTTATCTGTATCAACTACTGCATCAAACGCTTTAAATGGAAGATCTCCATATCCAATAGGGGCAGAGATTCTTATGGAATATCCTGGAGGAGTTCTTACACACCATAAATTTACAAATTTAAAAACAAATTCTGAATACCCTTCTGGTATTTCTAACATGTCAGCCCCGTCAATATTTCCTTCAAATACTTCTTTTGTAGCTTTCCAAAATATATTTGGACGGTACTTATCTTTATCTTCAGAAATATTGTTAATCTGTATGTCACACCAGAGTGGAATAATATATCCTCCAGTTATTGCATCAAGCATTGGCATACATTTTTTAGGAGAAAGATTATTTCTCATATTTCTAATAAAAAAGTTTTTTCCTTCTGGATTATCATCATTGACAATATATGGTGGCATATTTTTCCACCATTTTGGAATGCTATTTTTAGCAGGATATGGCTTATCTCCAAGTTTCCAAGCATACTCATGAACTGCTATGAATTTAATTTTCTTTGCCATTACTTAAAATCCTTTTTTGACCAAACAAATCTTTTATAATGATTTTTAATATGTGCATTAAAAGTAGATTCTTCCATCAAGTCATACTCGCCCTTACCAAGAGCACTATATTTTGATGTCCAACTTTCTCGCTTAAAAGGAATAATTTGTACCATAGGTGTGCCTTTTTCAACAATTCCTTCAAAATCTTTTTTAATCCAAACTGGAGGCAATATAGAAAGTTTTAATTTATCTGTGTCTAAAACAGCACCAATAGCTTTAAATGGAGAGTTTTCATTTGCATATGGATCGGTGACTAGGCAAGAGTATCCTTTAGGAGTTCTTATGTCCCATCCATTTATCCATTTAAAAACAAATTCGTGGTATCCAGATGGGGTTGTTAGTCCAGTTATACCATTATTTCCATTATTTCCCCATCCGCCATGCATTTCAAATTGATTTCCATCTGTTCTCCAAAATAAATTTGGTTCATTATTTATCTGCCTTATCTCTACATCAGCCCACAAAGGAATGATATAACCAGTAGTAAAGCTATCATACATTGGAGTACACATTTTAGGAGTTACACTACTTGCTCCATATCTTACAGTTAAAATTCTTTTTCCATACTGATCTTCATTATATGAGGGCATCTCTTTATACCATTTTGGAAGATGTTCTTTTGCTGGATATGGTCTTGGTGCTACCTTTTCATAGTAAGGACTTCTAGCAACAAATTCAATTTCCATTATCCTATTTCTTTCCTTAAATCTGCCCACATACTTCTAGTTTCTTCTATTTTAATTATAGCATCAAGCACTGTCATTTCCATTAGCTCATCTACATCCATGCCAATTTTTTCAGCAAATTTAATCATCTTTGTTAAAAACATTATCTGAAACTATCCATTGTAATATAAAGAGATTCTGCAAAAGATGCATTTTCTACTGCAAGGTCAACTATGTGAGACTTTTTACTTTTATCTCCAAGTTGTCTTGTAAGCAGGTATGATGCCAAGGCATGGGAATATTTATTAACAAACTCATCTACTGTATATAAATTATTTTCATAGATAATTGTTCTATCGTCTTTTACTTCTTTTTTATTTTTCATTTAACATTGTCCTTACTACTTCAAGAGCCATTGTTATACCATGAACTGGTAATCCTGAATTGACTCGCTCATCTCTAATATATTCTATCCTATTTTGGACAGAAAGTAAAGTGTTTCTTTTAACAAAACTATTAATTGACTCTAGTTCTCTTACACGATCTTTATAATAATAAATTTCATCAGACATTAATCAAAGCTCTTTCTTTTCCAAACATTCATCTTGTACCATCCACTAATTTTATTATGTGGTGTCCACTTAATATTTGTAACTGGTGGTTTTTCTAAAACATTCATATTCCAAGAATCTCTTTTGAATGGAATAATTTGAAGTATGGGAGTTCCTGCAGGGATAATTCCACTAAAATCTTTTTTAATAAAAAATGGAATTCCACCTCCACCATTTATAGAATCTGCATCAACTATTCCAGAAGTTGCAAACGTAACAAGCTCAGTTCTGTTTAATGGCTGAGTAACTAAAGCACTATAGCCATCTGGAAGCAAGAAAGGAAAAAATAATTCCCATGCAAGATTTAAATTTTTAAAGCCAGCAGGTTCTGGCATTCCTATAAAAAGACCTTCTGCTCTTGGAGAAACAGGGCTTACTTTACTTGTCCATTTTACAAAAGTTTTGCTATCATTTATTTCAACAAGAACATCGCAATGTAGCTTTACCACATAACCAGAGGTGAGTGCATCATAAAAAGGCATACAAGCTTTTACACCAATGTTTACCGCACCATTATCTGCTACTTCAAGCTTATCTCCAAAATAATATCTTTTCATTTCAGAATACCACTTTGGAATTTCTTTTTTAGCTGGTACAGGGGGATCAACAAAGTTAGGAACTTCATTATTTTCTGTAAGTGCCCAGAATTTAATTTTTTTCATTTTCATTCAACTTCTAAATTAGGTCTTCTGTTAGTCGTTCAAACTGTGGCAAAGTTTCCAAGTTATCAAATATGCCCATCTGATTATATGGCTCAGCAAGGTCACTTTCATCTTCGTAATCATCCCAAACTGCTGTATACATATCTGCATATGGATATGCCCAACTTGAAATCATTTGAGAAAGATCGATGCATCTATTTGCAATCCATCTAACCACTGGACCTTTATCAAGTTCGTGCTCTAGTTTAAATTCCATGACATCCTCGTATTTTTAATAGCATCCTGTAAAGAAGTTCTTGTAACAAGCATTCTAATTTTATCATACCTACTTGGAGATATTTGATTGTAGTGTAGGACTACTTTTGGCTTTGCAAATCCCATGGGACATCCTGGACTAACTTCAGCCATAGGCTCTCCAATAACTGTTGGATCTGATTTTAAAACCTTTATAGCTAAGTCTGCTGCAAGGGCAAGGTCTTCAGAATTATCAATTGTATTTGATAACTGTTTCTTAACAACTCTAACTATCATACTACTTCCTTATTTTCCCATCTGACCTAATTGATTTAATTCTATTCTTTAAATATTCATCTTCATGCTGTAAATAAAAATGTACAAAGAGTTTTTCATATTCTTTGTCATCAAGTTTTCCATTTTTTTGCTCATATTCTTTAAGCATTTCTTTTACTTTTTCAATAAGAAAGCTCATTGTGTACCAGTTTCATCTTTATGTTGTGTCTTTATGTGGTTTATTAAATCTAATATATCTATGTACATCTCTTCACACATATAACACTCATTATAAATTTCTTTTTTATCAGACATTAAAACTCCAAAGGTAGGACTATGGATGGAGTAAGTTCGCCCATCCAAGCACCAAGACAATTATAAGAGATGTATTCAACTGCTTCATCATATTCCATACCATCCCTATCCATTAAAATGTCTACCATTTTTTCCCAGGAATAAGAGGCTAGAGTTGGTTGACCACATCTTAAAGAGAGTCCTATAAAGGCTTCTTCAAATCCATCCATTACCATAATCTCTTCATCTATTAGAGACAGTGCCTGTTCTAATTCTTCTTTATTCATTACCATCCTCCAAGACAGTTACTTGAATGTGTATGTATCCAAAAGTTGCCTTCTAAATGTTTTTTAGTAGGAGCATATAATTCTTCTCCACATGCACCACATTCATGAGACCATTCTTGAGCAAAAAAGTCATATTGAAACCCTTTTTCATAGCTAATCATACATTTTCCTTATGTGTTGCCCAATAGTATGTGCACTTATCTGGACAGCATACATACTGCATAAATATTTGTCCATCATCATAATACTGTTCATAATGAATTGGATCTTTTTGCCAAAGTCTTCCACGATGCGTTGTATTTACTTTAAATAATGTTATGCCATTTTGCATCCATTCTGGATCTTTTGATGTAACACCTTTAAAGTTTCTCTTATATGTATCTTGAATTACATCCCAGTTATTCTGCCACTTATATCCACGATTAGACATTTCTTTTCTAATTTCTGCAAGGTAGTTCATCAAAGTAAATTCATGTCCAGCAAACATTTTAACTGCTGGATGGTTACGCCATGCACCGCTTGGTGATTCTCCAGCTAATACTGTAAGAATTTGACGACCTTCAAGCAGTTGCTTAACTAGGCGTTTTTGATCTAAGACTTTTGCAGACTCAGTAAATGATTTTTCTGGCAAAAATATTTGCATTTATATTCCTTAATTAGTCATCGTATATAATGTATGATACATCATTAATAATGGTTTTGTCAAGTTGCTTTTGCTCTTTAATTTTTTTTCTAGCAATTTTTTCAGCAATGCTGCTTGATGAGAATACTTCACCCTTTAATCCACAACGGACCTTTTTCCATTCACTAATTCCAATTCGTTTTTGAACAGACGCAGACCATCCACCTTTAACCTTTGTAATTACTGCACGATATTGATTTTCTTTAACTAACATTTCGTCTTCATTTTTTTTAGACATTGCTATCCTCCTGTGCTATAAAAGCCTTTTCCTTTAAATTGAATTCCTCCAACGCCAAATACTCTTTTAATTGTGCTACCACAATCTGGACATTTTTCTGGATCAGGATCATTCATACCCTTAACCAACTCTTTATTGTCCTCGCATTTTTCACATGCATATAAATATACTGGCATTAATCTACTTTATCATCTTTCTTTAAAAATGTCAAATCTCTTTTCCATTCAATTAAAAATTTACTACTCTTACTGCCATTGCAAAAAGAACAGGCTGAAACCAAATTTCCTATTCCATGGGATCCTCCACGGCTTACTGGAACAACGTGATCTATAGTAATTTTATCTGATGATCCACAATAAAAACAAGGGGATCTGTATAATTTAACTAATTCTTTTTTGGATATAAAAAAGACTCCATTTTTATATAACTTAGCTCTACGAGCATTACGGCGATCACTTGCTAGTTCACGATGATTAAGATGGTATAAGTCTTTAACCTTTTTGATACGTTGTCTATTTCTTATGCGATAGTGATAATCATATTCTCTTTTTTTATCTGCTCTTTGAGCATTATAAGAGTTCGTACACTCTTTACACTGAGATCTATATCCACCTTTTGAATGAACATTTCTATAAAAATAGTTTATAGGCTTCTCTTGTTTACACTTTGAACAAACTTTATTCATAATACTCTCATAATTTATAAAAGATACTCCCCCATAGTTTAATGAGGGAGTACCATTTAAACTAAGCCCAAGGATCAGGCTCTTCGGATACTGAAACTGTAGCGTTGGCAACGTTTGTTGACTTACTAAAGCTACCAGCCTTAATGGACATTGACTGACCAACATCAGTAGCATCAATCTCAAAGGCATTGCCCTTTGTTCCATCTTTTCTTTGGAACTCACGGTACTTTAACTTACCATGAACAATTACCTTATTTCCCTTTGACAAACTTGCAGCAACATTTTCTGCTAGTGTTCGCCAACATACAACATCATAGAACGCTGTATCTCCATCTTTCCAAGATCCATCAGAATCTTGAAATCTTTCAGTACTTGCAACTCTAAGCTTTGCAAGAACTTTTCCAGCACCAAGATCCTTTACTTCAGGATCTTTTACTAGATTTCCAACTACTGTAATTAGTGTAGCCATTTTTTCTCCTTAACCCTTATCTGGGTGTGTTATGTCAAGAATTGGATCCAGGGCTACCTGTGCTCCAAGACTCTCCAGCATTGTTTTTATTTTCGTCATATATTTTATACAACGAAGCCTTTCTGGGTCACTCATATGTCTCCAGTGACTCTCATAGAATTGTATCGTAAGAAACTGGTCATAGTCAACTATATCTATATGAAAATCTTTTGGTGGCTTTACTGAATGTACAGCCTTTTTCATATCTAATGTATACACTATTCTTTCTCCATTGTTATGCCAGACCAGATATCAAACCAGTCTGTCTTTTCCTTATGACTATTAAATTCTTTAGAAATCTTACCACCTTCTAAATAAACTCCACCCCAAACACCCCACTCAGCATTACTAACTCCATAGGCTAGGCACTGTCTTTGAGCTGGACACTTTATACATAAAAGATCTACTTTCTTTGAAACTTCTGGATTTTCTTCATATTGATCAAAGAAAAGATTTGTATCCATATTAAGGCATAAAGCTTTTTCATCAAACTTGTACATCGCCCTTCCTTAATATAGAGTCAGGTATGTCCCAAGCTCCACCATTATTTTCAAACACAATTCTCTTGTGCCACTTAGAATCAACAAATGCTGCATTCTTTTTTAGATTAGCGTCTTTATCTTCTTCAAGGAATACTACATTCCATCCATCCCATTTTAAAGATGGATTTCCTTCTACTATTGATTCCATTTTGTGTAAATCAGATATTTTCATTAATAGATCTTTCTGTGCTAATAATTACTGTTAACAGTGTAACAATAAATTGGAATATAAAAATTAGTATAAATCCTATTTGATCTGTTGCTATTCCATACCAAAGTAATATCGTCTGGTGGATAATCCAAAAGATTATCATTAGAGATATTTTTAATAAACTTGTTTTAAATGTCACAGCAACAAACATTGACAAATAAAATAAAGCATATGATACAAATACTATCATTGACCAAATTGTTAAATTCATTTAATACCTAAAAATTCCCATCTCAATATCTTCTTGATGTTCCATGTGTGTTGCAAACTTTGACAAAGGCTCTTTTGGCAAACTAAAATATGCATAGTATGTTATATACTCAATATTTTGTCTAACCCATTGCTCAGTTACTTTAGAAAAAGATACTTTAAAGCCTTTTTGCTTTAAATAACTTTCTGCTGAATTACAAAATCCTGCAGTAAAGCTATTAATCTTATGTGGTCCAAGACTCCATACTTGTATTTGATTATCATTATTTGGAGTTGACAGGGCTACCGTCATTGCTCTCATAAATATTTCATAATCAGAGAACGCCTTGGTTCCCTCAACTACAATAACCATTAAAAATCCTTTTCTATTAGATACTATTATACATTTTTATGTGACGATTGTCAACTTATGTCAGCTATTTATACTATCAATTATTGACATAAGATTATTAACTTCTTTTTCTGAAAGGTCAAATACATCAACTCTTTCAGCATTTTCATTATGGATCTTCCCATCTTTACTAATATCACATTTATAAAGAATATTATCTATGACCCAATAAGCACTATCATCTTGGATTGCAACTCTCACGGTTCCTTCGTCTAGTATTTTAGAAAGCTGGCTTTGTCTTGGAACTGGCTTAAAGTTTATTGAAAAATCTTCTGCCCTTTTTCTTTCAATAAAAGACAGTATTAATACAAATAAATTAATAGAAAAAAGATTTATTGCAATTAGACATCCAGAAATTCTTTGTAAGGGAGAAAGGTTTTTCATTAGTACCTCCAATTATTTATAAAAAGAGAATGGAGAGTCTTTCCAAGTTTCGTCAGACTTACTTGCTCTGGCATTTTGAATAGCTTCCCATTTTTGTTTTGACCAGGCATAACCAGAGTCTCCACCCCAAAGTAGCCATGCAATCTTTCCATTAGAAGGACGTTCTGCATTATCCCAATCTTTTCCTTGCTTATCTACTTCGTGTCTTGAAAAGAAAGAGTACATTCTTGCAACAGTTTCTGGACTCAAGTTTGTTCTATTACTTAAATCACGAGCACGAGCAACGCCAACGGCAGTTCCACCTCTACCAAACTTAGCTCTTAGCTCAAGACCTCGCTTGGCATTGTTAGCCATTGACTCTGTTGGTTTTAGGTCAATATCAGAAACGTCTCTTTTTTCTACACTAGAAGCTCTTTTAGATTTTGGTTTCCAATCTTCTGGAAGAAGGTCCATTCTGTTTAAAGCTTCTGCTCTACGAATAATATGATTTCTTGCTTGTGAGTAATTTGATGCACGACCAACAGACTGAATTGCATTTTGTAGATCTGCAACAGTTACAATAGGGAACGATCCATCTGGCAAAGCTCTTCCTTGTCTAGCCAACATTCTTCTTTGTTTTGAATCATAATCTTTTTTGTTCATGCTATGCTGTGGACAATTTTCGTCATCACATTCTTCCATTGAATGTGGTCTCATGTTTGGAACATCATCATTTCCAATAACATCATCGTGTGCTTTTGAAGTTGATACTCTTAGGGTATCTACTTTATGACCAACTAAAGTATCAGTTGGCTTTCCATCTCTATAAATTCTAATAAGTGCTGCTGGACTGTCTGGAGTTCCAGTAATTGTAAAATCAGAATTAGGAACATTAATAGATCCATTTCTAACTACTCTAATAACTTTTCCTCTAGCAGTTCCACCACTAGAATTCCAAGAAACCATCTGTCCAACTCTTACTGAATCGGCTTTTGACATCTCAGGAATCATTTCCATAAACTCTTCTCCAGTATTTTTTCCATCTACACTAACATATCCATCTGGGATTACTGCAAGTCTACAAGCACCCTCTTCTTCAATTTGTTGTGAAATAATAGCACAGGCAACAGAAGACTTATGAAGTGCACAATTTCCACACTTTACACCAATTGATGCATTTTCATTTGTAGAGCCATCTTCATAACCAATCCAGATACCTTCTGACTGATCAAGTGGTCCTAATTCTTCTGCTAATTTTAGTAGTGAGTCTGCAAAAGCTCTTTCGTCTTCTGAAAGCATATTGTATAGGGGCTCACCTTCCCACTCATCTGCTTTAGTTGTTTTTTTTGCACCTTCTGCAGCATACAAAGCTCTTTGCTGACTAGTTGCTGAGGCTCTTGTAGTATGGCAACCATGAATTCCAGAAGGACCTACTACAGCATATCCTCTGCATCCACCATAGTTTCTTTTAATATCATAAGGCATAGTTCTATTATATCTTATCTTTGATCATATCGCTCAAGAAGTACATCAAGAAAGAATCTCTCGTCATCACTAAAAGTAAGAATATTTTCCTTTATATATTCAACTTGTTCTGGAGTTACCCCAATAACCGTAGTTCCTTCAGTAAAAACAATATCAATAATATCTTTCATCCATAGCTGACTAGCCATTTCTCCAACAGCTTCGTAATGTGCATAATAAAGTTCTGGATAAATCTCTTTACATTTTGAAGTAACTCT
>Ga0222713_10006372_pt1 | contig 11244 bp, 7 predicted proteins | sample C33_649DmetaG_FD_165061 | JGI IMG/M metagenome (GOLD analysis project Ga0222713, IMG submission 165061) | Estuarine water microbial communities from San Francisco Bay, California, United States - C33_649D | ecosystem: Environmental > Aquatic > Marine > Unclassified | place: USA: California... | reverse complement strand
TCGGCGGTGGCGGCGGTGGTGTAGGTGACCACCAGAATCTGCCCCACCGACAGCTGCCGCTCCAGCAGCAGACGGGCGTAAAGCGCGGTGAGCGTCCAGGTCTTGCCGGTGCCGGCGCTGGCCTCGATCAGCGAGCGGCCATCGAAGGGCGAATCGAGCAGGTCGAGTTTCATGCTTCCTCCTCGTCTTCAGCCAGGGCGTCGAGTGCCGGGCCGATCAATTCCTGAGCCAGTGTTTCGAAGCGCTGGTCCAGCGGATCGCGGTCGCGGAAGGCCAAGGCGTTCCAGGGGTCTTCGGCTTCGGCGGCGATTGGGCTGAACTCCGCACCCAGCCAGGCTTCGCGGGCGCGTTTACGTGCGCAGTCGAGCGGTTCGCTGCCGCGGCTCGGCTTGCGATACCCCTTGGCGAAGGCATGGCTGCTGCGTGACAGCAACGGCAGTGGCTCACGGATGGCACAGCGATAGGCGGCGAGCCAGGGTTCGAGCAGCTCGGCGGCATTCGCCAGCGGCCCCAGTTGCCAGTCACCGGCGGGGGACAGCATCAGGCTGTGGCGCTCGATGCCGGGCGTGGCGCACAGGTTGAGCAGCAGGTGGCGCAGCCAGAACGGCGGCAGGTCCCACTCCCCCAGGCGGCCGAGCTTCCAGCCGAACAGCCCGCCCGGCGTCACGCCATCGAGCCAGCCATGCACGCGCACGCCGGCCAGGGTGATATCCACCGGCAGCGGCTCGGGCACGGCGTCCGGGCGCAGTTCGAACAGCCGCGGTGCAAAGGCACGCACCGGGCCGCGCAGTTTGCCCCACAGCGCCTGGCCCAGCTCGCCGGTGGGCAGCCAGCCCGCCGCGCAGGCCATGCGCCGCTCCTCCTCGTCGCTCCAGCCCTGTTCCATCGCTTGCAGCGACAGGCGGCGCAGGCCGTTCCAGGCCGGCATTTCCAGGTCGAACGGTTCGTCGCTGGCAAGCGATTCCTGATCATCGGCCAGGCGCAGACCGAGGCGCTGTTCGAGCAGGAAGCGCGCCGGGTGGCGGAAGCACTGCAGCAGCTGCGACGGCTCGATGGTCAGCCAGGCCTCGTCGGGTTCCGCGAGCAAGCTGGCGAAGGGTTGCGCCTGCGCCTGTGGTGGCTCGGCCAGGCGCTGGGCGGCGCGGAACCAGGGCAGCGAATAGCCGGCACAGGGCGCTTCGTCGAAATTACGCGGCGAGAACGGCTGCAGCGGGTGGGCGACGAGAATTTTCTGGCTGGCGGTCTTGGGTGCGGACTCGCCTGTATGCTCGGAAGCCTGCGCAACGGGCAGCATGGCGGTCATGTCCACTGCCTCCAGCACTTCGCTGAGCAGCACCGACGGCGGCAGCACAGCGTTGTCGCGCGGGTCGCGGCCGACATAGGACAGGTACAACGCCTCGCGCGCCGAAAGCAGGGTTTCCAGCAGCAGGTAGCGGTCGTCGAGGCGTCGCGCACGGTCGCCGCGGCGCGGATGCCGGCCGATCAAATCGAAGCCCGACGGCGGTGTGCGCCGCGGGAAGGCGCCATCGTCCAGGCCCAGCAGGCAGACCACGCGGAACGGCAGGCTGCGCATCGGCACCATGGTGCAAAAGGTCACCGCGCCGGTGAGAAAGCCCGAGGCGCCACCGCCCTGCTGCAGAGCGGCGCTGAGCTGCTGGTGCACCAGTTCCAGTTCGATGGGTCGCGTCAGGTCTGCAGCCTGGGCCTGATCGCGCAACGCCGCGCAGGCCTGGGACAACAAGAGCAGCGTGTCGCCGGCTTCGCGCTCGTCGAACAGGGTGTCGATCAGGATTTGCAGGTCATCGGCCCACTCGGACAACGGACGCGGCCGAGCCAGTTGATCGGCCAAGACTCCGAGCCGTTCGACGAACTCCACCAGCCGCCCGAGCAACTGCCCGCGCGCGCCTTCCAGAGCATCCAGCGGCCAGTGCTCGCCGAGCAGTGGCGCATGGTCGCCAGCCAGTTGCGGCGGCGCGGCAAAGCCCAGCAGCAGGCGGTCCAGCCCCTGGCGCCAGGTGAAGGCTGACTCGTCCGGCAGGCCGAGACGCGCCCGCTGGCTACCGTCGCGGCCCCAACGCACGCCGGCTTCGCGTAGCCAGTCGCGCAGCAGCGGTAGGTCTTCGCTTTCGATCCCGGCACGGCGGGCGATGGCCGGCTGTTCCAGCCAGGCGAGGATTTCCTCGGCGGCGAAACGACTCTGCGCCAGCATCAGCAATTCAAGGAAGGCCTCGATCAGTGGCATCTCGGCGCGCAGGCTGCGGTCGGCCAGGCTGTAGGGTATCCGCGGGCTGCCCTCGCGTGGGGCGAATACGGCTTCGATAAAGGGTGCGTAGCGCTCGATATCCGGGGTCAGCACCACCACCTGATCGGGCGTCAGCGCCGGGTTGGCGGCGAAGCGCGCCAGCAGCTGGTCATGCAGGATCTCCACCTCGCGCAGCGGCGAGTGGGCGATATGCACTTCCAACGAGCGGTCGTCTCCGGCCAGGGTGATGCGCTCATCGGGCTGCCGGGTGCGCAGGCGCAGGATGTCGTTCTGCAGCGCGTGCAGCAGGCTATCGTCGCGCAGGTCTTCGTCCTCGGAATACAGGCCGAACTCCTGGCTGCCCTCGCTGGCGGTCAGGCTGAACAGGGAATCGAAGAAGTCCCGGCCCTGCTTGCCGAGACTGGCCAGCAGCGGATGGCCGACATCGAGATACCAATCCTCAGCGCAGCTCTCGGGCTGGCGCGCCAATTCACGAATATCGCGGATCTCGCCCCAGGCTTCGCGGCTCGGGTTGAGCGCGCAGACTACCACGTCGATATGTCGCGCCAGACCATCGAGGACGCGCAGGTGGTGCGGTGGCAGGCTGCTGATGCCGAACACCAGCAGGCGCTCGGGCAGGCCGGGCAAGGGTTCGTCGCTGTAGAGCCGCTGCAGCAGATCGTCGAGCAGCCGGGCGCGGTGCGGATGGCCGTCCTTGGTCAGCTCGCGCCAGAGGAGCGCCTGCCAGGCTTCGTCCGGGCCTAGATCGAAGGTTTCGCCACGCTCCCAGGCGGCCAGCCAGTCATCGCGATAGAGCAGGTACTGGTCGAAGACGTCGGCGATCTTCGCCGCCAGCGACAGCCGCCGGCGCTCGTCGCCGCCATCGAGGTACTGCGCCAGACGCGGCGCCAGCTCGAGGTTGGTCGGCTCGCAGAGCCAGCCATAGAGGCGCCAGGTCAGGGTGGTCGGGGAAAACGCCGACTGCTCGGGCAGGCTGCCAAGCACCGTGCGGCTCAGGTCCCAGACGAACTTGGCCGGCAGCTGAATCTCCAGCTGCATGGCGATGCCCTGCTTGCGCGCCAGTTCCAGCGTCAGCCAGCGGCCCATGCCCTGGCTTGGCACCACCACCAGCGCCGGAGCGAAGGGATCGGCGAACGGCTGGGCGAGCAGGCGCGTGGCCAGTTCGCCGAGGGTTTCGAGGTCAGGGGCGTGGTAGAGGCTGAGCATGAGTACACCGCGTGAACAGAAGTCGCTAGGTTACAGGCCGCTCTGCAGGGGAGCGAGCCGTGCACTTGAGTCTGTATCCCGGTTGCGACAACTCGTGTCGCGGCGAATCTCCTCCTTTCGCCCTGTCCTTTTGCTCCTCTCGACCAATATCAATTCCGCTGCTGCTGCCTAGCATGGGGATACGGGGCGGCCGCTTAGTCGCCCGCCATCAGGTCAGGAGTCGTTCATGAACCGGAACCGCAAGAAGCTGCTCGCCCTTTCCCTATCCGCCACGCTGGGCGCCGTGCCGCTGCTTCTGCACGCACAGGAGCCAGCCCAGCAGCGAACGCTCGGCTCGGTGGAGCGCAGCCACGCCAGCCAGGCCCGCGCCCTGCTCGACCAGGCCGTGCTGACCTTCCAGGCCAAGGGCCCGGAGCAGGCACTGGCCGCCTTCAACGACCGCAACGGTGAATTCGTCCACGGCCAGTACTACATCTTCGTGCTCGGCGAGGACGGCACCATGCAGGCCAGCAGCGGCCCTTCGGCCAGCCTGGTCGGGCTGAACGTCGCTGAACTCAAGGATGCCGCCGGCAAGTCCTTTATGCGTGAAATTCTCGACAAGTCGGCCAAGCAGGACAGCGGCGAAGTCGAGTACCAGTGGCTCAACCCGGCCGACAACAAGGTCGAGAACAAGATCAGCCAGTTCCGCAAGGTCGGTGACCACGTGCTTTGCGTCGGCTACTACATCCCGCGTGCCACCGCCGAGCACGCCAAGGCGCTGCTCGACCGCGCCGTGCAGCAGGTCAAGGACAAGGGTGCCGAGGCCGCCTTCCGCAACTTCAACGACCCGCGTGGCGGCTTCGTCTTCAACGACGAGTACGTCTTCGCCATCGGCCTGGATGACGGTCGCTACCGCGCCAGCGGCAGCTCGCCGAACCTGGTGGGTGTCGATGTGCGCAACGTCAACGATGCCGCCGGCAAGCCGCTGTTCAAGGAGATGATCGAACTGGCCCGCAAGCAGGGCTCCGGCAGCGTCGACTACGTCTGGCGCAACCCGGCGACCAACGCGGTCGAGCAGAAGCACACGCTGATCCAGCGGGTCGACGACGTACTGCTCGGTGTCGGCTACTACACCCGCCCCTGAGGATCGGGCGAAACGGGCTTTGTGACGTTTCGGTGAACGTGGCCGGCAGGCCAGGGTCAATCGAGTATCCCCGGTAAAGCGCTGCGTCCTTGTGACGCAGGCTTTCGTCGTTGTTGCTCGCCGGGGCAGGAGCCCGACCGATGCTGACCCTGTTGCACCTGCTGTCGTCCATTGCCCTGCTGGTCTGGGGTACGCATATCGTGCGTACCGGGATCATGCGGGTGTATGGCTCGCACCTGCGACGGGCGCTCGGCCAGAGCATGGGCAACGCGCCGCTGGCTTTCGGTGCCGGCATCGGCGTCACCGCGCTGGTGCAGAGCAGCAATGCCACCGCGCTGCTGGCCATCTCCTTTGTCGCCCAGGGTCTGATGGCGCTGCCCACGGCGCTGGCAATCATGCTCGGCGCGGATGTCGGCACCGCGCTGATGGCCCGCGTGCTGACCCTCGATCTTTCCTGGCTGTCGCCGCTGCTGACGCTGCTCGGCGTCTGCCTGTTCCTCACGCGCAAACAGACCCGCGTCGGCCAGATCGGCCGCGTGCTGATCGGCCTCGGCCTGATCATTCTCGCCCTGCAGTTGATCGTGCACGCCGCCGAGCCGATCACCGAGGCGCGCGGCATGCAGGTGCTGTTCTCCTCGCTGGCCGGCGACACCCTGCTCGCGGTGCTGGTGGGCGCGCTGTTCGCCGTGCTGTCGTATTCCAGCCTCGCCGCGGTGCTGCTGACCTCGACGCTGGCCGGTGCCGGCCTGATCAGCCTGCCGGTGGCGCTGGGCCTGGTGATCGGCGCCAACATCGGCAGCGGCCTGCTCGCCTGGTTCAACGCCAGCCTGCAGCCGGCTTCGGCACGCCGCGTGGCGCTGGGCAACCTGCTGTACAAGCTGGCCGGGCTCATCGTGCTGCCGTTTCTCAGCATGCTGGTGGCCTGGATGGACACCCTGGGTGTCAGCGCACAGACCCAGGTGATCGGCTTTCACCTGATCTACAACAGCCTGCGCTGCGTGATCCTGCTGCCCACCGTGAAGCCGATGGCGCAGTTGTGTGAATACCTGCTGCCGGAGCGTGCGCTGGACAACGGCGTGGCGCAGCCGCGGCATCTCGACCCTGCCGCGCTGGATACGCCGAGCCTGGCGCTGGCCAATGCGGTCCGCGAAACCCTGCGCATCGGCGACATGGTGGAGCTGATGCTGGCGCGGCTGCTGGAGGTGCTGCGCGAAGACCGACCGGAGCCCGGCGACGAGATTCGCCGCCTGGACGATGACGTCGACGCGCTCTACAGCGGCGTTAAGCTCTACCTGGCGCAGATGCCGCGCGAAGACCTCGCCGAGCAGGAGGGCCGGCGCTGGGCGGAGATCATCGAGCTAGCGATTAACCTGGAACAGGCCGGCGACATCATCGAGCACATGGTGAGCAAGGTGCAGAACCTGAAGACGTCCAAGCGTCGCTCCTTCTCCGACAGCGGCCTGGAGGAGCTCGGCCAGCTGCATGCCCAGCTGAGCACCAACCTGCGGCTGGGGTTGTCGGTCTTCATCTCCGGCGACTCCCATAGCGCCCGCCAGCTGCTGCAGCACAAGCGCCAGTTCCGCAAGCTGGAGCGCGAACTGGCGCACTCCCACGTGCAGCGCCTGCACCAGCAGGTGGTGGAAAGCATCGAGACCAGCGCAGCGCACCTGGAGCTGATCGCCGACATGAAGCGCCTCAATTCACTGTTCTGCAGCGCCGCCTATCCGGCACTGGAAGGCCCCGGCGGCAACAAGGCGCGCACAGCCGGCGAAGCGCCACGGGAGGTGATATCCGGAGAGCCTCACCTGCCGGGACGGCCGGCCTGATCCAGGGCCACGTCGGTCAGCAAGCGCGGCGTTGCCAGAGGCGAAACAACGGCTCGGAGAGAAACATCACCAGAAACAGCCTGAGCACCTGCACCGCGGTGACCAGCGCCACCGACAGCTGCAGCGCTTCCGCGGTAAGGCACAGCTCGGTGATGCCGCCGGGCATCATGCCGAGCATCAGCGACACCTCGTCCAGCGCGGTCAGCCAGCCCAGCGCGCCGCCCAGTCCGGCAGCGAACAGCATCGCCAGCAGGGTGAACAGCAGGATGCGCAGCAGGAACGTCGGCGCACTGCGAAAGAACGGCCGGTCGAAATGACAGGCCAGTGAGCAGCCGATCAACCACTGGCCGAGCGCGCCGGCCCAGCCCGGCAGGCCGATGTGCAGGTCGAACGCCACACTGGCCAGCGCGCAGGCGGTCAGCGGGCCGAGCATCCACGGATTGGGCTGGTTCAGCCGTTGCCAGAGCAGCGCCAGCAGACCGCCCGCCGGCAGCAGCAGCGCCAACCAGGGCCAGTTCACCGGCGCTGGCGCTGGCGCCTCCATCGACGGCAGGCCCCAGGTGAACAGCGCCGGCACGATCAGTACCACCAGCAGCAGGCGCAGGCTGTGCGCCGCCGCCACCCGCGCCGGTTCGGCCTGGTGCCGGTTGGCCAGCACCACCATCTCGCTGGCGCCTCCCGGCATGCTGGCGAAGAACGCAGTGGCGCGATCGGTGCCACTGCGCAGCAGGATGAAGAGGCCGATCAGGCCCAGCAGCAGCGTGCCGACCGCACCGGCGAGGATCACACCTAGGTGCGCCAGCACCTGCTGCATGACCTCACTGGTGAAGTGCAGGCCGATGGCGCTGGCGACGATCCATTGCCCGACCTGACGCCCGCGCGGCACCTCGCTCACCAGCCAGCCGCTGCAGCGCACGGCGATCACCGCCAGCAGCGAGCCGATCATCCACGGCAGCGGCCAGTTGGCCAGGCTCGCCAGCCAGCCGCCGACCGCACCGATCAGCGGGGTCGCCCACCAGGCCGGCAGCCGCCGATGCATGTCAGGCCTGCGCCTCGACCACGTTGCCGCGACGGCGCTTGAGGTACCAGCGCAGCGCCGGCATGCCGAGCATCGCCACGGTCAGCGCCCACAGCGCCAGGGTGATCGGGCTGCCCCAGAGGATGCCCAGCTCACCGTTGGAGATCGACAGCGCACGGCGCAGGTTGTCTTCCATCATCTCGCCGAGCACAAAGCCGAGAATCAGCGCCGACAGCGGGAAGTCCAGCTTGCGCAGCAAGTAGCCGAACACGCCGAGGCCGACCATCAGCACCAGGTCGAAGGTGGTGCTGTGCACCGAATACACGCCGACCATGCTGATCACGGTGATCGCCGGCACCAGCACCCAGTTCGGCACGGCGAGCATGCGTGAGAACAGGCCGACCAGCGGGATGTTCATCACCAGCAGGATCACGTTGCCGATGAACAGCGAAGCGATCAGGCCCCAGACCACGTCCGGCTGCTGTTCGAACAGCAGCGGGCCGGGGGTGATGTTGTACAGCGTCAGCGCGCCGATCATCACCGCGGTGGTGCCCGAACCCGGCACGCCGAGGGTCAGCATGGGGATCAGCGAGCCGCAGGCCGAGGCGTTGTTGGCCGCTTCCGGCGCCGCCAGGCCGCGCAGGTCGCCATCACCGAAGCGACCCTTGTCGCCGGCCATGCGCTTCTCGCTCATGTAGGTCATGGCGCTGGCGATGGTCGCCCCGGCGCCCGGCAGCGTGCCGATGACGAAGCCGGCCACGGCGCTGCGCACCATGGTCCAGAAGGTCAGGCAGAACTCCTTGAAGTTGAACAGCAACCGGCCGCTGGCCTTCACCGCCTTCTGCCCACTGTGGGTTTTCTCCAGCATCAAGAGGATCTCGCTGACGCTGAAGAAGCCGATCACCACGATGACGAACTGGATGCCGTCGGAAAGGCTGACGCTGCCGAAGGTGAAGCGGTAGACGCCGGTAGTGGAATCGACACCGACGGTGGCCAGGGCCAGGCCCATCAGCGCGGCCATCAGCGTCTTCACCGGCTTGTCGCCGACCATGCCGCCGAGACAGGCGATGGCGAAGATCATCAGCACGAAGTACTCCGCCGGGCCGAAGGCCACCGCCCACTTGGCCAGCAGCGGGGCGAACAGCACCACCCCGCAGGTGGCGATGGTGCTGCCGATAAAGGAGCTGACCGCGGACAGCGACAGCGCGATTCCAGCCTTGCCCTGGCGCGCCAGCGGGTAGCCGTCTAGGGTGGTCATCACCGCGGCGGCATCACCCGGCACGTTGAGCAGGATCGCCGAGATGCGCCCACCGTACTCGCAGCCCAGGTACACCGCGGCGAGCAGGATCAGTGCGGTCTCCGGCGGCAGGCCGAGGGCGAAGGCCAGCGGCAGCAGCAGCGCCACGCCGTTGATCGGGCCGAGGCCCGGCAAGAGGCCGACCACGGTGCCGACGAAGGCGCCGAACAGCGCCACCAGCAGGTTGGTCGGTCGCGTGGCGACATCGAAGCCCTGCATCAAGAAATTCAGTGTTTCCATTTCAGCTCTCCAGCAGACGCAGCAGGCCAAGCGGCAGCGGCACGTCCAGCAGGTAATCGAACAGCCCGTAGAGCAGCACGCCAAGCAGCGCACCGCTGATCACGCTGGGCCACAGGCGACCGTTGAACAGCAGACCGAGGGCGAAACCGGCCAGGGCGGTGCTGATGACGAAACCCAGGGTTTCGAACAGCAGCGCGTAGGCCAGCAGGGCCAGCACGCACAGCACGGCGCGCTGCGCCTTGGGCCGATCAAACGCCGGCGTCGGCTCACCGTGCGGCTTGAACAGCAGCCACGCCGCACCACAGGCCATCAGCAACAGCAGCAGCAGCGGGTAGGCGCGCGGCCCGACCGGGTCGTAGGCAAAGGGCGCCTCGAAGCCCCAGGCGAGCAGGGCGAGGCCGGCGCAGGCGAGCAGCCACGCCGCGGCGAAGACACGTACGTACATGACGGGATACCTCAGGAATTCGGCGACCCGGCAGCTGTCGGATCGACCGTGCGGCCCGCGAACGCGAGCCGGTTCGCGTTACTTGACCAGGCCGAACTCGCCGGCCAGCGCCTTGTAGTCCTGCACCTGCTTCTTGACGAAGGCCTCCAGCTCATCGCCGGTCATCGACAGCGGGAACAGGTCGCGCTGTTCGCGCAGCTTGGCGAAGTCCTCGTCGGCGAGCAGGGTGTCGAACTGGGTCTTCCACCAGTTGAAGTCCTCGTCAGGCACTTCCGGCCCCATGTAGAAGCCGCGGATCACCGGCCAGCTGATGTCGTAGCCCTGTTCCCTGGCAGTAGGAATGTCGGCCAGCTTGCCCGGCAGACGCTCGTCGGAGAGCACGGCGAGGATGCGGATCTTGCCGGCGTCGAGCTGCGGAGTGACTTCGCCGAGGCCGCTGGAAGTGACCTGCACATGGCCGCCGAGCATGGCGGTGAGCGTTTCGCCGCCGCCCTCGAATGCGACGTAGCGCAGCTTCTTCGGATCGACACCGGCAGCGCGGGCGATCAGCGCGGTCTGCATCCAGTCCTGGCCGCCGATGGTGGCGCCGGCGCCGAATACCACGCTGCCCGGGTCCTTCTTCACTGCGGCAATCAGCTCGTCGAGGTTCTGGTAGGGCGCGTCGGCACGTACCGAGATGGCGCCGTAATCAGTGCCGACCGCGGCGAGCCACCGCACGGCGTTCTCGTCGTAGCGACCGAACTTGCCCTGGGCGAGGTTGAGCAGCGAGCCGCTGGAGAAGGCGGTGATGGTGCCGGCTTCTGCCGCACGCTGGGCAACCACCGCGTTGTAGGCCACCGCGCCGACGCCGCCGGGCATGTAGGTGACGCGCATCGGTGCTTCGAGCAGGCCGCTGTCCTTCAGGCCGCTCTGGGCCAGCTTGCAGGTCAGGTCGAAACCGCCGCCGGGCTTGGCCGGGGCGATGCACTCGGGGCGCTTGGGTTCGGCCAGCAGCTGGCTCGAGAGCAGCAGGCAGGACGACAGCAGGGCGAAACGGCTGAGTCTGGTTTTCATCGGGTAGTCCTCGCGTTCTTGTTCTGTTTACCAGATCGGCAGGCTGTAGCTGACGATCAGACGGTTCTCGTCGGCGTCGCGGGCGAAGTCGGAGCGGTACATCGCGTTGCGCCAGCGCAGTGCGACGTTCTTCAGCGGGCCGCTCTGCACCACGTACTTGAATTCGAAGTCGCGTTCCCACTCGCTGCCGTTGCTGCCGCCGGAGTACTCGGCGTTATCGCCGGAGATGTAGCGGGTCAGGAAGGTCAGGCCGGGGATGCCGATGGCGGCGAAGTTGTAGTCGTAACGCGCCTGCCAGGAGCGCTCGTCGGCGTTGGCGAAGTCGTTGATCTGCACGAAGTTGACCAGGAACGGATCGCCGCCGTCGATGTAGGCATAGCCGGTGTCGCCGCGCATCTGCTGGTAGCCAAGGCTGAACTTGTGGCCGCCCAGGCTGTAGCCGAGCATGCCGTTCCAGGCCTGGTTATCGATCTTGCCGGCATTCGCCGCGCCGGTGTCATCACTGAGCATCACGCGCAGGTCGGCGCTCAGCGCGGAGTTGTCGCTCAGCGGCTTGTTCGCCAGCAGGCCGAAGAAGTGCTGGCGGTACACGTCATCCAGCTCGCCGTAGTAGTAGCGCCCGGTGAGGTTCTTGCTGAAGGCGTATTCGGCGCCGGCGAAGGTCAGGTGGTCGGCCTCGGCGGCACTGGCGAAGCGGCTGTTCTTGTTGTTCAGCTGCAGGTCCTGGGAGTTGGTCGAGGCGCGGTCGATGACCTTGTCCAGGCGCCCGCCGG
>Ga0222713_10006371_pt1 | contig 11244 bp, 33 predicted proteins | sample C33_649DmetaG_FD_165061 | JGI IMG/M metagenome (GOLD analysis project Ga0222713, IMG submission 165061) | Estuarine water microbial communities from San Francisco Bay, California, United States - C33_649D | ecosystem: Environmental > Aquatic > Marine > Unclassified | place: USA: California... | reverse complement strand
ATGTTATGATATTGACGGTAAGGTGTTCTGGGAATGGGCAATGCCATATGAAGATGGCGAGAAGCCGTACAAGTCATATTACACTTGCCGTGACTCTCGTGTCCCGGTGACGTTTCCATATACTGTTCCAGATAAGCCAATCTATCAGTATCGTCACTCAGACGCAGCTCCACAACAGCCACCTCAAAACGAGCAAGGGTTTTTGTGAATCAAAAGATTAAGCAATTAGCTGATCAAGCAAAGGATAGTATTCCGCAAGGAACGCTATCTGTTGAGCAATGGATTGAGCAGTATAACAATCTATTTGCCAAGCTAATCATAGACGAATCCGCATTAGTAGCGGATAGAGATGAGAAGAATCCAGCTGGTTGTGGATGGATAACAAAGACGGTTGGTGATAGGATTAGAGAGCATTTTGGAGTCAGTGATGAATGAAAAGATCAAACAATTAGTTGATAAGGCGTGGAAAGAGCGTGATTTGATTACGGAATCGAGATCTTTGGATGAGGCGTTTACTAGTAAGTTTGCTGAGTTGATTATTAGAGACTTAGCTCAGTTTTGTTATGATAGTACAGAACTTAGGGTAGAGCAAGCATACAATCTCCGTAAAGAGATCTTTAACCGGTATGATATCAAATGATCAGCGATGAACAATTAAAATGGAAGTATACTTTCTTTGCAATGACATTGATCGCAATGATGGCAGTCTATACAGCAATAGTTGGATGGGCATTGTATGATTTAGGGTTCAATGATGCGAGAGCAGAGTTTTCACAACCAATAAAGTATAGATGCCATGAACAAGTTGTATACCGCTCAACGCAGGGGTATTGGGAAAAGACTGGCCAGCAATGTAAGACGTTAGAGGAGATCAAGTGAAATACCATACAATTTACAAAGAAGTAGAAATTGACGTTGAATTATCCGATTTCGAAGATGATGAATTGATTCAAGAGTTGGAAGATAGAGGCGTGATGTATGAAGACTTTGGTGATAGTAAGCTATTGCTAGAATCAATCTGGCAGAAGCGTAGGATTGGTGAAGACTATCAACGAGAGCTTGAGAAGTTAATTTACATGGCGTTGGGTAAGGTTGTATGAGCTGTGGCCACTTGCTAATTGCAATCGGTGTTTGTTTTGTTATTACAGGGTTGTTGATATGAATCCGTTAGTGAAAAGTCTATTAGCGCGAGCACATTTGGATGCACCCGATATCAAAGATACTAATTGGATTGCAGAAAGGTTTGCTCAATTGATTCTCTTGGAATGCAACATGGCACTACAGCCTTATTTGCGTGATATGATTAGTCGTGGCAAAGCGTGTGACTTGATCAATGATCATTTCGGAGTTGAATGATGGCATTTGATAATCTACCTATCACTAAGAGTCAAGTAGAAGCGATCGTCAATGAGGCAATCAAGCCAATCTATGCTCAATTAGAGCAGCTCAAGATGGTCAAAGCGCAGATGCAATCGATTGACTTTAAACAACCAGTTAAGTTCAAGATTTATAAGCCCGTCGAACATGATCCGATAAGAGGGAATATCAATAGTGCTTTGCTGCCATGGGTATATGATCAGGATAGACGTTCCGGGTTTAGTGCTAGTATGTGGGTGACGCCAGTTGATACATTACCTAATTTTGAATTGTCTGGTGATGTGAACAATGTCAATATCCATAAGGAAAGAGATAGTCAGCGTGAGAGTGCTAAGAGTAAAATCATGGGATGCTTGAGATCTCATCCACATGAGAATATGGATAAAGAGTGTGAGATTTTGACAGAGATTGCAAGGCTTAATGCAGAATTGAGAGCGTTGCGTCGTGAATAAGTCTAGCGAAGCTCTGAAATTAGGATATATTTTGTTCAGAGTGAACGGTAAGTATTTTGTAGATTATCAGCGAGCAAGGGATTATAGAGTGACAATCACGGAAGGTCCTCTTGCGTTTGAAGGGTTCAACATCAAAAGAGGTTGGACCGGATTTTATTATAGAGTAGCAATGAACGGATATCCAATGCACAGAGCACCAGATTTAGATGTAAGGGTTGTGGAATGAACGAGAGAATTCAACAGTTGGCTGATAAAGTTGCCGACATGATCCCTGCTGGTGTATACACTATACACTATGAAAGTGGTCAAAGTGGCGTTGAGTTTACTGAAGATGCACTAGAAAAGTTCGCCGAGTTGATTGTTCAAGAATGTGTTGATATTGCCGATGAATACGATGGTGTAGGTTCTACTATTGTTAGTAGGATTAAAAAACATTTCGGAGTAGAATAATGAATGACCCAATAACCAATGGTTTAACGATCTTTGTAATAGTACTAGCATTCGTATTTGGATGGATATATGCACATAATACGATAGCAACAGAATGCGAAAAGCTCCAATCATTCTATGTTGGAAGCCATGTATATCAATGTAATGTAAAGAAATGAAAAAGTACTTAGACCGTGATTTCATAGAACAAGCACTGATCTTTCTAGTAATACGGCCAGCAATATTGATATTTGCTATAGTAGTATTCGTATCAGGATTCTTCCAATGATCTATAAAGTAATCTATCTACTAGAGAGAATAGAGAATAACCAAACAATCTATAATAAAGCAGAAAGAGTATTCACCCATAAGCAAGACGCTAATAGCTTTATAGAGACATTGGGAAGAAGATTCATTATGATTAAACATATAGAGAATTGTTGTATACATTGATGTATTACTCGTTGTAGTCATAGATGTATCCCAAATGTATAGAATATCGACCCCGTCTTAAACTTATATGTGCATGGTATAGAATAGGGGATAATAAGCACGAAAACCCGGCGTTAACTTAAACTTATATGCGGTAAGGTAGCGGATTAGATGTGGCCTTATACAGCTCAGTTAAGCCTCTACGCTGTGATCCTGCTGCAGGACACGATGCCACTCCAGTTAGTACAACGGTCGCTATAAACGGCTGTATTCCCGTGCTAGACGGATCCAGTATTTTCCAGATTTTCTGCTGCGACTCACTGAGACTCCGCTGCACCCAGCTGCACTGCTACTACGCTGCTCCACTGCCGTTCTGCTGGCAGTCTGCCAATCAACTAGTGGCTATTACTACCCATGGCTACACACCGCAGAACACGTGGTGCTCTCGTCCTTGAATCCCCTGATAGACTGTGGTGTTCAGCACTACTACTACACGATGGCGGGAATTAGCCATAGCACCTCCCTCTCCAGCGAAGGAGATACTTAACCGTCCATTATCGCAAATTCCAAAAATTAAGTCAACACCGCACAACTACGCGCACCTGGAAACGCAGTCCGCTCTCGCCGTCCACCCCCAGTCGTTGCTGTTCGAACCAATGAGTCTATTATCGTTTTTTTCAGAAAATAAGTCAACTACTAAAGAAACCGCATGAAACCAGGCTGTTGACCTTTTTACAAATTAAAAGGACAATGGATTCATAATTTGAAAGGAATGATATGTTTTCGAATCTAATGAGTGAAGTTGAGTATTTGAAGAGCACTGGCCAGGTGCCTGGTATCCTGGAGGGGATTGAATACATTCTCGATAATGAAGATCAATATCCTTCGGAAGTTCGCAGGGAATTAATGGAATTCATGCGTCAGGGTCGTCAACTGTTTAGGGAGGCTGTATAATGAATGCAAGAGCAATTGGTGGAATGGAAGTTCGCGATAGAGCTTTGGAGCTTGTCGAATGCGGACTTATTGATGCAAAAACGATGCTGACTGCATGCTTGGTTTATATGTCCCAAGACGATGTGCAAGATATGCTGTGGGTTAACCAATTTGAGGAAGTATATGATGAAGAGTGATATCAGATACAGAATGAAGAACAAGACGTATGTCTTCCATTCAGATCCCGGCCATGGCTGGTTGGCTGTTAAGAAGTCTGAATTGACTGAATTGCAGATCATGCAAGCGATTACTGGGTATTCTTATATGAAGGGTGAGACTGTCTATCTCGAGGAAGATTGCGACATGACTACGTTCTGCCGGAGGTTTGAGCAGATCCTTGGCCAGAAGCCGAAATTCCGGGAATCCTATTTGGAGAGAACTCCGATCCGTCACTACCCGCAATTTAAGGTCGTTTTGTGATCTGTTGACCTTTTTATTAAAAAAAGGGATACTGGACGTATATTAAATCAGAAAGGGAATTATGAACAGAGCTCAAATGAAATCCTGCTGTGCTGCAGCGATTCGTCAACTATTTAAGTATGAAGGAATCGAATCAGCATTGATCTTCAATAACATCTACTATACCGGAACTCGCACTATTAAAGTGTATCAGGTCAGTCTCAAGCGCAGCGACGTTGATGTTCCAAAGCTGAAAGACAGAATTATGGATGTTGCTGAAGCATTCAACTTCGACGTCAAATTCAAAACAACTCCAGGCAATATGTGGGGTGGTCCTGCATTCATCGTTAAACTGTAAGGAATAATATGCTGACTCAAATCGACGAGCAAATCGAAAAGCTGATGTGGGATTTCATCCACAACGATTGCAAAGTAGGCGATCGCGAGAAGACTGGTTTGGATCCACGTGCGTTCATAGGGACGTTCTGGTATAATTATGATGCAATCATTATCGTGAAGGGTAATGAGCGAGTGCTTAATTATTATGGTGGTTTTGAATATATTGATGCTGATTATATTCGCGAGTATGGAAACTACGTCGTTTATTCAGCAGAAGCTGATCGTGTGCAAGAAGTGTTGGAAAATTTGATGGAGACGGAAGATGCCTAATTGGTGTATGAATTCATTGCAGATCTCGGGGTCTGTAGAGCAGATTAAGGAAATCAACGAAAAGCTGGAAGCCTGCAAGGGTGAAGACTTTTTCGATATCTTCATCAAGAACGCAAAAGAAGCGGGTAGGGATGAAGACTGGTATTCATACAATCACGAGCACTATGGTTGCAAATGGAACTGTACTGCTGCGAGCTGGGATGTAGACGGAGACGGAACAACAATCACTATCGCATTTGATAGTCCGTGGGCTCCTCCAATGCAAGTATTTGAAACGATTCAGAATACTCCAGGCCTCTCTGTATGCGCTCAATACTACGAACCAGGAATGGGATTCGTTGGAGAATATAATGATGGCAGTGACGACTACTATGATTATGGTGGTTGCACATCAGAAGACATCTATGACAACGTCCCTGCAGAGCTAGTCGATAGCTGGGGAATCTATGAGCAGATGGTAGAGTACGAACAAGAAAATAGCGAAGAATAGCCTAGTTGACCTTTTATTCGAAATAAAGGACAATGGATCCATAAGTTGAGAAAAGAAAGGGAAATATGGAAATTCGTTATGAGGGCGATCAGTTCGTCGCGGTTAATAATGGTGTTGTTGTAGCAAGCTCTAAGAACAAAGACTATCTCAAGCGCAAAGTTGCTGCGATGGTTGAGTCTATGCCTGCTAAGCCTAAGGCTGTCGAGCAGTTCGCAATCAATGATCGGTTCACATTCACTGATCAGTTGGTTAAGATGGTTGCTAAGGGGCAGACTGCGTCTTGTGTTATCACGGGCGAAGGCGGCCTTGGCAAATCATTCACTGTGATGAAGGCCTTGCGCGATGCTGGATTGAAAGATGTATCTGAGCTGCCAATTGGCGAAGTGATTCCTCCTCGTGGCTGCTTCCGTGTGGTTAAGGGGTTCTCTACAGCGAAGGGCCTGTATCGAATACTATTTGAGAATCAGAATTCTATTATTGTATTCGATGATTGTGACTCTATTCTCAAAGATCCAGATGCATTGAACTTGCTGAAGGGTGCGTTGGATTCATATGACAAGCGTTACATCACATGGAATACTAGTATTAATGATGATGGGCTGCCTCGTAGCTTTGAATTCAAGGGTGGAGTCGTGTTTGTATCGAATATGAGCTCGGATAAGATCAGCCAAGCTATACGTTCACGTGCGATGAATGTCGATTTGTCTATGACTACCGACCAGAAGATCGAGCGTATGGAGACGATTATGCGTTCAGATGAGTTTATGTACGATGTTCCAATGCCTTTCAAGATTGAGAGCTTGGATTTGATTCGTCAAAACAAGGATACTGCATCGGAAATCTCGTTGAGAACGTTGATTAATGTGACGAAGATCCGCAATTCTGGCAACAGTAACTGGGCTTCCCTCGCAAAATACATGCTGGTTAACTGATTGTTGACCTTTTGTTCGAAATAATGGACAATGGGTCATAGTGAAAAAGGAATTATTATGAAAACATATTCGAAAAGAACGGTTGTAAACGAGCGAGATGCCCGTAACACCGAGCTGACTGACCGTCTCAACCACTATAATGACTGGTTGATGGACGAAAAACGTGAATTTCCTTCCGTTTATCCTGGATACCCCGGCGATAAAGGGAAGAAACCAACTACCGTGGTGGTAGAAAAGCCGAAATCGGCTCCTGTAAAACGTGAAAAAGGACGTAAATCTGTTATGAGTATTCAAACTGTAGGTATCAAAGTCGCTCGTTCGACTGTAAACAAGGCCCCTAAGGCCGGAACTAAGCAAGCTAAGGCGATTGAGATCGTTCGTAAGCTCGGTGTTGAGCAAAAAGCTCAGGCAATCGATGCTATTATGAGCGAATTGTCGATGTCTAAGGCTGGTGCGACGACTTATTTCCACAATAGCCGTCACACAATCGCGCGCGAAGCTTCTAAATGAAGTACTGGCTGCTGATTGCCCTGTTCGATTATCAGGGGAATTTCGTCGGGAAGGTCCAGCAAGGACCATTCCCCGACAAGCCAGCGTGCATTGCTGCGTCTAAAATGACGGCTCCCGTGCTAGGCGATCCCCCTGCAAAGTCTCGCTGCTTCTCTGACGACCATGTCAAAGGGAAATCAATCGACAAAGGCCCCCCATTCTTGCAAGACTAACATTAAGGACATTATAATGTATACAGTATATAAATTGACAAACCAGAAAAACCGATCACAGACGTATATCGGAACGACTGGCAACGTTGAAAAGCGAATGGAGTTGCACCAATCGCGAGCTCGAGGTGGTTTCGGATCGAATCTTCCAATCTCCAAAGCAATTAGCCGTGTGGGATTCAACAACTTCAAACTGACTTTGCTCGCCGAATTCCGCTCGCAGCACCAAGCACGTGCGCACGAGCGAGAGTTGATTGACACTTTAGAGCCCACACTCAACGTAAACGCTTGATTTCCCAGGGTTTTATAAACCTGTTGACCTTTTTACAAAATAAAAGGACAATGGGGGTATGTTAAATGAGAAAGGGAATGAAATGACGGAATTCGAAAGCAAGTGCTACGGTATCTCTGAAGCCACCATCCGCAAGGAATACATGAACTCTTTCACTGGTCGGATGACTGGTGTGGAAATGGTTGCAATGGGTGTTTTGTCAGATGCTCAAGAGCTGATGACGTTTGGTCACGATCAAGCGCTTGATCAAGCTCGTAAGAATATTAACATCGCTAAGTTCATTCTTTCTGAAATGATGGATGATCGCTTGGCTGCTGATAATTCTAAGAAGATTCACAAGGTGGCCGCATGAGCGGTTGGAGGAAAAGACAAATTATGAGTAAAATGTCAGAACTAGCAATCGAGATCGAGGAAGGTATCGAGCAAGGCCAATCAATCGACGAATTGGTTGATGGTATTGTTGGATTCGGTCTCTCGAGATCGTATGCATTGAAGTTGGTTAATAACGTTGTTGATTTGTACTGCAAAGAAAAGGACGGCTATGAAATTCAGTAAAGATGCGTTGGTTAATGGAACGAGCTTTAAGGGTGACTTCTATGCTTACTACCACGAGATCGTAGAGGTCTTTGGTGAGCCAGATCATGGCCCGAACAATTTTGAACATGATAAGGTCACATGCGAGTGGGATCTTGAATTCGAAGACGGCACGGTTGCTACGATCTATGATTGGAAGGAACCAGAAACGCCAATGGGTCGCTATTTGTGGCACATAGGTGGTAAGTCGTACGAGGCCGTAGATCGTGTGCTGGAAACAATGGGCCGGTCTATTGCGGTGTAAAGCAGTTGACCTTTTTTCAAATAAACGGGATAATGGATTCATAATTTGAAAAAGGGGAACGAAGATGGTTTTTGATGAGATAACGATTGAAGAAGATCCACAGTACGAAGCATATCAGCTTCAGCTGGAATATCAGCAGTACTTGGAGTCAGATGAGTTCATTGATGAGATAAACGCAGAGTTGCAAATTATCTCTCAACAAGAAAAAGAACTCAACTCTGTTGACTTCATTGTTTAATTCAGGGATAATCAACTTGTTGGAAAGGAAATAGTATGCGATTCGAAGATATCGTTAAAGTGTTGATGGGCGAAGCCCAAGCGGTTGTGGATGCAGTGGAAGCTGCGCTGCAGTCTGATGTGACACAGTCACGCGTCTATAATAAGGGCGTGTTGGCTATGCAGGTTGAGTTCCAACCAAAATGACGTAGAGCGAGCTCGTCAACTCGCAAAGCCTTAGCCTATCGGGAGATACGCGACAGGCACTATATTGAAGTGCTCTTGTAAAGCTAGATGCGTGCGCGCATATGTGGAGAGTATTTCAATATGGGTTACCAACTCCAGTAGGGAGTATGCTAGGTACAATGTGATCGACGGATCGCGCCTGAGCGTACTTCATGAAGCCACCCGACGGTGCTGGAACAAGTTGGCGCGTAATGTGGACCAAACCTAATCGCAAGACGATTGCGTGAGAAGCTGGATGGAGTTCCAGAACGGTTAGGCCACCCCGTATTGATTAATCCGCAAGGAGAGACCGGGATATCCGGCACCAGTGGGCAGACTGGTGAATTTACCACTTTTTCCCCCGCCTTGATTTGTCAAGGCCTTCTCAGCCCCCGCATTCGCGGGGGTCTTTTTTTGTGTTGACCTTTTATCGGAAATAAAGGACAATGGGGTCATAGTTTGAAAAAAGGGAGAAAATTATGATGTTGGTTATTCGCACACAATTGATGGAAAACTACGGTGCTCACGACTGGGACGGTGAAGGCGAGTGCCCTCAGTACTGGAAGATGAAGGGTGGTTCAGAATTCAAGATCGCCAATGTTCCATTAAACATCGACCATGCAGTCGTTGTTGAGATGGCTGGTGTGGAGGAGTCCAACGATCACTATCGTGTCTCAATCATCGATTGGTCTATCGAATCTAATGACTATCTCTCTTGGTTTGAGCAATCACAGCTTGACTACGAAGGATTCATTCAATGTAAAGAGCCCCGAATTGAATATTCGGAATTGCAAGCAAAGTACGCGGAGGCAGTATGAGTTATTTTAAGATGGATCACGGCAGTCCATTTGATCGTGGCAATGCAGACAGTTACTACGGAAGACCAAAGGATCCTCACAAGGGTGGCGTTGGTGGAGACTCTGGCCCTAGGGTAGTAGATCTCACTGCACAAGAGCTTTGGCAATACAATGCTGGGTACGATTACAACGAACTGTTTGGAGATAGAAAATCATGGGATTGAATGACATTCAAATCGAGGGACTTAGTCCCGTGCAAATGGAGATCGCGGACGTCCTATGGAAGTTCGATACACTCGATCAGATTGACTCGTGGATTGCCAAGATTCCTACCCGCAGAGGCCGTATTGACGCTCGCGTAGTGCAAAACATGATGGTCGCAGCGGTCCTAGATCAGCAAGATCCGGACGTAGAAGAAGCCGGCCACTATTTGCGGGCGATCCAAGGCCGTTGACCTTTTTGTCAGAAAAGGGGATAATGGGATATATTAATTCGAAAGGGAAAGAAAATGGATTACGTAGATTTCAGCAAAGACCGTAAATTGGACAAGATTCAAGAGTTCGGTTTTAAGGCAGTTGGTTATGTGTTGGCGTTTGGTGCCGGCTTTGTGTTTTGCATGTTGGCTTTTGGAGTTTAATTATGAATATCTCAAATTTGGAACAATACGTCGAGCGTAAGAATTCATGGGGTCGTATTTTCAACAGCAAGCAGTTGTCTTTGTTGAATGCGAAGGATCGTCAGTCAATCGCAAATTCAATCGATGCGGACATGAGTCCTGAGAATTTGACATGCGATGGTGAGTTGCCTCGCAACCAAGTTCGTGCACGTGTCAAGTTCCTCTCTCGCTGTGCTGAGGAGTTGCTGTCAATCGATCCAAACGTCACTTTTTCTGAGATGGGAGTTTAATTATGTACAACGTCGTTGAAAATCCGATTCCCCGCAGTGGTTTGTTTGCAACTCCGACTCTGGATCAGATCGCAAACCAGATCGAGGGATTCCCTCCCGAGCAAAAAGCTCAGCTGTATTTGGTGATGCAATTGACACTCAATGCATGTCACCAGCTCGTGGAAGACAAGATCCTGTCGAAGGAAATCTTCGCATGCTGATGTTGGCTGAGCAGACTCAGTGGACTGACGGTCTTAAGAACGGCGTCTATTTGACAGACGATTCGAAGTCCAAGATGCTGGGGTTTGCAAAGCACGGGAGTTCTGAATTCAAGATGTTCAAACACCCGATTCGGTTTGACATCAGGGGACGCAAGTTCCTCGAGCTGATGAGAGTGCCTGATGAACAAGAGGGCAGAAAAGTCGAGGGTTCTAAGGGGGCCGTATATTATGTGCTAGACAATAAGTGCACGTGCCCGGGTTTTAAATACAGAGGAGAATGCAAGCATGTTTAATACACAATCAACATCAAAGGCTAGACTGAAGAACGACACTCTCGGAGAAGACGCTCTGACAGGACTCTATGATGCATTCGTCAAGATGCCCGATGCGGAGTTCGAAGCTCTCTGCGTCTCAGTCGTACAGGCTGGCGGTGGCAAGCAACCACGCAAGGATGAGATCATCGCTGCGATCTACGCTACGAACTCTAAGAGCAGTAAGCTGAAGAAGGCACAGGACTTCATCCTAGCAGGGATGGGACTAGGCGTCTGACGCTGGGGGCGAAAGCCCCATGGGGGGGTATTTTAGTTTCCGGATTTATATAACGGCCGTACGTATAATCAACGACCCCCCATTTCATTCCAAATCCGGTTTCTAACTAAATCGCAGTCTGAAATTTTTTTGCGGGGGGGCTGGTTCCAAATTGCGTTTTATATAAAAGCGCCGGTTGAAATTTTTTTGCGGGGAAAACCACGCAAAGTTGCCTTTTATAATGTTTTGCTGTATTGTGAGTAAATTAACTAAGGAGAGTGTGTTATGGGGATGTATGTCTACAGAGTAACAAAGGACCGTGTTGTGATTGATGGTAGGGAATGTCAGAT